>Ga0184610_1000013_pt1 | contig 44699 bp, 51 predicted proteins | sample PLM1_100_coex_FD_133011 | JGI IMG/M metagenome (GOLD analysis project Ga0184610, IMG submission 133011) | Groundwater sediment microbial communities from an aquifer in East River, Colorado, USA - PLM1_100_coex | ecosystem: Environmental > Terrestrial > Soil > Riparian zone | place: USA: East... | reverse complement strand
GGGTCGGCGGGGGACGGTACGATCGCGTCACGGACGCGGTGATCGCAGATTATTTCGGCATCCGGCCGCCTCGCTATGCCGTCGTCACCGCCACGCTGCATCTGCCCCTTCACGAGCACAACAAAGACTCGGAACGCCAGCGCCTCCAGCGCCGAGTGCTCGAGATACAGCACAATCCCGAGCGCGTGATCGCCAGTCCGACGTCCGAGCAACAGCGCGTCATCGATGAAAAGTGGGGGCTCATTCGATCGCTTGATTCGAGCGGGATCACCCGTCGCGAACGGCGCCAGATCACCCAGCGGATCCGAGAGATCAACGACAACTTATCGCAAGTTCTCAAGGGAGAACGGGCCGAAGTCGAACTTCAACTCCAGTCCCTTGGAGATGCTATCGAAGCCGATGCGGCAGCGCGGCACCGTGGATACCCGTTTTGCTTCTTTCCACCGCAGGCCGTTGATGCCTTGGTCGATCGGATGATTTCACATGGAAACACTCGGTAGCCACGCCGGCGCAGAGCCGGCGATTCTGGCGCGCGGGGTGTGGAAATCTCTTACAGGCCCACCCGTTCTGCGCGACGTGTCGCTGACCGTACGCTCGGGTGAGACGCTCGCGCTGCTCGGTCCAAACGGTGCCGGAAAGAGTACGCTGCTGCATGTGTTGGCCGGAGTCATGCGACCGAGCCGTGGCGTCGTCGTGATCTTGGGGCGGTCCGTGGAGGATCCCGCGGTCCGGCGGTACATCGGGTTTGCCGGCCATCGGTCCGCACTGTACGGGCATCTCACGGCTATTGAGAATCTTCGTTTCTTTGCCGATTTGTATGCACTGCCGTATCGTCATGCCGAGTTGTCTCTGGAGCTCTTCGGTCTGGGTGAGTATCGCGACACGCCGGTCCGTCTTCTTTCCCGTGGCATCGTGCAGCGTGTGAGTCTTGCCCGGGCGATCCTGCATGATCCCCGCGTCTTACTCCTGGACGAGCCGTTCACCGGACTCGATGCATCGTCGGCCACCCGGCTCCGCGAATTGTTGTCGAGTCTCCGGTTGCGAGGGTGCTCGATCGTGGTCGCGACACACCAGTGGAACGAGGCCCGGGAGCTCGCCGACCACGCCGTCGTACTCGTCGGCGGTCGGGTGGCAGCCAATGAACCGGCGGCGGGCCTGACTCCTGATCGCCTTGCCGCACTGTACGAGGAACGACGGCCCGGGGTCCGGGGCCCGAGGCCCGGAGCACCAGTGTACGCGGAATCGACCGAATGAGACCATTGCTTGCTATCTTGCGAAAGGACCTTACGATCGAAGGACGGGCGCGAGAGCTCGCACCTTCGATGGCGGTTCTGGCGCTGCTGCTGCTCACCGCGGGAAGTGCGTCGGGCATGGTCAACGCTGCCCCGGCGATGCTGTGGATCACCTTGCTCGTCGCCGCTTCCCTTGGATTGGCCCGCAGCTTTCATCAGGAACTGGACCAGGATCAGTTGAGCGCGCTCGTCCTAGCGCCGATCAACCCCGTCTTGATCTATGTAGGAAAGGGAATCGCCAACCTTCTTGTCATGATCGCGGTCGAAGGTGTCACGCTCTTTGCCTTCACGATCCTGTATAACGTCGGCGTTCCAAGGGAGCCCGGCGCGCTCGCGCTGGTACTGCTGCTCGGAACGGCTGGTATTGTCATGCTCGGCACGCTGCTCGGCGCCATGGTTGCCGTGGCCCGCACCCGTGAGGTCCTCCTCCCGGTACTGTTGCTCCCGCTTGCCGTGCCGCTGCTGGTCGCCGCGGTCAGGGCGACGGAGAAGGTCCTCGCAGGACAGGGTATCGCGGCCGTGTCTTCAGAGGTGGGCGTGCTTGCCTCATTCGCGCTGCTTTTTGGGGCTGCGCCGGTTGTGTTGTTTGAGTTTGTCGTGAGAGAGTAGGTCCGTGATCCTTCCTGTCTTGGCCGCGCTGCTTGTCGCTACCGGAGTCTTCCTCGCATTGCGGGTAGCCCCCGTCGAGGCGTTTCAGGGCGAGCCATATCGTATTCTGTACATCCACGTGCCGAGCGTCGTTGCCTCCTACGTCGCCTTTACCGTCACGTTCGTGGCGAGCGTGCTCTACCTCTGGAAGCGGGAACGCCGGTTCGACCGTGTCGCTTACGCATCGGCGGAAATCGGCCAGGTGTTCCTGACGATGGTGCTTCTGACCGGCCCGATCTGGGGCAAGCCGGTGTGGGGGACGTGGTGGACCTGGGATGCGAGGCTGACGACGGCGTTGATCCTGTGGTTCATTTTCGCCGGCTACTTGATGGTTCGGGCCTGGAGCGGGGCACAGGGGACGCGCACGGCCGCGGTGATCGCCATCATCGGGTTTCTGGACATCCCCCTGATTCACTGGTCCGCCCGGTTATTGCGGACGCTCCACCCGAGACCGGCCGTGTTCCGCCCTGAAGGACCGGACTTGCCATCCTCGATGCTTCTGATCCTCATGGTCAATATGGCAGCGTTTCTGCTCATGTACCTGGCGCTGCTCCGTGTCCGTCTCGGGCAGGAGCGGCTGCGCGATCGCCTGCTGGAAGAGAGGGCCCTCTGATGGGATATGTCGCCGCTGCATATGTGTCGGTCGGACTCTTGCTGGCGATGTACGTGTGGACGCTGCGCGCGAGGCAACGGGAACTCGCTCGATTATTGCGGCAAGTGAAGTCTCCATGAGCCCGGCCCGTCGGCTCGCGATCGGGATCACCGTCCTCGCGATTGCGATGGGGATCATTGCCTACAATGGGATCCGCTCCGCGACGGTTTACTACCTCACCCCCACGGAATTCACTCGCAGGCCGGACATTCAGACGGCGCGAGTCCGGCTGGCAGGCACGGTCTCACCCGGGAGTGTACGGCGTGCGAATGGACACGTGGCCGGCTTTACGATTGGGGACGAGACCACGTCCATCGCCGTGCGCTACGATGGGCCGCTGCCGGATCTCTTTGCCGAAGGTCGTGAGGTGCTCGTGGAGGGCCGGCTCGATTCTGACGGGGTGATGAACGCGACGCAGGTCATCACGACACATCCCACCGGCTATAAAGAGAAGTCGAAACCATGATGAATTGGAAAGAAGCTGGAGAGCAGCTGCCCTTCGGGTCGTCAGATGGCTGATCTTGGATCGTTCGCACTACTGGCTGGGCTGGTGGTGTGCGTCTACGGGGTCGTGGCTGCCGTGATCGGCATTCGGACGCGCGAAAGGCGCTTCGTCGAGACCTCCCTCCGTGCCGTTCGGGCCTGGGCGGCCCTGATGGTTCTCGCCAGCGGTACGCTGATGTTTGCGCTCGTGACCAGGCATTTCCGGTTGGAGTTTGTCGCCGCGGTCACCAGCCGTGACCTGCCATTGGTCTATACGGTCGCCGCGTTCTGGGGCGGGCATGCCGGGTCGCTCCTATTGTGGGCATTGATCCTCGGACTCTACGGCATTGTTATCCTTCGGGGACTGCGGTCTTCTCCGCAGATGTATGCTCCGGTCGCGCTGGTATTGCTGGTCACGGCTGGATTCTTCACGTGGCTGCTGGCGTTTACCAGCAATCCATTTACCGTCATGCAGATACCTCCGCCTGATGGGCGTGGCCTGAATCCTCTATTGAAAAACCCTTGGATGTCAATCCATCCGCCCACGCTCTACCTGGGCTTCGTCGGGATGACGGTCCCCTTCGCACTCGCGGTGGCGGGCGTGTTGACCGGTCTCACCGCGGAGTGGATCAAGCTGGCCCGCCGCTGGATGATGATAGCGTGGATCTTCTTGACACTCGGCCTGCTGTTTGGCGCGAAGTGGTCCTATGTCGTGCTGGGGTGGGGAGGGTACTGGGCGTGGGACCCGGTCGAGAATGCGGCGCTCATGCCCTGGCTAACGAGCACGGCGTTCTTGCATTCAATTCAGGTCCAGGAGCGCCGTGGTTTGCTCGGCGCCTGGAACGTCTCCCTGATGATCATTTCGTTTGTCCTGGCCATCTTTGGGACATTCCTGACCCGCAGCGGGGTGATGAGCTCCGTGCACGCGTTCGCCGATTCTTCGATCGGCGTATACTTCTTGATCTTCCTCGGCCTCGTTTTGGCGAGCTCGGGCTGGCTGCTTCTCGCGAGGTGGGATAGATTCCGCCAGGGAGGCTCCCTCGATGCGCTCTTGAGCCGTGAAAGCGCCTTCCTCTTGAATAACCTCGTGCTCGTGGCGGCGGCATTCGTGATCTTCACCGGCACCGTCTTTCCCATCATTGCAGAGGCCTTCACTGGGGATCGCATCAACGTGGGCCCCCCATACTTCAATCAGGTCATGGCGCCGCTCGTGATCCTGCTGCTTGTCCTGATGGGAACTGCGCCGCTGCTGGCCTGGCGGAAAGCTGACGCGCAGTCGTTCGGCCGCGCCGTGTCAGCACCGGCCGCTGTTGCGATCCTCGCGGGTCTGGGATTTGCCGCGTTGGGCGTGCGGTCGCCGGGCGCGCTTGCGGTGCTGGCGTTGGGTCTCTTCGTGGCCGGGGCCGTGGCCGTCGAGTTGCTCCACGGAGTGCGCATCCTTCGGACACACGGAGAGCCGGCAGCAGTAGCGGTCGGAAGACTCCTGCTCAACAACCGGCGTCGGTATGGTGGCTACGTCGTTCACCTTGGAATTCTGCTTATCCTGACCGGTGTCACCATGTCCTCGGCGTATGCGACGCAGGTTCAGGTCACACTTCGTCCCGGTGAACAAACATCGCTGGGGGGCTACACGTTGCGCTATCATGACGCTCAAGCGTGGCGGCTCCCGGGACTCCAGATCACGTCCACCACCGTCTCTGTGTCCACCGGGCCGCGTCCGCTTGGTCTGCTTCGCCCCCAGCACGTCTACCATGAAGTTCAGGATCAGGCCACGAGCGAGATCGCTCTGCGCAGCACATGGTGGAATGATCTCTACCTCGTGCTGGTCGGCGTGAGCCCTGACCGGCGGGCCACGTTTCGGATCATCGTCAACCCCCTCGTGACATGGATCTGGTTTGGTGGTGGTGTGATCCTGACCGGCACGCTGATCGCCCTCGTACCTGCCACCCGGCGCCGCGATGTGCCTGAGGTGCGGCGCGATGTGGCGGTGCCCGCCGGTGCGAAGGCGCAATGATCCCGGTCCTGCTCCTTGGCATCGCCGCCGCGCTGTGCCTCTACCTGCTCTGGCCGCTGTACTCGCGTTCGGGAGACATCTGACTGTGACGATCGTGCGGTTCCTCCTGGGCATCGTCTCCGTCCTGTGCGCTGTGACGCCGGCATGGGCGGACCAGCACACGGGCATCCGGGTCGGACTGCTCCTGATGGCTATCGATGCGCAACCAGATCATGTCCGCATTTCTGAAGCGCTCCGCGTCACCAATGCGGGCGATCCGAGGCGGGTCAGCGTCGAGATCTCGCTTCCCCCGCGCGCGCAGTATGTGACATTCCACCGAGGCGTCGTCTCGCCGGTTCAAACAGAGCACGGATTCGGCGGCACGATCCCGCTGCGACGCGGGATCACCGAGGTCGCGTACAGCTACGCGATTCCAACGGGATCCCGCGAAGCGATCGTGCGCGTCCTCCCGTTTGATGTGGAGCGCATGGAAGTGGTCGGCCGGGGAGCGCAGGTCCGCCTAGCTGTCGTGGCTGGCCGTGAATTGACGTCGGTCATCGTCGGCGGAGAAGTGCTTCCGAGGTGGGAAATCCGCGGAGTGCGCGCGGGGCAGCCTGTTGTCGTCGAGCTGGTCGGACTACCGGTGACGTCGCGCTGGTGGCCGTCCGGTGCTGCAGGCGGCCTGGCCGTGATTCTCGCCCTTGGGCTCCTCAAAGGAGTCACTTCCGCTTCGCAGAAACCGTAGACGGTATGTCGATTCGGACCCGCCTGACCCTCGCGATGCTCATCGCGGGGGCGATGTTCAGTACAGCCTGCCAGCCACAAGTGAGCGTGTCCCGTAGCAGCGCCAACCTGCAGGAAGGGTTGCCGCTGGAGCCCGCGGCCGAGTCCTTGGTGCCGGTCAAGCCATCTGCGATTGAGGGGTCCAAGGTTTTCGTGAAGGCGCAATGCATCATCTGTCACGGTACGGAGGGCCTTGGCGACGGGCCCTCGGCAGCAAACCTGACTGCTGAGCAGAAGACGCTCCTGCATGATCTCTTGGGCCTCATCGGTATCAGATTGGCCCCCACGCAGCTGCCTAGCCGGCCGGCGAACTTCCACAACGCCGTGGCGATGCGGCTGAACAGCCCGTTCAGCATGTACGAGACAGTGACGCGCGGCCGCCCCCACACGGGGATGCCCTCATTCCCGCGTCCGAAGGATTATCCGAGGAAGGGCATGCCAGCGGGCCGGCCATCGTACGGCGCCAGGATTTTCGGTGTGTACCTCACCGATGAGGAGCGGTGGCACGTGATCTTCCACGAATTCAGCTTCGCGACTACGCAGGCCGAGGTCGCCCGGGGCAAGCAACTCTATGAGACGAAGGCGATTCCGGTGGACTTCCGCGGCGTGAGGGGGACGTACACCTGCGCAGACTGCCATGGGACGAAGGGAGACGGTCGCGGCCCTCGCGGCGTGGAACTCTCCCGATCGTTGTGGGGGTGGGCGCGGGGCGAGGGACCGGGAATCTTCACCGACATCAACCTCATGGCGCAACGCAAATCAACGGAACTGTTCCAGCCCATCGTCGACGGAGGACGGGTCATGCCGGCTTACCGCGGCAAACTCACCGAGGACGAAATCTGGGCGCTCGTGAACTATATCTGGACTTTCGTGTACGATTATCCCTGGCCGAAATGAGATGACGACGCTTTTGTTATCATAGAGTTGTGAATTCCAATGGCTGACGAGCAGCAGTCCCCATTCAACCGGCGAAATTTTCTGAAGCTGGTGACAACTGTGCCCGTCCTCGGAGCGATTGCGGCTCTGGCGTCGCCGCTTTTGCGTTTCCTCAAACCGAACGTCGAGAAGTTTCAGATTTATGCGCCCACCGCGCAAGACGTCGCCCGGGGCGAAGCCATCTCCGTCGCCAAGCTTTCGGAGGTAGCGAAGCCGTGGGACTCTAAATACTTCGTCTTCTCCCAGAAGTACCCGCAGTACACACCTGAGGGGTTCAAAGCGGCGAGCGTTCCCGGCGTCGTGATCCGCTTGCCCGCGAAGCTCAAACTGTATGATCCATCTTCAGGCAGCGGCCCGCTGTCGTGGGCTCGCGATATCGGCAAAACACCGAAGGTCACCGAGAGCGATGTGGTCGTATTCTCGCGGATCTGCCCCCATCTCGGCTGCATCTTCAATTACGTTTCCAACTATAGAGAAGTGACCTCGGGGTATGGAGGTTTCGTGCCGCCCGCGACCCGCCAGCACGCGCTCATGGCCTGTCCTTGTCACCTCAGCATCTACGATCCTGCGGATTCCCAGCTCCCTGGACGGGTCCTGTCCGGTCCCGCTCCCCGCCCACCGCGCACCTTCCTGTTTGAGATTGAGGGCGACGATATCGTGGTGACCGACGTGGAGCCGGGAGGCATCGCGAAAAAGAAAGACGCGGGGGGCACGGCCTGACTCAGATGGCCGCAGATCTTGCCGGAAGAACCAGGGACTGGTTCCGCGAGCGCCGCGAGAAGCTCGACCTGTTCGATGAAACGCTCGTGGCCAGGCAGGAGAACCCCATCTACCTGTTGGGACCGCTGCTGTACTACTTCTGGCTCATTACGGTCGCGACCGGCCTCCTGCTGATGATCTGGTACGAGCCGACGACGACGGGCGCGTACAGCAGCATCGAGCGAATTCAGCACGAGGTTCCGCTGGGCTGGCTGATCCGCGGGCTCCATAAATACGGCGCCGACGCGCTCATCACGGTCATCTTCCTGCGGCTCTGGCGGATGTACTTCCTCGCTGAGTACAAGAAACCGGGCGAACTGTCCTGGATGCTGGCGTTCCTCGGGTTGGTACTAGGAATGATCTCCGGGATCACCGGCTACCTGCTCATCTGGAACCAGCGGGCGTTCTGGGCGGCCAAGGTAGTGCTGACGACCCCGGTCTACTTCGATGAGCTTCCCATCATCGGGAGCTTGAAATTCGGCTCAATGATCGCATATGTCTTTCTCGGTGGTCCGGCGATAGGCCAGGCCACGATCACCCGGTTCTATGCGCTCCACTTCGGCATCTCGCTGGTGCTGCTCATTCTCGCCGAAGTGCTGTTCTTCCGCACCCGGCGGAAGCGGATGAACATGTCGCTGCTGCCGATCGTGCTCTTCACGGCAATGCTGATTGTGATCTCGTACATCCTTCCGGCAGAGTCCGGCCGCCGCGCCGACCCGACCCGCACACCGCTCCCCATTCTCTCGGACTGGTACTTCCTGGCGCTCTATCAATACGTAAAATATACGCCGCCATTGTGGGCGGGGCTGGGCCCGGGGTTGCTCATCAACTTTGGAATGCTGGTGCCGTTCCTGGATCGCAGCAGAGGCCGGCGCCCACTCGCGCGGCCGTTCTTTTTCGTCGTGGGCGTCCTGGCGGTCGTGTATTTCCTGGTCTTCACGGCGCTGATCATGTTCAACATTGCCGTCATCGACCGTGACCCGTTCCTTATCATGTTGTTCACGTTAGCGGTCCTCTCAGCCGGATTCGTATGGGAGTTGCGGTACCGCAGGAAGCAGGCACAGCGTCCGACTGTCTCGCCGGCGCCGGCGCGCCCTGCCACGGTGCACTCATGAAAACGGCGGGGTACCTGATGGCATTTGCCATCGCCATCTGGTCGTTGTCGGCAGGATACGCGTCTCTGCTGCAGCCCTGGCAGGCTCCGCAGCCGGCCGGAATCGTCATGACGCTCTTGTACGCGGTGCTGTTCGTGGCCGCGTTTCTGTACTTGGGTTACTGGAGCTACGCTGCGGAGCGGGCCGCGGGGCGGGTGCGCCGGCGGATCGGCTTATACGAGTGGTTCCTTCGCAGTTAGTTACACACCGAGGGAGCAGATTTTGCGCGCGCTGTACGGAGTAGGGGTCGTCGTGCTGTCGGGGCTGGCCCTGTTGTTCGCGGCCGGAATCATCGTCGGCGAAGCCACCGATCTGTGGTTCTTTGGCGGCGCCATGGTGGGCGCATTGCTGATCACCTATTCATTCATCGTGCTGATACTGCGGAAGATGGGGATCATCGGACCGAGGAAGGCAGAACGATGATCTGTGGCGACCACTTAAATTTGCCGCGAAGCGGCTCTTCGGCTCAAAGAGGCCCAGCTGGGGCGAGGCCGGGGGAATTTAGCTTGGTGCCGGTTTAACCGATGAGCATCGTGGCGGCACCACCCAGCCGGTACGGGCGTCTCATGACCAGCCTGCTGCGGGTGACGCTGCGGCTGGACACCTCCATCAACAAAATCTATCCGACCGACTTCAACCCGCTGTACTACACCGGCGGGCTGACCAACTTGTTCCTATTTGTCCTTGTCCTCTCCGGAATCTTTCTGTTCTTCTACTATGAGGCCAGTCTGGGCGCGGCGTTCGAGTCTGTTCGATACATCAGCGACGTCGTGCCCTACGGGGGAATCATCCGCGGCGTGCACCGGTATGCGGCCGATGGATTCATCGTCGGGGTCCTGCTGCATGTGTTCAGGAACTGGTTCACCGACCGCTATTTGTTCTCGCGTGACAATCCCTGGATTTCCGGGATGTTCCTCTTGCTGTTTGGCGGCTTCATTGGGTTCACGGGTTATCAGCTCGTGTGGGACGAGCGCGCCCAGCTGCTCACCTCGATGTTCATCGCGATGCTGCGGAGTATTCCGGCCGTCGGTGAGCCTCTCGCCAGAGTCTTTTTGGGAGGCGAGGGAATCGGCGAGGGGACACTCGTTCGGATCCTGTTCCTTCACATCGTTCCGGCGTCGACATTGTACGCGCTGCTGTGGTGGCACTATCTCCGGTTACGCCATCCGAAGATCTGGCCGCCTGGAGTCTGGGTGCTGTTTGTGGTCGGCATCGTCTTCCTTCTTGCCGGGGTCATCCCCGCAATCAGCGGGCAGCCGGCGGCGCCGGCGTCGCGGCCCACGTCCTTCCCGCTGGATGTGTTTTTCCTGCTGCCGTTTTGGCTGCTGAACTGGTTGAGCCCGGGCGTCGTCGTCTTCCTCAGCGTGGCGCTGTTCGCCGCGGGGCTGGCAGTGCCGTATTTCAGTAGGCGCGAGACGCCGGCGCGCATGGGGGTGCGCCACGCGGGCGTGGCGCAGGTGATCGACGGCAACTGCACAGGCTGCGAGCTGTGCTACTTCGATTGCCCGTACAACGCGATCATCATGGTGGACTCACCGGGTCCAGGGCTGAGCAAGGCCGCAGCAAACCGAACGCTGCTGGCGGTGGTGCTGGAGTCTCGCTGCGTCGAATGCGGGATCTGCATCGGGGCGTGTCCATTTGAAGCGCTCGAATTGCCGAAGCTTATGGAACGAGACGTGCTCTCACACATCGCAAACGCCGTGCAACCGGCTCAGATATGACCTCCCCTAAGATCGTGGGATTTATCTGCGACTGGAGCATCGACATCGCGCCGTTGCTCTCGGGGAACCGCCTGAGCGACTTGCCGAACGTGTATATCATCCGCGTGCCGTGCTCGGGATTCGTCCGGCCTGGCTGGCTGGAAGACGCACTGAACCAGGGGGCGGACGGAGTATTTGTGACCGGCTGTCCGTACGGTGATTGTCTGAACCGTGAGGGCAACTTCCTGATGCGGGATCGTGTCGATCAGCTGCAACGCCGCCTCCAGCGGCGTCGGATCGATCCGGCGCGGATGGCCATGCTCGCGCATGGGTTGCACGATCGAACGGAATTCCTCTCCGATGTGCAGGCGTTCTCAGATCGACTCTCGGAGATCGCTACTGCCAAAGCGAAACCTGTCCCCTCGGCGGAGCCTGCGCCGGCTCCGGGAGGGTCTCCGTGAAGAGACGGCCGCTGCGGGTGCATATCGCGTATCTGATCTTCTACCTCTTCTGGTTCATCTTGCTGACGTTCATCGCAGCGTTCGGATTGGTTGCTGAAGCCTAATCGTGAATGGTGAATCGTGAATGGTGAGTAGTATGGGAGGGATGCAGTGAGGGGACGCTTGTGGCTTGTTTGGATCATGCTCCTTGTGGGAGTGGCGAGTGTTGCATGCGGTCCGGGTGGCCCTCCGGGCGGTGGGCCACAGGCCGGGCCGTCGGGTCCTCCAGGCTCCGTGCCAGTGTTGGAAAAAGAGTGGACGATTACATTCCCGACCACCCCCATCAAAGCTGGCAGGATTACGTTTCGCGTGAAGAACGATGGGGCGATTGAGCACAACTTCGTGATCGAAGCGGTGCGGCTGCAGATCGATGCTATTCAGCCTGGACAGATGAAGGAAGCCGCAGCCGACCTCAGGGCGGGAACCTACGAGGTGCTGTGTAACATCCCCGGCCACAAAGAGGCTGGGATGAAAACGACGATGACTGTGACGCCATAGGCCTCGGCCCTAGGCTCGAGCGAACGCCATGACGGCGGCCGGGAGGCCGCCGTCTTTTCTTATCGAAGACGAGCGTGATGGATCTCTCGCACCTGTATACACCCGTCCAGCACGATCTCGAGAAGCTCCAATCCCTCATGGAGCAGGAGCTTGCTTCCGACGATCCTTTTATCGCTGAACTCGTTCGTCACGTGCTCCGGACGCGGGGGAAGTTGCTTCGACCGGCACTGGTGTGTCTGTCGGCCCAGGCCAGCGGCGGGGCCGGAGATGCGCGGCTGTGGATCGCTGCCGCGGTAGAGTTGATTCACATCGCGTCGTTGATCCACGACGATATCATCGACGACGCCGATCTGCGCCGGGGCGAGCCGACCGTGAATATGCAGTGGGGCAACCAGATCGCGGTCCTCCTTGGGGATTACTTGTTTGCGAAGGCGTTTGATCTGCTGAGCCGCGTCCGCCATCCCGAGGTGGCGCCTACCATGGCACTGGCGACCGTGAAGATGAGCCAGGCGGAGATCATGCAGATCAAGTACGGCCAGCAGCCGCATGAGGACGAGGATGTCTACTTTCGCATCATTGCCGGAAAGACGGCGCACCTGTTCTCTGCCGCCTGCAAGGCCGGGGCGCTTGTCGCAGGAAACGCGGAGGCGGCCCCGCTCTTGAGCACATACGGGCTGGAGTGGGGCATGGCGTTTCAAATCACTGACGACGCACTGGACCTGACGAGTAGGGAAGAGTTCCTGGGCAAGCCCATCCATAGCGATATTGAGAGCGGCAAAGTCACGTTGCCGGTGATCCGGGCGCTTCGTGACGCAACTTCCGAAGACCGCGACCAGTTGGTGCGCCTGCTCAGCGGCCCTGCGCGAGACGGACAGCGGGAGGAACTGTTCCAGTTGCTGCACCGGTATCGCGGCATTGACTACGCGCTCGACGTGGCGGCGCGATACTCGCGTCGAGCCGCAACAGCGCTGACGCCGCTTCCAGGTGGAGCCGCCAAGGACAGCCTGATGCGTCTCGCCGAGTTTGTCGTCGTCAGGACCCGTTGAATGCCGCAGGGGGTTGTGGCGGTGGTAGGCGCATCCGGATTTGTCGGATCGCTGCTCACGAGAGCGCTTGCCGGTGCCGGATGGACGGTCCGAGCCATCGTCCCGTCGGCGGTCGCGGTCGACCGTCTGCGCGCGCTTGGGTATCAAGTGGCACTTGCGGATGTGCGGGATCGACGGTCACTCGACGCCGGGCTGGCCGGGTGCCGCGCAGCCGTGCACCTCGTGGCCATCCTTAGAGAGTCAGGCGATGAGACGTACGACAGCGTCAACCGGCAGGGCGCGGGCAACGTCGCGGAAGCGATCAAGATCGCCGACCTCGATCGACTCATACACCTCAGCGCGCTTGGGGCCGGTCCGTCGTCCACGCGGTACTTGCGCTCGAAGTGGGCCGGTGAGGAAGAAGTCCGGCGCTCCGGCGCCAGGCATGTGATCTTCAGGCCTTCCTTTATTATGGGGCCGGGCGGAGGCGCGGCTGAGCAATTCTCCGCCGCCGTCAGATTCGGGCCCTGGTACCCGCTGCGGCTGATGCTGGGCGGGGACAGCGTGTTTGCTGCGTTCGCCAACCTCACGCCGGTCATCCCCGTTCTCGGATCGGGGCAGGCGCGCTTCATGCCGGTCGATCATCGCGACCTCTTCAGCGCCGTGCTCCAAGCGCTCGAGCGCGACGACGTTCTCGGAGAAACGTTCGAGTTAGGCGGCCCGGACGTGGTCACGTTTGATCAGATCATGGACACGGTCGCGGAGGTCCTCCGCCTGCGGCGGTGGAAAATTCACGTCCCAGCCGGTGTGGCGTCGGTCATGGTACGGATCTTCAGCCTGCTCCCGAATCCGCCCATCACGCAGGAAGAATTCAAGACCCTGTTGATCGATAATGTGTGCGATAATACGAACGCTGTCCAAACGTTCCGGCTCTCGCTCCGCCCGTTCGCCGTGTCACTTCACGACGCGCTACAAGAGGACGTGAGCGCTGGAGGGCTCATTGGTGGAGAATAGGGACTCGCCCGGGTCGAGAGAAACTCGGGTCAATCGGATCCTGAAGAACATCGTGGCGCTCGCTCGCGCTCGATGGGAGCAGGCGCAGCGGGAAGGGCGGGCGGTCGTCCGCGATCTCATTACCGGCGCCGTCCTGATCGTCGTTGCGATCGTCCTGCTGGCACTGTCCGTGCCGCTCGCCGTGGTGACCATCATCCTCTTGCTCGCAGAAGTCATGCCGGCCTGGGGTGCCACAGGAATCGTCGTTGCGGCGATGCTGGTGGTGGCGGGCCTGCTGGTGCTCGTCGCCCGGAGCAAATTCCGGCGGCGTGGCTTTCAGGTGGTGCGCGATCTGGGGCGAGATTTCATCACCATGCGCGAGTCGCTGCGGCGGGAGGCGTCGACTACCGATGTCTGATGTCCCGATGTCCGATGTCCGCGGTCCGGTGTCCGATCCTAGAAAACGTGCGGAGAAGCTCAGGGAGGACATTACTCAAGATCTGCACGCGCTGAGAGTGGTGGTGAGTAGGGGCAACCCGGCGGCCATCGCCAGGGAGGCCGCGCCCTCGGTGCCGGCATGGGTGGCCGGTGCCGTGGCGGGGATTGCAGCAGGTGTCTGGGCGGTATCCCGCCGCAGAGCCCAAACGGGGACGGCCCGTTACTCGTCCAAAGCTACAGAGCAAGTTATAATTGGACGTGGAGGTGGCTGATGCCCAATATCGGCTGGCCCGAATTGATCGTCATCCTTGTCATTGCTCTCCTGATCTTTGGACCGCAGCGGCTTGCGGGTATCGGCTCCGCCATGGGAAAGGCGATCAGGGAGTTCCGGGGAGCCGTACGCGACGCCGAGACCGAGATCGACAAGTCTACAACCCCCGACAAAAGACCTTAACTGCAAAGACTGTTGAAGGTTGAAGGTTGTAGGTTGAAGGTTACGGCGGGTTGTCCCGTTTGAACCTTCAACATTCAACCTGCAACCTTCAACGTTTCTGGTGAGTTATGGAAGACCGGCCGATGACGTTGATCGAGCATCTGGAGGAGCTGCGGAGGCGGCTGCTCATCTCAATTGCCGCTTTTCTTGTCGGCATGATCGTGGGTTGGTTATTTGTGGATCGCATTCTGGGGGCGCTCATCCGTCCCATCGGGCACGTCGTCTTCCTCGCACCAACCGAAGCGTTCTTTGTCCGCCTGAAGGTCGCAGCCCTCGCCGGAGTCTTCGTCAGTCTTCCTGTGGTGCTGGTCCAGATCTGGCTGTTTGTCTCAATCGGCTTGACGCGGACGGAGCGCAGGTACACCCTTTCGCTGCTGCCCGTATCGCTGGTGCTCTTCGTCGCCGGCGCTCTGTTTGCGTTCTTTGCCATCCTTCCCGTCGGCGTGCGCTTCCTGCTCAGTTACCAGACGCCTGATCTGGTCCCGATGATCTCGGTCGCCGCGTACACGTCATTTGCCACCTCGTTTGTGCTGGCGTTTGGTTTGGTGTTCCAGCTGCCCATCGTGATCCTGTTCCTCGCCCGCCTGGGGATCGTGACCTCCCAGTCGCTTGCCGCCTGGAGGCGCTATGCGGTGCTGGGAATCGCCGTCGCCTCAGCCGTACTGACACCGGGCGGAGATCTCTTTTCCATGGTCCTGATGGCTGCGCCGACGTATCTCTTGTACGAAGCCAGTATCTGGATCGCGAGATTCGTGGCGCCAAAGTCCGTCGAGCGGCAGCAGTCCGCCCTGGGCAGCGAGTGACCTCGTAGCACCCCCCGAAACACCGCAGGTTCCCTTTTTCAACGCGGAGAAATCCTGTGGCTGCTATGCGCGTGGCCAGGCGGCCCAGAAGCCCGTGGTGGATCCTGGCGATTGTGATCTTCCTCGGCGCGTTGCTAGGGAGCGTGATCGCGGAGGCCCTCGTCGGCTATCCCGTGCTGTCATTCCTGTCGCGGGACCTCTTCTACGGGGTCGATCCTCCGTTCACGTTGAATGCCCGCGTCTTCACATTTACAATCGGCGCCACCATCCGGCTGAACCTAGCGATCGTGCTCGGCATCGTTCTCGCGATATGGCTCTTTCGGCAACTGTCGTAATTGGCAGGTCGTTTGGCTCACATGGGTCATCCGTTTCGCTGCTATACTGCGCGTCATGGGCCGGCGCCACCATCTCACCATCCAGGCCCTACCACCTGAGCTAAGACCCCGTGAGCGGCTCTGCATGCATGGTCCCAGGGCCCTCTCGACCGCTGAGTTGCTCGCGATTGTCATCGGTGCTGGAACACGCGATGCCACAGCGGTTGACGTAGAGGTTGCACTCCTGGCCCGCCATGAAACGCTGGGCCGCTTGTCCCAGGCATCGGTGCGAGAGTTGGCCGCGCACCGTGGGATGGGGCAGGCGAAAGCCGCCAAAGTCGTGGCCGCCCTCGAGCTTGGCCGCAGGCTGCTGGAGCCTCGTCCGATGCGGCCAGTGGTGCGGAGCGCGGCCGATGCGGCGGCCGTCGTGAGGCCGTCGATGGTGGGCCTTGATCGGGAGCATTTCCGCGTCCTCATGCTCAACACCAGGCACGAGATACTTGATATCGTGGAGGTGTCGGTGGGCGGGTTGAGCTCGGCGCCTGTGCACCCGCGCGAGGTGTTCAAGGAAGCGATTCGGGCCAGTGCGGCTGCGGTGATCGTCGTCCACAACCATCCGTCCGGCAGCTCTGAACCGAGTCGCGACGATGTGCTCATTACCGAGCAGCTCCGGGCCGCAGGCCGCCTCGTGGGCATCGAACTCCTCGACCATCTCATCATCGGCGAGCCGTCATACACCAGCCTGCGCGAGGCGGGGCAGGGGTTTCCGTAGAAGCGTGTAAACAGTCGGCGCCTAGAGGAAGGCAAGTGACGGGCAATCAACAACCAGGACGCATCTCGGGGGTCTAGCAGGATGGCATTCGGGTCGCTGTTTTCGCGGTTCAGCCGCGACATGGGCGTTGACCTCGGCACTGCGAACACGTTGATTTACGTTCGGCGCGAGGGCATCGTCGTGCGCGAGCCTTCCGTGGTCGCAAAGCGCGCCGACGACGGACAGATTCTCGCCGTCGGCGAGGAAGCGAAGCGTATGATCGGGCGGACGCCCGCTGAGATCGTAGCGATACGGCCGATGCGCGACGGCGTCATCGCCGACTTCGACACGACCGCGGCGATGCTAGCGTACTTCATCCGCAAGGGGCTCAAGAACCGCACGCTGATGCGGCCGCGCGTGATCGTCGGCATCCCTTCGGGTGTCACGGGGGTGGAGAAGCGCGCCGTGATCGATGCCACCGAGCAGGCCGGTGCCCGCGAAGCATACCTGATTGAGTCCCCGATGGCCGCCGCGATCGGCGCCGGACTTCCGGTCTCCGAGCCTGTGGGCAGTATGGTCGTTGACATCGGTGGCGGCACGACCGAGGTGGCGGTGATCGCGCTCGGCGGGATCGTGACGGTGAAGTCGATCCGCGTCGGCGGCGACGAGATGGATGAAGCGATCATCCAGTACTGCCGCCGCGCGTACAATCTGCTGATCGGCGAGCGCACGGCCGAGGAAATCAAGATCTCCATCGGGTCGGCGTACCCATTGAAGGAAGAGCAGACAATCGAGGTTCGCGGGCGGGACCTTGTGAGCGGCCTCCCGCGCACGGTCAGGATGACGAGTTCCGAGGCCCGCGAGGCACTCGCTGAGCCTGTCGCCCAAATTGTCGAGGCGGTCAAACAGACGCTAGAGCGGACACCGCCCGAACTGGCGGCCGACATTGTGGATCGGGGCATCATCCTGGCAGGAGGGGGATCGCTGCTCCGCGGCGTGGACCGGCTGCTGGCCGAGGAGACCGGTATGCCCGTGACAATCACAGACGATCCGTTGTCAGCGGTGGCGCTCGGGACCGGTCGGGCCCTGGAGGAAATCGAAATGCTGAAGCGAGTCCTGATTACCTCGCGAAAGCTCTAGGGGATTGGACGTGTTCGACGTCATCATCGCTCGGCGACGGATCGCGGTTCTCGTTGGGCTGATCCTGTTCACGCTCGCGCTGCTTACGAGTCAGGTGCGCAGCGCCGACCGGCGGCAGGTCGGCCCCCTAGGGACTGCGGTGCTGACCGTGTTGCTGCCCATTCAGGCTGGGATGGCGCATGTCGCCGACGCCGGAACGCGATGGTGGCGCCTCTACACGGAGATCGGGCGGCTTCGACAGGAGAATGCGCGGCTGCGCTCCGAGGTCGAACGCCTGTCGCAGGATCTCACCGTCATCAGGGAACAGGCGATCTCCGCGCGCCGCATGGAGCGCCTGCTTGAGTTCCGGCCTCAGCCTGGATACCGCCCAGTCGCTGCGCGCGTCATTGCGCGGGATGCGGAACGGTGGTTCTCGACGCTCCTCGTTGATCGTGGAAGCCGCGACGGTGTACGGCGCAACGCGGCTGTCGCAACCGCGGATGGCGTCATCGGCAGGGTGATCGAGGTGACGCCTACGGCCGCGCGGGTGCTGCTCATCGGAGACTCGCGTAGCGCCCTCAGTGTCATCGTGCAGCGGTCCCGCGAAGCCGGGATCGTCGAGGGCCGAGGCGGAGAGATGCTGCATTTGAAGTACCTGTCGCGGACGGGTGACGTAGCGGTGGGTGACCTCGTGGTCACCTCCGGGTTGGGCGGCGTCTTCCCCCGAGGGCTCGTGGTAGGGCGGATCGCGACGATCAATCGCGAGCCCGGGGCGCTGCAGCTGGAAGCAGAAGTGAAATCGGCGGCATCGGTGGCGCGGCTTGAGGAAGTCGTGATCCTGGTTGCAAAACCTTAGTTGGCAAGTATTCAACGTAGATGAATAGGGCCGTAATGTACGGGAGCGTGCTGATCGTGACGGCACTGGTCCAGACCGCATGGCTGGCCAGGCTGCCGGTCGTCGGCGCGGTGATGGATCCCGTGTTGGTGCTGGCCGTGGCGACGGGCATTCTGCGGGGAGCAGAATCCGGCGCCGTGATTGGGCTGGCGGGGGGGTTGTTGCAAGATTTACTGAGCGGTGGCCCGCTCGGGATGCATGGGTTGAGCAAGCTGGTCGCCGGATTTGGTTCCGGTCTTTTTGAGCGGAGTATCTATCTCGAGAACCCCTTTCTGCCCGCCGTCGCTGCCTTCGCAGGGACCCTCCTCGGTGAGGCGCTGTTGAACGTTATCGGCGTAGTGACCGGACTGGGAACGGTGTCATGGACTGAGGCTGTCCCCCGGGTGGTCATCCAGGCGGGACTCAACAGTGTCATCGCCCCGCCGCTGTTCCGCGGCATCCGATCCATCGATGAGAGGTTCGAGAGACAACATTGACGTACCGCGCGCCGCGGAACGCGTACCGCGGAACGCGATACGGTAGTTAGGAGCTAAAAGTGGATTTTCAAGCGCCGCGACAGCGGCTGTTCGCGCTGTCCTTAATCATCGCGATTGCGACCGGAATCCTGGTGGGCCGGCTCTGGCAGATCCAGGTCCTCCAGGGTATGGCGTACTTGCGCCAGTCGGAAGAGAACCGGATCCGCGATTACGTGCTCACCGCGCCCCGCGGGATCGTCTACGATCGAAAGGGACGCCCCCTCGTCACGAACCGACCCTCGTTCACGGTCGCGATCCTCCCGCTCGAACTGAAAAGGTCTGCCGAAGTTATGGCAACGCTCGCGACGATGCTCGGTATGACGCCTGGAGAGATTCGTGCCAGGATTGAGAGCAGCCGCGCCCGTCTGTTTGAGCCCGTCCGGGTGAAGCGCGACGTGGGCACGCGCGTCGTGGCGATGATCGAGGAAAACCGGATGGATCTGCCGGGCGTCATCATCCTCGCGGAGCCGGTGCGCCACTACCTACACGGGAAGATGACCGCGCACGTCATGGGGTACATCGGCGAAATTGATGAGGACGAACTCAAGGCGAGGAAGAGCGAGCGGTACAAACTCGGAGATCTGATTGGGAAGTCTGGCGTCGAGCGCAAGTACGAGGCGGCCCTGCGAGGAAGTGACGGCCGGCTCCGAATGGAAGTCGACGCGCTCGGCAGGCCACTGCGGGAGCTGGGGCGCGTGGCCGCGGTTCCGGGACGATCGCTTGTCGTGAGTCTCGATCTGGACGTCCAGCGGGCCGCCTTCGAGGCGCTGCAGGCCAGCGGCCTTCCCTCAGGCGCGGTCGTGGCGATGGATCCCCGCAGCGGGGAGCTGCTCGCGATGGTGAGCACGCCATCGTTTGACCCCAATCTGTTCGCAACTGGTATCTCGCCGAAGGCCTGGCAGGGGCTGATTCGCCACCCGCTCCGACCGCTCCTCAACCGGGCCGCCGGGACGGCGTTTGAGCCGGGCTCGGTGTTCAAACTGGTAACGGCGACGGCCGCCCTGGAGCGCGGCATCGTCAACAGGCACAGCACATTCTACGCGCCGGGATACTTCCGCCTCGGCCGGTGGGTGTTTCGCGACCTCAAAGCCTGGGGCACAGTAAACTTCATGACCGGCATCGCGAATTCGATCAACGTCGTCTTCTACACGCTTGGCAACCGGCTGGGCGGGGAAGTGCTGGCTCTCTACGCGAAGATGCTCGGCCTCGGAGAAGTCACTAATATCGATCTGCCCGCTGAGGTTTCCGGAACGATTCCGAGTCCGTCAACGAAGATGGCGCTGGTCGGCGAGCCCTGGTATCCCGGTGACAGCGTGAACATGTCCATCGGCCAGGGGGCAGTGACCGCGACTCCATTGCAGATCGCGCGGATGGTATCGGTCATCGCCAACCGCGGAACGTTGTATCAACCGCGCGTGATGCTGCTGATGCATGACAGGGACGGCAAAGCGCGCCGCACAGGACGCGTCCTGCAAGGACGGGTCACGCTGAAGCCCTCGACGTTCGACGTGCTGCACGAAGGGATGCAGGCGGCGGTGGATCGCGGCACCGGCCGCGCTGCGGCGATCAGCGGCGTCATGATCGCGGGCAAGACCGGGAGCGCCGAGAACCCCCGCGGGAAGCCACACGCCTGGTTCGCCGGCTTCGCACCCGCCCGCGCGCCGACGGTCGTGGTCGTCGCATTCGTCGAGCACGGGTTCCGAGGGGGCATTTCGGCCGCACCGATCGCGCGCAGAGTGTTTCTGGCAGCGCTGTCGCAGTCAACACCGGACCGGCGTGCGACCCCGCACCAGACGGCGCGCCAGATGGCGCGGGGCAGCGTCCGTGGTACCTCGGAGCCACGTCGATGAGCGCCCGGCTGCTCCGTTACGTCGACTGGACTCTGCTTGGGACGACACTGGCCCTGATGACGTTCGGGGGCGTGATGATCTATAGCGCCACGCAGAACACCGGTGATCCTATGGGCTTCGTGAAGGTCCGTGTCCTTCACGCGTTATTCGGGCTGACGCTGTTGGCTGTGGCGGCCGCGGTCGACTACCAGGCGATCGCTCGGGCGTGGCGCCCGGTGTTGGGCGGCGCGATGTTCCTGCTCGTGATCGTCATGCTCGTCGGTATCACCACGATGGGGTCGCAGCGCTGGATCCCACTTGGACCACTGGGAGGCTTTCAGCCATCCGAACTTGCGAAATTAGCGCTGATCATTGCCCTTGCCAGGAATCTTGAAGCGCATCCCGACCTGGACTCCTGGCGCACGGTGATTCCGGTGTTGCTCATCGCGGCGGTGCCCGTAGGGCTGATCGTCGAGCAGCCGGACCTGGGCACGGCAATGGTGCTGGTGGCGATTACCGCCGCAATGCTCTTCGCTGCGGGGGCGCCCCGCCGGATCATGATGGCCCTTGGCGGCGCGACCCTCGCTGGCGTTCCCGTGCTTTGGCAGATGCTTCACGATTACCAGCGCCGTCGCCTCATTGTCTTCATCGATCCGGGTGTGGACCCGCAGGGCGCGGGCTACGCGCTGATCCAGTCCAAGATCGCCATGGGCTCGGGTCAAATGTTTGGGAAAGGGCTGCTGCACGGCACACAGAACCTGCTCAATTTCATTCCCGAGCAACACACGGACTTCATTTTCACGGTCGTGGGAGAAGAGCTGGGATTCCTGGGCGCGATGACTGTGCTGGCACTGTTCGCGATCTGGCTGTGGCGGGGCATGACGATTGTCTATCTGGCGAAGGACAGGCTCGGCATGCTCATAGCGGTCGGCATCGTGAGCATGATTGCGTTTCACGTGGTTGTGAATATCGGGATGACGGTCGGGCTGATGCCGATCACGGGGATTCCTCTGCCGTTTATCAGCCACGGCGGGAGTGCGCTCGTCGTCATGTTGATGGCGACGGGCGTCCTGCTCGGCATCGGGATGCGGAGAAAGAAAATCTTGTTCTAATGACCGAGGAGTGTAGCGATGAGCAAGGAGATTATCGCCAATATTGAGCCGTTCGAGACACGTGTCGCTATTCTCGAGGACGGCCAGCTCGTAAATCTCTTCGTCGAACGGGGGGAGCCGCTCGCCGGTAACATCTATAAGGGGCGAGTGGCGAACGTCCTGCCGGGCATGGACGCGGCGTTCATTGACATCGGACTGGAGCGCAACGCGTTCCTGCATGTCGGCGATGTCCGGGCGCAGCGCCTTGCGGGCGAAGAGGTCGACGACTCGTTTGGCCGCGGCGCGATCGCCCAGCGCTTGCGGGTCGGTCAGGAGATCTTGGTGCAGGTGACCAAGGAGCCGATGGGCACGAAGGGCGCGCGTGTGACGACGTACGCGGCGCTGCCGGCCTACTACCTCGTGCTCATGCCGACGGTGAACTACGTCGGGGTCAGCCGCCGGATTGAGCGTGATCAAGAGCGCCGGCGTTTGCGTCAGCTTGCGGACAAGCTGCGCCCGAAGGGCATGGGCGTCATCGTCCGCACCGCTGCGGAAGGCGCGAGCGAGAAGGACCTCGCCGATGACATCCAGTTCCTGCTGCAGGTGTGGTCCCGGGTCGAGGAACGGTCGAAGAACAGCCGCGCGCCGGCGCTCGTGTATCAGGATCTGCGCCTCATCCGGCGTGTCGTGCGGGACCTGTTCACCGACGACGTGAGCCGGTTTCTCGTCGACTCACCCGAGGAGTTTCAGCGGGTGCAGGACCTCGTCGCATCATTTGCGCCCAAGCTGAAATCGCGCATCAGCCTGCATCGCGCCAGTGAGCCCGTGTTTGAGGCGCTCGGCGTAGAACGCGAGCTGGAGAAGGCTCTGCGGCGCAAGGTGTGGCTGCGCTCCGGCGGCTACATCGTGATCGACCGGACCGAAGCCCTCACCGTGATCGACGTCAATACCGGCAAATATGTGGGCAAGACTGACCTCGCCACGACGATCTTCCGCACCAACCTCGAGGCCGTCGGCGAGATCGTGAGGCAGATCACGCTGCGGGACATTGGGGGCATCATCCTCGTCGACTTTATTGACATGGAGAACGAATCTCACCGCCAGCGCGTCATGCAGGCGGTCAATGAAGCCGTGCGCAAAGACCGTTCAAAGATTCATATCATCGATCTCACTGGGCTCGGACTGGTTGAGATTACCCGCAAGCGCGTGTATCAAGATCTGGAAGAAATCATGCGGATTCCTTGTCCCTATTGCGAGGGCCGCGGACGCGTGCTGTCACCGGAGACGATGAGCATGCGAACCCGCCGGGAAGTACGGCGGCTGATGCGCACGGCCTCTGCCGCGGCCCTCCTGGTCGAGGTGCATCCGGATGTGTATAAAGAACTGTTCCGCGACGGGCCATCGTGGGTGCGACAACTGGAGGAGCAGACCGGTCGCCGGCTGACCATCCGTGGAGGGGATGGGATGCATTTGGAGCGGATGCGCGTCGTCGAAGGCGAGCGCGTCGAGGACCTGGGCCGGGAGGAGACGGCGCGTGATCGGCGCGGTCAAGTCTACTGGCTTGATCGCGAGGGAGAGGACACGCTCGTATTCAGCGAGCGTGATGTGGAGCAAGAGTTGGCGCTGGCGGCTGCGGGCAACTCTCGCAATGGATTGATGAGGCGGTTGCTCAAGCTTCTCGGGCGCTCCTAGCTCCGCGAGGCGGTGGTGAAGAGCGGCGGGACGGGGACCTTGGACCGGGGACCCGGCAATCGGCTATGGAGTGACTTAGTTACGGTCCCCTTTCTCCAAGGTCCCCATCCCGCCGCCAAGGCCTCCTCGGCGCAGGCGACGGCCATTGAGGCGTGTGTATCTAGTGTGATAAAATACGCAAGGTCATGAGCGCCGCGCGCGAGTTGCGCGGCGCGTGTGTCTGGAGGATGGGATGTACGCGGTCATCGAGACAGGCGGAAAACAGTACAAGGTCGAGAAGGGCGGCACGATCCAGGTCGAGTTGCTCGACGCGGAGCCAGGCAAGGATCTCACGCTCGACCGAGTCGTGCTGTTCGCGGACGGCAAGACGGTGAAGGTCGGCTCGCCCGTTGTCAAGGGTGCGAAAGTACAGGCAAAAGTCGTTGGCCACAGCCGGGGAAAGAAAGTGATCGTGATGAAGTACAGGGCGAAGTCGCGCTACCGTCGAAAGACCGGACACCGGCAGCACTATACGACCCTGAAGATTGAAGATATTCTGTTGGAGTAGAGTAAAGGGGTTATCGAGATGGCTCACAAGAAGGGCATGGGCTCGTCCCGCAACGGGCGGGACAGCAAGAGCAAGCGGCTGGGTATTAAGCGCTTCGCCGGGCAGTTCGTTACGGCCGGAAGCGTACTTGTCCGGCAGCGCGGCACCAAGGTGCGGCCTGGAGCGAATGTCGGTCTCGGTCGCGACTACACCCTGTTCGCGCTTGTCGATGGGATGGTAGCCTGGGAGCGGCGCGGTCGCGACAATCGCCAGGTGAGCGTGCATCCAGCGCAAGCATAGAGTTCGCAGACGGTTTCGGCAGGGGCTTGGTCGTCCGTGACCGGCCCCTGCTGCTTTCCATCGTATGTTCATCGATAGAGCGATCATCAACGTCAAAGCGGGTGACGGCGGGAATGGCTCTTTGAGTTTCCGCCGCGAGAAATTTGTGCCTAAAGGCGGCCCGGACGGTGGGGACGGCGGTCACGGCGGTGATGTCGTCCTCGTGGCAGACCAGAGCCTGTCGACGCTGCTGGATTTCCAGCACCGCCAGCATTTTCGCGCGCAGAGCGGAAGCCACGGAGAAGGCAGCAAGCGACATGGCAAGCGCGGAGGCACGCTCGTTGTTCCTGTTCCTGTGGGCACCGTTGTGAAGGATGCGACCACCGGCGAGGTCATGGCCGATCTCGCGCAGCACGGACAGAAGATCGTCATCGCCCGGGGTGGGAGAGGGGGCCGGGGGAACGCCAGGTTTGCGACACCGACCCGCCGAGCACCACGGATCGTGGAGCCCGGGGGCCCGGGTCAGGAACGCCGGCTGGAACTGGAACTCAAACTGATTGCCGATGTGGGCCTCGTTGGCTTTCCTAACGCAGGGAAGTCCACGCTCCTGAGTCGTGTGTCCGCAGCCCGCCCGAAGATTGCCGACTATCCGTTCACGACGACCGAACCACATCTTGGCGTCGTCGCACTTCCCGACGGGCGCAGTTTCGTTTTGGCCGACCTCCCCGGTCTCATCGAAGGAGCGCATCACGGCGCGGGCCTGGGTCACGCGTTCCTGCGTCACATATCGCGTACTAGAGTCCTGATCCACCTCGTGGATCTCTCGGTACCGGATCGCGATTCGCGCACAGACTTCGAGGCCGTCAATTCTGAGCTCTGGCAGTACGATCCCGCGCTCAAGGAACGTCCGATGCTCGTGGCGCTCAACAAGATCGACGTTCCAGAAGCGCGCGCAAAAGTTCAGGACCTCTCATCGGCATTGGGGGCGCAGGGGTATCGCGTCTTCGCGATCTCTGGGGCAACCGGCGAGGGCGTGGACGCGCTCATGAAAGCCGCCGCACAGGTCCTCGATGAGACTCGCAGCCGGGAGCCAGTGTTGGCCGACCCCGGATCCCGGGCCCCGGACCCCGGGAGCTAGGAGACGCGCGTGGCACGAATCGGCATCATGGGCGGGACATTTGATCCCATCCACTACGGACACCTCGTGACTGCGGAAGAGGCGAGAGTCCAGTTTGAGCTCTCACAAGTCCTGTTCGTGCCCAACCACTATCCACCGCACAAAGATCTCAACGGCGTCACCGATCCCGAGCACCGCTACCGGATGACATTGCTGGCGACCATGACGAACGAGCACTTCGCCGTCTCTCGGATTGAGATCGACCGGCCCGGGCCATCGTTCACCATCGAGACGATCGAGATGCTCCGGAAGCCCTATGCGGCGTCGGATCTGTTTTACATCACAGGCGCGGACGCGATCTTGCAGATTGTGCGGGGAGAATGGGAACGTTCGGCGGAGCTGCTGGCGCTGTGCCAGTTCATCGCCGCGAGCCGTCCGGGATTCTCGCTGAACGCAGAGGACATGCGCCGCAGCAACGCGACGGGACGCCGGCTCGACAATGTCCATGTGATGGAGATCCCAGCGTTGGCGATCTCCTCGACCGATATCCGCCGGCGTGTCACGCAGAGCCGTCCCATTCGGTACCTCGTACCAGATCCGGTCGAGGCTTACGTCGTCAAACACGGGCTCTACCGATGACGTCATCACTGCGCTTGGCCCAGGTGGCCGCCGGGGCGATGGACGATCGGAAGGCCGAGGACGTGCTCGTGCTCGACATCAGCAAGCACACGCTGGTCGCCGACTATTTTGTGATCGGTTCCGCCGAGACAAACGTGCAGATCAAGGCGATTACAGAGGGTGTCGAAGAGGCTGTGGAGGAGGCGGGCGGCAGGTTGCTGGCCCGCGAGGGCCATGAGCGGGCGCGATGGGTGTTGCTGGACTTCGGGTCAGTTGTGGTGCACGTGTTTGGACCCGAGGCGAGAAATTTGTACCGCCTCGAGCGCCTTTGGGCTGATGCGCCGATTGTCGCGCGTTGAGGAGTGTGCTTGACGTGTCTTATCAATGCTGCCTATAATGTTCAAAGTCTCATATGGCGATGATCGGAAGTAGTAGGCAGGTGATGGGCGGAGCGAGCCGGAGGAACGGGTGAGATGACCGGCGCCTGAGCCAGCCGAACTCGTCCGGGAGCAGCCGACCCGAAAAAGGATAGGGCGGCCGTCTCACTCACGATACGAGTGATGAGCGGATAGCGTAAGGGCCTGTAGCTCAGGGGGAGAGCGCCCGCTTGGCGTGCGGGAGGTCGCGGGTTCAATTCCCGCCAGGTCCACCATTCGACGGGCACGCTATCAAATTGGGTGGTACCGCGGAGACCCTCCGTCCCATGGACGAGAGGGCTTTCCTATTTCTTGACGTCATGCGTGGGGAGAAGCAGCGATGACGATCGGAGCGCATGTCTGGATGAATGGACGGGTGGTCGCGGAAAGGGAGGCGACCGTGTCCGTGCGCGCGCACGCGCTGCACTACGGCAGCAGCGTGTTCGAGGGCATTCGAGCCTATGCGACCCCGCGGGGGCCGGCCGCGTTCTGCCTCCAGCAGCACGTGGACCGGCTCTTCGACTCATGCCGGATTTTCAGGATGGCCCTGCCGTATGCGCCCGATGAGATCACGAAGGCGATCATCGATCTCATCCGCCGCAACGGCCACAACGACTGCTACGTCCGGCCCATCGTCTACCGCGGAGCGGGCTCATTCAACCTGGACCACCGGAAGTCTCCGCTAGAAATGGCGATCATAACGCTGGAATGGGGTCGGTACCTGGGGGTCGAGGCAATTGAGCAAGGCGTGGATGTCATGGTCAGCTCCTGGCGACGCATGGCGCCGAATACGTTTGCTCCCATGGCGAAGATCGGCGGACAGTACGTGAATTCATCGTTTGTCGCTATGGAGGCCACAGACGGGGGATTTGTGGAAGGCATCGCGCTGGACGTCGAGGGTAACATCAGCGAAGGCAGTGGCGAGAACATCTTCCTCATTAAAGAAGGGGTCGTCTATACTCCCCCACTCAGCAGCGCCATTTTGCCAGGTGTCACCCGCATGGCCGTCATGACGTTGTGCCGCGATCTCAAGTACCGTGTTGAGGAGCGGACGCTGCCACGTGAGTTCCTTTACACGGCGGATGAAGTATTCTTTACCGGCACAGCCGCGGAGATCACACCCATCAAATCCGTGGATCGGGTACCCGTGGGGAAGGGAAGCAGAGGAGCCATCACGGCCGGCCTGCAGAGCGAGTTCTTTGGGATCACCGCCGGCAAGATCCCCGATCGCCACATCTGGCTTACGTATGTGCACGCAGGTAAGCAGACTGTGAAGACCGGGTAGACTGTGCAGACGTCATTCGAGGGAATTGGATCGTGACAGAACGCTACAATCCGACCGCAATCGAGAAAAAGTGGCAGGCTCGGTGGGAGCAAGACCGCCTGCACGAGGCTAAGGATTTCGATCCAAGGCCGAAGTGGTATTTCCTGACCATGTACCCGTATCCGTCCGGCGATCTGCACGTCGGCCACTGGTACGCCATGGCGCCCTCAGACGCCGCAGCCAGATACAGGCGCATGCAAGGGTACAATGTTATGTTCCCGATCGGATTTGACGCGTTCGGGCTGCCGGCGGAGAATGCGGCGATCCAGCACGGCATTCACCCTTACAAATGGACCATAGACAACATCAACCGCATGCGCACGCAACTGCGGTCGATGGGCGCGATGTGGGACTGGTCGCGGGAGATCGTCACCTGCGATCCTGAGTACTACCGGTGGAACCAGTGGTTCTTCTTGCGTATGTACGAGCGAGGACTGGCGTACCGGAAGCTGGCGCCGGTGGACTGGTGCCCGAAGGATAACACGACACTGGCACGCGAGCAGGTGGTGGGCGAGGGGCGCGTGTGCGAACGATGCGGTACCCCCGTGATCAAGAAGAACCTCGAACAGTGGTTCCTAAAAATCACCGCATACGCCGAGGAACTGCTGGACTTCTCTGGGATTGCGTGGCCGGAGCGTGTGCGGGTCCTGCAGGAGAACTGGATCGGGAAGAGCGTCGGCGTGGAGTTCGCCATGGAGGTGAAAGACCACCCTGGCGTCTCGTTCCGGGTCTTCACGACCCGGCCCGACACCGCCTACGGGATGACATTCGCGGTGCTGGCGCCGGAGCATCCTCTGGTCGATCAATTGGTCACGCCGGACCGGCGACGTCAGGTCGAGGCGTACAAGTTCAAAGCCGCCCGCGCATCGGATATCGAGCGGCTGTCCACTGAAAAGGACCGCGACGGTGTGTTTATCGGGGCCTTCGCCGTCAATCCGATGAGCGGCGAGCCGATGCCGATCTACATCGCCGATTACGCCCTGCTGACCTACGGCACCGGCGCCATCATGGGCGTGCCGGCGCACGACGCGCGCGATTTCGAGTTTGCAAAGAAATACCAGCTCCCGATCCCGGTGGTGATCGCCCCACCTGGATGGGACGGCACGCCGTTGCGCGAGGCCTATCTGGGAGAGGGTGCGATGGTCAATTCAGGCGCCTTCAACGGCCTGCCATCAGTAGAAGGCTGGGAACGGATCGCAGACGCGATGGCAGCGCGCGGCATCGGCGAGCGAAAGATCAATTACCGCCTGCATGACTGGCTGATCAGCCGTCAGCGGTACTGGGGCACGCCGATCCCGATTATCTACTGCACGCACTGCGGCACCGTGCCCGTGCGGGACAATGAACTGCCGGTAGTGTTGCCGCTCGATGCAGAGTTCCGTCCAACAGGCGAATCACCGCTGAAGTATCACGAGGGTTTCCGCCGGACGACATGTCCGAATTGTGGGCGCGGGGCCGAGCGAGAGACGGACACGATGGACACATTCATCGACTCGTCCTGGTACCAATACCGCTACGTGAGTCCCCATGAGGAACGTCACCCGTTCGAGGCCCAGAGGGGAACGTACTGGCTGCCGGTTGACCAGTACACCGGAGGCGTCGAACACGCGGTCATGCACCTCCTGTACACGCGCTTTTGGACGAAGGTGATGCGCGACATGGGGATGGTGCCGTTCGGTGAGCCGATGCTCCGGCTGTTCAACCAAGGAGTCATCCTTGGCGAAGACGGCGAGAAGATGAGCAAGTCTCGCGGCAACGTCGTCAACCCCGACGGTTATGTTCAGAACGCCGGCGCCGATACGGTCCGCGGGTATCTGATGTTCATCGGTCCCTGGGACGGTGGCGGACCGTGGAACAGCAGGGGGATCGAAGGCATCAGCCGCTTTCTCCAGAGAGTTTGGAACCTAGTCACCGAGACAACGGGAACACGGGAACACGGGAACACGGGAACACGGAAGGATCCCGCAGCGTTTGATACGCGTTCCCGCGTTCCCGCGATCCCTGGTTCCCGAGATTTGGAGCATTGGACTCACAAAACCATTAAGAAGGTCACCGAGGATCTGGAAGGGTTCCACTTCAATACCGCGATCGCGTCATTGATGGAATACGTCAATTTCCTCTACGGCATACGCGATGAGCAGGTTGGTTCAGCGCAATGGCGTGAGGCGATGCGGAGCCTGGTCCTGATGCTGGCACCAATGATGCCGCACATCGCGGAAGAACTGTGGGAGCAGATGGGTGAACCCTACAGCGTCCATCTTCAGCGCTGGCCGTCGTACACGGAAGGCCTGGCGAAGGCCGAGGTGGTCACGCTGGTGCTGCAGGTTGATGGCAAGGTTCGGGACCGCGTCCAGACAGCGGCGGGTCTGCCTGAGTCTGAAGCGAGAACGCTTGCGCTCGCCAATGAGAGAGTGAAGAAGTTCATGGATGGCCGCCAGGTCGCGGACGTTATTGTTGTACCCGGAAGACTCGTGAACGTCGTCACAAAATAGCGGTCGTGGGTTATAGGTCGTAGGTCGTGGAGACTGCATACCTACGACCCACGACCAACGATCGCAGTCGGTGCAGCTGGCGTCCGCGCGGTCTCGGGTGCGGGATGCCATTGGAAAACGGACCGTGAAACAGGTGGTGGTTGTGCCGGGGAAGGTCATCAACTTCGTGACCATAGACGCCTGACAGGTCACAAGAAAAGAGAGCAGGGGGATCGCGTTTCCGCGATCCCCCTGCTCCTGTCCTGCTTGATTACCCTAAACCTGCCTTACTTCACCGTGATCGTGAACGACCGCTGTTCCTGACCGAGGTCACTGTGCGTCGCCGTTACTGTAAGATTGTGGGGTGTATTGGGTGCGATCAACGTCACCGGCACCCGCATGGTGAACTGTCCCTCGCTATTAGCCGTCACGGTCTGACTTCCGACCGGGAAGCCCAGGAAGAAGGTGACGGTGGCTACGACCTGCGAACGCGCGGCCGTTCGGCCGCGCACGGTGAAGGGATTGCCCACCGTGGCCCCCGGATCCGGCTCGCGAATGTTCAGGATCATCTGGCCAGACGGTGGCATTTGGGCCGCACCGCTGACGATGTTGATCTCCCACGCCTCGCGTGAGGTCGGGTTCAGCCTGAGGGGATCCAGGACCTGACCCGCCTGCAGCGCATCGGCACCACCCTGGGCCGGCTGTCCGTTACGGGTGACTACGACGTTCGACACATATCTGATGGTGCGCCCATCGGTGAGAATAATCGTTCGTCCGGATTTGGCAATCTGATCAATCCGGCCGATAGTCTCCATGTAGGTCGCGCGGATGCGCGTGGCGACGTTGTTCGTAAAGGTCACCTCAGCATCATCACCACGCCGCAGCGCCGCGACGCCCACCGAGCCACCCACGTTGCTCGACACGTTCACTCGCGTGACAGCTGTATCGACATTGATGGTGATTGTGTAGGCGACATTACCAGACTCAATGACGATCCTGGACTGATCGCCGGCCTGCTGCGCCGGACGAATGTCAGTGATCACGCCCTTGATCGTCTGACCCGCCGTAGGTGGCGGTGGCGGTTGCCCAACGGGCGCGCCGGTGGTCGAGATCACGACCGTGCGGCTCTCCTCACGGTACTCGACGGACGCGCCGAGCGACTCGCTGATGAACCGGAGCGGTACAAGCGTCCGTCCCCGGAGGATCGTTGCCGGAACGTCCAGCGTCACCGGCCGATCGTTCACCCTGGCGATGCGGCTGCCAATCTTCAGTTCGACCAGGGTGTTTGTTCTCGCCGCCAGCACCGTTCTGGTCGACGGATGCCATTCCACCGTGGCGCCCATCTTCTCAAACACGCCACGGACGGGTACGAGCACCCGGCTGCCTTGAACGACAGGCGGCTGATCAAACAACACCTGCTCACCGTCGACGAATACCCGAACGGCTCCCTGACCCAACACCGGGACGGTCACGAGCGAAGCGCTCAGGAGGACGGTCAGCAGGAGTGCGAATAATCCACGAGCTTGCATCTGCATTCCTCCTCGTTATTCGATATTGTGGAGTTGCCTCGCCCGTATGTACGGCCCCGACTGTCTAACGTTCGGATCCCCGACACGGTTCCGAGGGTTGGTGAGTTTGCGTACAGACAGCCCGGCACGGATCCACCGGGCTGTCTGTGAATGCTATTACCTGCTAGAGAACTGACCTATCGGCCGGCCGCAATCTGCTGCTGCACGATCCGGGCCGCCTCTGCATATGTGATCCAGCTACCGGTCTGCTGGAAGACCAGGTGCCTAAGGTAGCCGGGCAGTGACATGAAGTTCGCTTCCGGTGCAAACGGCTTCAGGTTCGACACGTTCGGATACTGCTGCGCGAACGCAGGCGCGATCGCGGCGGCGAGGACCAGAACGGTGAGAACCATCACGAAGATGCCTCGAAGCGTCATGTTGTTCTCTCCCTTCCTTCAGGTATAGTGCGCCGAGACCATTGGTCTGCGCGCTGTTCCCTGCAGGTCGTGCAGGGCTTGGCGATTATTTCCCCACCCTGGCCCTGTTCAAACGTGGGTGGGGAGGAGACCCAGGGCGGAGCCTCTTGGCTGACGAAAAACGTTGACCAGCCGATGACCCCTGAGATCATGACGCTGTTAGTCATTCTGGGCGGCGCCCTCATGCTTTTTATTACGGAATGGGTATCCGCCGATGTGGTTGGACTCGGCGTCCTAGTGTTGCTCATTTTGACAGGCCTGCTGCCTGCGAAAACCGCGTTTGAGGGCTTCGGCAGCGACACAGTTCTGATGATCTTTGGCTTGTTCATTCTCACCGCTGCGCTCTTGCGGACGGGCGTCGTCGACCTAGCGGGCCGTTTCATTGTGCGGCGTGCGGGAGACCGTCCCGAGCGCGTGCTTGCCTTTGTGATGCTGGGGGCCGCAGCCCTCTCGGCATTCATCAGCAACACTGCCGCGACGGCTTTTTTTCTGCCCGTCGCGATCGGCGCTGCGCTACGGACCAAGATCAGCCCGTCGCAGATTCTCCTGCCGCTCGCGTTCGGGTCGATCCTCACGAGCTCCGTCACGCTGGTCAGCACGTCGACCAATATCGTGGTGAGCGGGGTGATCACCAACTACGGGCAGCCTCCGATTGGGATGTTCGAACTCGCGCCCGTGGGCATTCCCATCGCGATCGTTGGGCTGGCATACATGTGGTTCTTCGGAAGGCGGCTCATCCCGGCCCGCGCGGCGGCCGCCGACCTTGCGGAGGAGTTTGGTCTGGGATCATACCTTACTGATGTCCTGATCCTGCCGAACTCAAAACTGGTCGGGAAGACCCTGTCAGAATCAGGGCTCGGCCGGGATCTTGATCTCACCGTCATGCAGATTGTCCGCGATAAGACGCGCGCACTCGCGCCCCGCGCCACGACGATGCTCGAGGCCGGCGACGTGCTCCTCGTCGAAGGGCAGCGAGATGAAATCCTCAAGATCAAGGACACCGCAGGCATCGAGATCAAGGCGGACGCCACCCTGTCGTTTCCGGAGTTGCAGACAGAAGATACACGCCTCGCTGAGGTTATGCTCATGCCCCGCTCGCCGCTGATCGGGCGCACTCTCAAGGGCATTGAGTTTCGTGAGCGCTATGGCCTGCAGGTCCTGGCGATCAACCGCGCGGGCGCGTCCATCCGGAACAAGATCAGCCAAGTACGGTTGCATATGGGCGACGTGTTGCTCGTGCAGGGTCACCGTGAAAACCTGGCTGCGATCGACAAAGGTGATACGGTCCGAGTGTTGGGTGCGCTGCAAAGTGAGCGTCCGAAGCTGCGCCGCGCGCCCGTAGCGATTCTGATTTTCATCGGCGCGCTTGGAGCAGCCACATTCGGTCTGGTCTCCCTGCCCGTGGCCGTGCTCGTCGGCGCAGTGCTCGTGTTCCTCACGCGCTGCCTTACGCCCGAGGAGGCCTACCGCGAGGTTGAATGGAAGGTGCTTGTGCTCATCGGCAGCATGCTTGCGCTGGGCGCGGCCATGGAACGCACCGGCACAGCCAGATTCCTAGCGGCCCGCATCGTCGATCTCGCTGGCGACGCTCGTCCGATGTGGTTGCTGTCAGGATTCTTCGGGTTGACCGTCTTGCTCACCCAGCCCATGTCCAATCAGGCGGCTGCGGTCGTCGTCGTTCCCATCGCAGTGCAGATGGCTATGCAGTTGGATTTGAACCCGAGGACGTTCGCGATGATGATTGCCATCGCGGCAAGCACATCCTACATGACCCCACTGGAGCCGTCTTGCCTGATGGTCTATGGACCAGGGCGATACCGGTTTGTGGATTTCTTGAAAGTGGGGACACTACTCACGTTGCTCATCTATGGTGTCGCCATACTTCTCGTACCGAGGGTCTGGCCATTATGATTCAACCGGAGGAAAAGCGGAGAAATCGGGCAAAGACGGTATGAGAAGTCCATCAAATCCACCTCGAGAAGGGTGATGCCTGTGGAGCAAGAGTCCCAAGCACCGGATGCCTCGTCCGCGGAGCGGATCGAGCTCACGGTTCCCGGCCGACCGGAGTACGTCGTCGTCGTCAGGCTCGCTGCCGCGGCGGTCGCCGGTCGCATGCCCTTTTCTTTCGATGACATTGAAGATCTGAAAGTCGCTGTCGGCGAAGTGGCCACCGCCGCCATCCTTTCCGGCGCGCCGAAGATTTCCGTATGGTTCGACGTCGGCCCGCAGCGCCTGGAGATCCGGGTCGTACACCGTCCCACCCGCACGGATCGCCCCACACAGGAGCGCGAGCTCGACAAGCTCCTCGTTCAGGTGCTGATGGATGAGGTCCGCACCGACCAGGATGGGGCCGATCACGTCACCCACATGGTCAAAAACATCCCAGGGTAGGTTAGGTTACCTTGCCGAGGCAGCAGCGTAAGCGGGCAGATCGAGAGGCGATTCGCGTCCTCTTCCAGGAGCACTGGAAGACGAAGGACCGCGCGATCCGCGAGCAGCTCGTGCTGGCCCACGGCAGCTTGGCGAGCTATCTCGCCCGGAAGTTCAGCAACCGTGGTGAACCGCTCGACGATCTCGGCCAGGTCGCCCAGATCGGATTGCTGAAGGCGATTGACCGCTACGATCCGACTCGAGGCATTGAGTTTACGACGTACGCGACCGTGACGATTGTCGGCGAGATCAAACGGCACTTCCGTGACAAGTACTGGTCGGTCCGTGTCCCAAGGCGCCTCCGAGAGCTGAACAACGCTCTGATGAAAACGGTCGAAGTGATGGCCCAGCGTCTGGGACGTTCGCCTACACTCCCCGAGATCGCGGCAGAGACCGGGGTGCCGTTTGAAGAAGTTGTCGAGGCGTTCGAACTAGGGCGCGCGTATAATCCCGCGTCTCTGGACGCCGAGGTGGCGGAGGGCGATGATGAGCATCCGTCGTCGCTCATGGATTATCTGGGAGAAAGTGATCCCGCGCTCAGCCGGCTAGAAGATCGCCACACGGTGCAAGGCGCGCTGGCCTCGCTGCCCGACCGGCACCGTGAGGTCCTAAAGATGCGCTATTACGATGGACTTTCTCAGGCCGAGATCGCGCGGCGCCTGGGAATCTCGCAGATGCACGTCTCGCGCATACAGCGGGATGCGTTGAAGAAGTTGAGGGCGATGATCGAGGCTTAGCCTTACGGCTTACTGCCTAGTGCTTTCTGCCTTCGCCGTTTCTTTCTCAGGGAGTGTCCACCGCAATTCGACCTTCGTTCCCGCAGGTCCAGCCACGGTCTCCACGCTGTCCGCAAAGCCTTCCATAAGCCGGCGGCCTCGTCCGCGGCCACGCTCCTGCACGGGGCGCCACTCTCCGGTGTCACATATGGACACGGTAAGCGTGCTGTCGCGCAGGATTGCGTCTACTGCCACCTCGCCGGTCTCGCCCCGGTAGGCGTGCTCGACGATATTGAGCGCAGCCTCCCCGACGGCGGCGACGATCTCCTCGACTCGGCGGGGCGGAAATCCCACCCGTTCAGCGTAGATTCGCACCGCATGGCGGACGCGGCGTAGATTTTCTGGAGCGGCCGGGAGCGCAAAAGATAAGGGCGCGGAGGAGGGCAAGGCGTCGAGCATCAGGAGGGCGATGTCGTCTTCTTGCCGGTCGCCTCGCAACACATCCGTGACTAACGTGTGTACTGCACGGTCGCCGGGCTGGCCGAGCGTGGCGGCGACGGCGTCTCTCAGCCGCCGCTCACCTTCGATCGGGTCCCGGGTCACTTCAATGAGCCCATCTGTGTACGCGATGAGGCGCTCTCCGGAAGCGAGTTGGGCGCGGTCATCTTGATACGTAACGGACGAAGAGAATCCGATCGGTGGCGATTGGCTGCTCAGTTCGCGGACGCCATCGGTTCCCTGCACGAGCACCGGTGGGTGTCCCGCCCCTCCGTAGATCAGTTCGCCCGTGGTCGGGTCGAGCGTGGCGAGCCACATCGAGAGGTTCGTGGGTTCAGGCAGCTGCAGGAGGTAATGATTGACCGCCGCCATCACATCCGCCGGGCGGCGGCCCTCGATTGCCAGCGCCCGAACCAGGTAGCGGACCTGAGCCATGGCCGCGGCTGCGGCGATCCCGTGTCCGGCCACGTCGCCTATGCTGATTAACAACCGATCGTCGGGCAACAGCAACGCGTCGTACCAATCACCTCCGACGCGGGCTTCAGGATCCGCCGCCTGGTAGAGCGCCGTGATTGCCAGGAAGGGGACCCGGGGTAATTCCGCAGGAAGAAGCGCACGCTGGAGCGTGACGGACAATTCACGGGCTTTGCGCGTGGTCTGTTCGAACAACTCCAAGCGCGATACCGTCAGCCCGAGCTGGTCTGCGATCGGTTGTGAGAGCTGCGCGTGCTCGGAGGTGTAAAATCCCGGCACATCGTGCCCAAAGTTCAGCGTGCCGATGACGCGTCCACCCACGGTCATCGGCACCACGACGTAGGAGCGGATACCCGCTTCCGCGAGCAGCGCATCCTCGGCAAACTGCTGGGACTGCACGGTGTCATCACGGATGAACGCCTGGCCGAGGTCGATGACCCACCCGCGGGCGGTGTCGGCTTTCGGCCCTGCTAATCGCTCCGGTGGGGCGGTGAGTCGCGGACCTTTGAAGTACGGCATCGTCAGAGTCTCGGACTCGGGATCGTAGAGGGAGACCGTGACCCGAACGAACGGCACGAGGGTGCGCAAGACTTCGCTAAATTCATCGAAGACATGGCTCAGGTCGAGCGCGCTGGCGGCCATGGCGATCAGCCGGTTCGTCGCGTTGACTCGGCGGAGTGCAGCCTCCGTCTCGTCCCGCGCCTGTCGCTCTGCTGCGAGCAAGTGCGCGTTGTCGATGGCGACAGCGGCACGGGCGGCAAGTTCTTCTGCTAATGCGAGATCCGCGGCCGAGTATCGCCGGGACGGTCCGCCGATGAAGGAGATTGCCCCCAAGGTGCGGCCGCGCGCAATGAGGGGGACCACCATGTGTGAGTGGATTCCCAGGGATCGGAGAAGATTGAAGTGCGCCTCATCCCGTGCCCGGTCGCGGAGGTCTGCTTCCGTGACTTCCGGAGTGAGTTCGGCCTGACCGCTGCGAAGCACGCGCAGGATCACGTGCTGGGGATTTGGAGTCGGCGGGTAGCGGAGGCGCAACTCGCGCACCAGGGACTCTTTGCTGGGATCGCTGTGCGCGATGCCGACCTGCCGGATAGCGCCCTGATCGTCGAGCAGGTCGACGATACACCAGTCGGCGATCGTCGGGACTGCCAGCCGCGCGATGCTCGCCAGCGTCGCCTCATACTCGAGCGATGCGGCGAGAATGCGGCTCGCTTCGGCCAACAGGGCCAATCGCCTGACGGCGTCTTCTTCCTTCGCTAACGCGCGGTCCAGCATTTCGGTCAGGGCGACCGCGCGACGGTGCCCCGCTTCGGCTTTCCGCGCGCGCTCCGTCACCATGCGAAGCTTTCGCTCGGTCCGCGAAGCCGTCTTCGATGCGCGGCGCCGCGCCAGAGTGGTTCGACTTGGCACGTTTCGCTTGCGTTCAGTCATTGACAGACTAGAGGGCGCCTGGGAGAACAGCGAATCGGTCGCGGAGGTGTCAGGTTTTGGGCGAGCCTTTCGCCCAACTCCTAGCGGCATTCACCGCTTCGCCCTCAGCGTGGAACACGGGAAACACGTCGTGAAGGCCCGTAATGGAGAATATCTTCTCGATCTGAGGCTGATTGTAGACGACTGCAAGGTCGCCTCCGTTCTCGCGCGCCTGCTTGAGGGCTGCGGTGAGGACTGAGAGCGCCGTGCTGTCCAGATAGGTCGTTTTCAGGAGGTTCACGACAAGCCTGGCATGGCCTTCGCTGATGAGATCCTGAATCGCAGTCTTGAGTTTAGGAGACGTGTAGATATCGAGCTCGCCCGCGACGTCGAGGACCGCCACACCGTTCACGATACGCCGTTGCAATTGGACTTCCACGTCTACCTCCTGCACTAGAGAAGTATCTTGTGTATTACCACGGCCCTGGGTGCCTTCCTTCCGAACCCGGACGGTTTGAGTCCGACCCCCGAGGGAAAATTAGTGTCAAACAGTTCGGAAGGAGGACTTTGGGATGAGAAAGCACGGCGCAAAGATTATGCTGATCCTCTTACTGATGCTCGTCGGCGCGACAGGGCTGGCGTTTGCCCAGGAGCAGCCGCCGGCCCCTCCGGGCCCACCCGGACCGCCTGGACCTCCCGGCGCGCCCGGTGCACCTGGCATGCCTGGCCAGACCACAACGGTCTTCGGTCTGGACCCCACAACGGCGATTATCATTGGTGTCGTTCTTGTACTGGTGGTTATCGTCGCGATCGTCGCGGTATCCCGCGGGGGCGGTAGCCCACAGCGACAGACGTAATTCCGTGGCCGATAAGGCCAGCGCATCTTGCGAGTCGAACAAGGGAACAAAGGAACACACCAAGGTTCCTGCGTTCCCTTGTTCAATATGTAGGAATATAGGGGGTGATCGAAGTGAGTTTCTTGGCCTGGATTGTAGTCGGACTAATCGCGGGTTGGCTTGCCAAAATGATATCTCCCGGGGCGGAGCGCGGGGGACTGCTGGTCACACTGCTGATCGGCGTCGTCGGGGCGATCGTCGGTGGATGGATTGCCAATGCCCTGGGGTACGCGGGGGCCGGCGGCGTGAACTTGTATTCAATCCTCATCGCCACGCTCGGCGCCGTCGTCTTCTTGTGGATTTGGAAGATGATGTCCCGGCGGACGGCATAGATCGACGTCAACACATACGGCGGTGGCCCACATGGGTCACCGCCGTATGACCAATGCGCACTATCCCGCGGCATCGCAGACCACAGTGGGTCTGTGTTGTTATAGTGAGGAAAGCGACAGGCGTGGAAGCTCCGGCGAGGGCGGAGGCAATCCGTGCGGTGGACTCGCGCCGAGGAAGTTGCGGCGCTTCTTGTTTCGTGCGCGGCAATCCTCGGCAGCGTCGTGCTGTTAACAGTGCGCCGTCCGGCGCCGCCCGTGGAGGTCATTGCCCAGGCACCGGCCGCGACCGTCGTCGTGCAGGTAGACGGCGAGGTGCTCCGCCCTGGAATCTATCAACTACCCGTTGGCGCTCGAGCCCGCGACGCGATCCGTGCCGCGGGCGGTCCGTCCCCGCTCGCTGACGCTACGACGGTCAATCAGGCGCGGCTGCTCCGTGATGGCGACCGGCTCACGCTGCCAGCGCGTTCGGCCTCCGCGGTCGTGGCTGAGGGATCGCGCGTCCTCCTCAACACTGCGGGCGAGGCAGAGCTCATATCGCTTCCCGGGATCGGTCCGGTGCTCGCCCAAAGGATCATTGCCCACCGGCAGCGGGAAGGACCGTATCAGCGCTTGGAAGACCTCTTGCAGGTTGAAGGCATCGGCCCCAAACTGCTGGAGCGGCTCAGGCCTCTCGTAACCGTGGAATAGGAACGGAACTATCAGCCCCGCCCGTCCCGTATGTAAGAGTGGCGGACGGGTTGACGTTGGAGAGAGACGTGGCTCGATCCGGCGCGACATCGTTCCCGAGCTACCGGCGTGAGGAACTCGAGGCGTTCGAGGTCCTCATCCAGCGGTACGGCCGGCGAATCTATAACATCGCATACCGGATGGCGGGAAACGATGCCGATGCGAAGGACCTCACGCAGGAGGCCTTCATCCGGATCTTCCGCGCGTTCCGGCGGATCAATCCTGACGCCAGTCTGGAAAGCTGGCTGTACCGGATCGTGTCCAACCTCTATATAGATATGCTGCGGCGGCGGCCGAAGGTGCGGATCGAGTCCCTCGACGCGCCGGTGATGACGCCCAAAGGCGGAGAGATACAGCGCGAAGTTCCGGACGAGCGCGCAGATCCAGCGGGGGAGGTACTCAACACGCAACTGGACGCGGGTGTGCAGCGGGCGCTGCTTGCCCTCAGTCCTGACCTCTGCGCCGTCGTGGTACTGAGCGACATCGAAGGCTATTCGTACGAAGAAATCGGGATGATTTTGCGCGTCCCGGTGGGAACCGTCAAGTCAAGATTGCACCGCGCCCGACGAACGCTGCAGGAACGCTTGCAGCATCTCAGGCCACAAGGGAGTGAAGGATAATGGGTCACGCGCGTCTGGAGCGGCAGCTCTCGGCGTACATCGACAATGAATTGACGGCAGATGACGCGCAGCAGGTGCGCGCGCATCTGGAAACGTGCGTCGGGTGCCGTGAGGAACTTCAGCGCCTCGAGCACGTCAAACGGCTGCTCGGCTCGCTGCCCGAGCGCGCACCCGCTCCGCAGGTGTTTGAAGAATTGCGCCAGCAGATCATCTCGCAGGCACCGCGAGAATCGGGGAGTGTACTCGAAGCGATCAGCAACGCGTTTCGCCGGCCCGCCCTCGCGTTTGCGGCGGCCGCGATCGTCGTCCTGCTGATCGCGTTTCCGCTGGTCAAAGGCCGCATCGACCGGCTCCGAGCCGCGGAAGTGGGGCCAGACGTATTCGTGCGGGAGCACGCCCTCTCAGCCGTGGCCGATCCCTTTGCTGACCGCGCGTATGTCGGCCTGCTTGTCACCGATGCGAACCTCGCGCTCATTGGCGAGCCGCGATCTCGCGGCGGGAGTCTGCGGTGAGGGTGAGCTACACCGCTCTGGCACTCGTCTGGTGTGCGGCCCTCCTGGCCGCGGCCATGCCGGTGTGGGGACAGAGGACTTCGAGGCCGGGGCTGATGGCGGGGGCAAGCGCGGCATCGGTGATCCAGTCCGTTTTGAGTGCCCCGACACTTGTCGACTACGAAGGGACCAAGATCGTCACGGCAGTCCGCGGGGAACAGGCGGAGACGGTTACCATCCTCGAGTCATACAAGCGGTTTGGCAAGCTGCGGCTGGAGTTTCTTTCTCCGGAGTCGACCAGCGGCCGCCTCATCGTGGATGACGGCGCGAGCAGCTGGCACTATGAACCGTCGCTGCATGCGGTGATTCGCGGTCCCTCGTTCGTCACGACATCCACACGCACAGACGCCGAGGCAATTCTGAAACGCTATGATGCACGCGTCCTAGGCAGTGAGCAGGTCATCGGACGCCAGACCCTGGTGCTGGAGCTGCTGCCCAAGACCAGGCGCCTGACGAGACGGCTATGGGTCGATCAGGCGACCGGCGTCGTTCTGCGCACGGAAGAGCGGTCGCAAAGCGGCGAGCTGCTGTTCAGCAGTTTCTTCAGTCGCATCAGCTATAGCCTGAATCTTCCGTCGGCGCTCTTCCGGTTTCATCTCCCGGCCGGCGCCAAGATCTTTACCTTCTTTCTCTCCGGCGATCCCATCCAGGATCTGCAGGAGCTCTCGAGACAGGCGAAGTTCGCGGTGAAGGCGCCGGGCACACTCGGTGGTGTCTACGCGTTCCAAAGTGGCACGATCGCGCGGCACGGGGCGCTCTTGGCCGTCTCGCTGCTCTATAGCGACGGCGTCAACATCGTGTCACTCTACGAAACCCCATCGTCCAAAATGGCGTTTCCCGCATTGGGCACATCTCTGGTGATGCGCAGCGGCCGGGGGCGTTGGCTCGATCTGGGCTATTTTCGCGTGGTCATATGGGAATCAGGGGGTATTTCCTTCGCGATCCTCGGTACGCTTCCCGCCGAGTCGCTCGTGGCCATGGCGGAGGAACTGAATGCGGTACCGCGTTAGCGTCTTGTTGGGTTCCAAGTGACACTCAGCGAGTTCCAGCAGCGTATTGATGCCATCTACGGGGTCAGGGACCGGCGCCGCGGAATCGATGCGACATTCCGCTGGCTGGCCGAGGAAGTCGGCGAGCTGGCGCGCGCTCTTCGAAGACGCAACCCACAAGCTCTGGCAGAGGAAGTCTCAGACGTGCTGGCCTGGACTGTCAGTGTCGCGACGCTGGCCGGCGTGGATGTCGAAAAATCTGCCGCCCGTTACGCGTCCGGCTGCCCGAAATGCGGCGGGACACCATGCGAGTGTCCGGCCGATCTCCCCGCCTGATGCTCGGGGCGGCGACGTTCGCCCTCGTGGTGTCCACCATCTCACCGGCTGTGTCGAGTTTGCACCGTGAGGCCAAAGTTGTCGACCTTCACAGCGACACGCTGCTCGATGTCGCCTCAGGCAAACGCGACATTTCGCGCCGCGGGACGGCCGGGCACATTGATCTGCCCCGACTGCGCGAAGGCGGTGTTGACGTCCAGGTATTTGCCGCATTTATCCATCCGCGCGAGGCGGAGCGGGGGTTCGAGCGTGCCCTGGAGCTGCTCGATGCCTTCGACCGAATGGTGAGCTCACACGCCGATGTGCTCGGGCGGGCGCTTACGTTCGCAGACATCGAGCAGCTGGAGCGAAGCGGCAAGGTGGCTGCAGTGCTGTCGATCGAGAGTGGGGACGCCGTGCAGGGAAATCCGGCCAACATCGATCGGCTGTACCGGCGCGGCGTGCGGATCATGAGTCTGACCTGGAACAATAGTACGGCCCTGGCTGATGGAGCGCTGGAACAACGGCACGGCGGGCTCACTCCTGTGGGCCGGAGAGTGCTCGCCAGGATGGCGGCGCTCGGGATTGTCGTCGACGTGTCACACCTGTCTGCAAAGAGCTTCTGGGACGTGCTCGAAGCCACGCGCGGCCCCGTGATGGCCACGCATTCCAATGCCGCCGGACTCACGCCCCACGTGCGAAACCTCACGGACGAACAGTTGCGGGCTCTGGCCCGGCGCGGTGGCGTCGTGGGTGTCAACTACTACCCGGCGTTTACAGGCGGACCGACGCTCACGCATGTGCTGGCGCACATTGACTATCTCGTGAAAGTCGTCGGCGCTGACCACGTCGCATTGGGGTCAGATTTCGACGGGTTCGCGCAGACCGTCGATGGACTCGAGGACGTCTCGCGCCTCCCCAACCTCACCGCTGGGCTCCTCGCACGGGGCTATTCCCGCGACGACATCAAGAAGATCTTAGGAGGGAATGCTCTCAGAGTGTTTAGAGCGGTCTGGCGGAAATGACGAGGATGGCTTCCCGCACAATGGTCGCCGCGAGTACCGCGGTTCGGCCTGATGGGTCATAGGGCGGAGAGACTTCCACGACATCAAATCCTACAATGCGGAGACCACCAAGCTTCCGGATGAACGAGAGAAGCTCACGCGCGGCGATTCCTTCAGGCTCGGGATTTCCCGTACCCGGCGCATCGGAAGGGTCGATGACGTCGATGTCAAGCGTGACGTAAACCGGACGCTGCTCGAGCCACGACCATATCTCCGCCGGCATATTCAGCGCAGGACTACTGAACCGCAGCGATCGCGCCGTTTCAAACTCGCCGGCGGTTCCGGCCCGCGTCCCGATCTGAACGACAGATTGGGAGCCGACCAAGTCGGCAACCCGCCGCATCACGGTGGCATGAGATACCGCTACCCCTTCGTACTCGTCCCGCAGGTCGGTGTGCGCATCGAGCTGGAGCACTGCGAGATCGCTGTACGATCGGTGGAGTCTTTCAACAATCGGAAAGGTCACGGTGTGCTCACCCCCGAGCACTGCCGGCACCGCATGGGAAGGCAGAGCGGCGAGGTGCGCGTCAGCCGCGGAGCGCATGCCGTCGACGCCAGCGCCGGCCACATCGACATCGCCAGCGTCAAACAACTCGACGTCTTCCAGTGCTCTCCGCAGCACTGGGCTGTAGGTTTCGATGCTCTGGGAGGCCCACCGGATTGCCGCAGGCCCATGCCTGCTCCCGCGCCGGAAGGTCGAGGTACCATCGAACGGCACGCCGATGATGGCCATGGCCCCCTTGCCCTCACGCGGAACGGGGGCGGTTCTGGCAGCGAGAAAGGTCATCCGTCGATGAGGGGCGGAAGGGTGAACGCCATCGGGTGCATGTGCGGCTGGTAATAGCGCGTCGAGACCGATTTCAGCCGGCCGGCGATCTGCTCGGGGGGCAACGCGCGCGGATCATGGCGCTTGCTTCCGCACGTGAAACTCCAGAGCACGCCGGGGTACGCGGGGATCGCCGCCCAGTAGGTCATTGCCAATGGGAACAGAGAGCGCAGATGCTCCCGGACGAGCTTTGTGAGTTCCCGTTGAAAAATGTACGAACCACTCTGAGCGACAACCATTCCCTCATCCGTCAGCACGCGGCCGCAGGCAGCATAGAATGCCTCCGAGAACAGCGCAACCCCAGGGCCTTTGGGATCGGTCGAGTCCACCAGGATGACGTCGAACTTCTCGTGCGTCCGCCGCACAAACGCGATGCCGTCGTCGATCAACAAGCGGACGCGGCCGTCGTCAAACGCCCGCCCGCAGATCGATGGCAGGAGCGCGCGGCTGACCTCGACCACATCTCGATCGATCTCCACCAGCGTGACGTGCTCGACGGCATGTTTGAGCACTTCTTCCAGCGTGCCTCCGTCTCCACCACCGATGACCAACACGCGACGCGGGTGGGGATGACTGACCAGAGCCGGGTGGGCGAGCATCTCATGGTAGATGAATTCGTCCACCTCCGTTGTTTGCACCGCGTGATCCAGGATAAGCATGCGCCCGAACATCGGACTGATGGCGACCTGGATGTGCTGAAACGCCGACCGGCCCTCGTACAGAATGGATTCCACTTGAATCGATTGGGCATAGCCCGGCCC
>Ga0184610_1000011_pt1 | contig 44995 bp, 40 predicted proteins | sample PLM1_100_coex_FD_133011 | JGI IMG/M metagenome (GOLD analysis project Ga0184610, IMG submission 133011) | Groundwater sediment microbial communities from an aquifer in East River, Colorado, USA - PLM1_100_coex | ecosystem: Environmental > Terrestrial > Soil > Riparian zone | place: USA: East... | reverse complement strand
GAGCAGGACGTGGCCGAGCTGACCAAGTGCATGATGAAATGGCCTCAGTGCAGCGGGCCTGCCATCGGCCCGGTCGCGTGCCAGCCCAGCACGAACGGGGCCATCATCCCGAACGTCATCGCCACGTGCGCGACGACGAGGGCCAGCCACGCCCACCATGTCTGCGCCCTGGCGCTCCCGCCGCCGAACGTGAGGACGGCCAGCACCAAGATCGGCATGGCCGTGAGTACGTACCCGCCGACGGCGATCAGGTCGACTGGGCCGCGCCAGCCGCCGCTGTCGGTGAGCGGCCACACCGCCCACCGGAGCAGGTAGGCTGCGGCGACGGTCAGGTAGACGGCCAGGAATGCGATCGCCGCCCGCCCGACCCACGCCGGGGCCAGCCCGAGCGCGGCAGGGACCAAGCCGAGGTAGATGACCAGGAACGGCACCGCCATGAACAGCAGCAGGTTCCAGGGCTGGTTGGCCATGAGCAGGCCCATGTAGTGGGTTGGGACGTCGGTGGCTCGGCCGGCGGCGGTGATGTCCGGCAGGAGTGCCACGGCGACCAGGACGAGGACTGCGACCAGTCCGAGCAGGAACGCTGGTCGGGTGCTGGTGCTGGGCTCGGTGGCGGGTGGCGCGATGGCGGTCATGGGAACCTCCCGGCGTGGGTGGGTTCACGAACTTTCGCCGATGATAGTGAGCGTTCTCTCTAGAAGCACGTGAAGGTTCGTTCATCTTCTCGCCTCATCGTGCTCCCCGACCGGTGCCGCCCCAAGCAGCTCACAGACGTCCTGCGCGTAACCACGCGGATGCTCCTATCAGGTGTCGGTCTGCATCGGCTTCGAATCGGTCTCGTGGAGAGCGTGTGGTTGGGCGACGGGCGGCGGCAGCTCGCGCCTACCGGCTGGTCGTGTCGGCCCTCCGACGGTCGTTTGGGGCTCGGGGAGCCGCAGGCGCCTGAGGGCCAGGGCGTTGACCGCGACGATGAGGCTCGACCCCGACATCGACAAGGCGGCGATCTCCGGGCGCAGGACCAGCCCGAACGCGGGCTCGAACACGCCGGCCGCAATTGGCAGGGCGATGGCGTTGTAGCCGACCGCCCAGCCCAGGTTCTGGCGCATCTTGCGCAGCGTGCCCCGCCCGATCACGAGGGCGGTGGGCACGTCGAGGGGGTCGGAGCGCATCAGCACCACGTCGGCGGTCTCGATGGCCACGTCGGTGCCCGCGCCGATGGCGATGCCCAGGTCGGCCTGGGCGAGGGCGGGGGCGTCGTTGACGCCGTCGCCGACCATCGCCACCTTGCGGCCGGTACGCTGGAGCTCGGCCACCTTGGCGGCCTTGGCGCCGGGCAGCACCTCGGCGATCACCTGGTCGATGCCCAGCTCGGCGGCGATCCGCTCGGCGGTCGCCCGGTTGTCACCGGTCAGCATCACCACCTCGACCCCGGCCTCGTGCAAGGCGGCGACAGCTGCCGCCGAGGTCTCGCGGGCAGCATCGGCGACGGCCAGCAGCCCCGCCGCCCGGCCGTCCACCGCCACCAGCACCACCGTGCGTCCCCCGGCGGCCAGCTCCTCCCGGCGCGTGGCCAGCGCGCCCATCTCGACGCCCTCCCGCTCCAGCAACCGTAGGTTGCCGACCGCGACCCGGTGACGGTCCACGGTGGCAATCGCGCCGTGCCCGGGGACGTTCTCGAAGTCGTTGGCGGGCGTTGCAGGGACGCCGGCGGCCTCGGCGTGGCGCACGATCGCCTCGGCCAGCGGGTGCTCGGACTCCCGCTCTACCGCCGCGGCCAGCCGCAGCAGCTCCGCCTCGGCGAGCTGGTCGGCGACCAGGTCGGTGACCGCCGGTTCGCCCTTGGTCAGGGTGCCGGTCTTGTCCAGCACCACGACCTGGATGCCGGCGGCGGTCTCCAGCGCCATGGCGTTCTTGAACAAGATGCCCCGCTTGGCGCCCAGCCCGGTGCCGACCATGACCGCGGTCGGGGTGGCCAGGCCGAGCGCGTCCGGGCAGGTGATCACCACCACCGTGATCGCGAATAGGATCGCTTCGCTGAACGGCCGGCCTGCCAGCAGCCACGCCGCCAGGGTCAGGCCGCCGCCGACCAAGGCAACAAGGACCAGCCAGAACGCGGCCCGGTCGGCCAGGCGCTGCCCGGGCGCCTTGGAGTTCTGCGCCTCCTGGACCAGCTTGACGATCTGGGCCAGCGCGGTGTCGGCACCCACCTTGGTCGCCCGCACCCGCAGCGTGCCGTTGGTGTTGATCGACCCGCCGATGACCGGGGCGCCGGGCTGCTTGTGGACCGGCAGGCTCTCGCCGGTGACCACCGACTCGTCGACCTCGCTGTCGCCCTCCTCGACCACCCCGTCGACGGGGATCTTGGCGCCGGGGCGGACCAGCAGCAGCTCTCCTTCCACGATCTCCGCGGTGGGGACCTCGACCGGCTGCCCGTCGCGGACGACCAGCGCCTTGGGTGGGGCGAGATCGAGCAGCGCGTGGATGGCGTCGTTGGCGCCGCCGCGGGCGCGCATCTCGAACCAGTGCCCGAGCAGCACGAACGCGGCCAGCACGCTGGCTGCCTCGTAGAACACCTCCCCGCCGCCGGTCAGCGTGACCCACACCGAGTACAGCCAGCCGGCACCGACCGCGACCGCGACCAGCACCATCATGTCCAGGGTGCGCGCCCGCAGGGCGGCGACCGCGCCGCTGAAGAAGATCGAGCAGGAGTAGAGGATCACCGGCAGGCTGAGCATCAGGGACCAGACGTCGTCGCGGAGCCCGAACGGCGCCGAGGCCTGGAAGCCGAGGACGTCGCGGCCGATCGGCGACCACAGCACGATCGGGATCGAGAACACCGCCGCGACCAGGAACCGGTTGCGCATGTCCCGGACCATCGCGGCCATCGACATCGCCCCGTGCCCGCCATGCCCCATCACCTCGTCCGGCACCCGCGGCTCGGCGTCGGGCACCCGCGGCTCGGCGTCGGGCACCCGCGGCTCGGCCTCCCCGGATGGGACGGGCTCCTCGTGGGCGATGCCGTGCCCCGCATGCCCGGCGGGCGGCGCCGCCGGCGAAGGCCCGGCCTCGGCGGCGCGGACCGGCACCGCCGCGCCGGCGTGGCCGCCTTGCCCGGCGGGTGGGCTGCCCGGCTCCAGCAGCGGGTCGCAGACGTGCTCGGGGACCGACTGGCCTGCGCAGTGGTAGCCGCACTGCTGCACCCACCGGCGCAGCTCGTCCAGGGTGGTGGTCCGCGGGTCGTAGGTCACCGTCGCGGTCTGGGCCACCGGGTTGGCCTCCACCCGCTCGACTCCGGGGCGGCGGCCCAGCACCGCCTCGACGACTCCCTTCTCACTGGCCCGCCGCATGGGATGCACGTCCAGCACGACCGTGCTGTGGCCCTCAGCAGCCCGAACCATCGGCAACTCCTCATCCTCGCTGGTACCGGCGGCGCCCATGCTCCGGGGCGGTCCTGGCCGGGACGTCCGATTCCTTCACAACATTGGGATTCACAACATTGGGATTGACTTGGCCGCGGGGCACGGTCTTGGATAAAGGCTACTCAGGGGCTCCGTTCCCCGGTTGCGGCAGCAGAGCCTGGAGGAGGTGATGCGCCGAGCCCGGACTCCCCTCCGGACCCGACAGGGTGTCCGGAGGTCTCGTTGCCCGCAGCATCCATCGCCGACAGAGGTGATCGCATGCGAAGGTTTGTGAGGGTCATCGTCCCGAGCGTGCTGGCGCTCGTGCTGGTGAGCTGGGCCTTTCCGGCGGGGGCCACCCATAACGCCGACCGGCACGACAAGATGGATGTCCTGTTCACCTCACCCAACTCCAGGATCAACTCCGACCTCGCCTTCTGGGGGAAGTACGCCGTCGCCGGCTACTACCGCAACGACCAGTCGGTGGGAGGCTTCCGGATCTTCGACATCTCCAACCCGGCAGCTCCCCAACAGCTCGTGGACTTCCCGTGTGACGGGCTCCAGGCTGACCCCATCCTGTGGGACCGAGACAACGACGCGATCCCCGACCTGCTCCTGCTGGCCGTGGACCGGACGATGGCGGGCCCGGAGTGTGGGGCCGCCCGGGCGGCGCACGACGACCCCAACGGCTGGGAAGGGGTGCGCGTCTTCACCCTGAGCGACAACCCGGCGAACCCCTTTGCCAGCATCCAACAGGTACAGGCCGTGTACACCGACTGCGGAGCCCACACCATCACCGCATGGCCGGACCTGGACGACAACCGGTTGCTGGTGTACGTGTCGTCGTACCCGTTGCGGCCAGGCCCGACCTGCGGGCAGGTCAACGGTCCGAGGGTTGGCAGGGACCCGCTCCACGGGGTGATCCAGGTCCTCGAGGTGCCCTTGGGCAACCCCGCGGCGGCGCACGAGATCGCCGAGCCGCCCATCAGCTATCCGGGGGACCCGGACAACCAGATCGACTGGTGCGAGCGCGGCTCGGGGGCTTGCGCCCCGGGCGTCCTCGAGCCAGCCGCCCGGGCCTGCCACGACATCGCCGTCAACGTCAAGCTGAGGTTGGCTGCAGCGGCATGCGCTGAGCAGGGTCAGGTGTGGCGGGTCGACCAGAACGGGATTCCCGACACGGCCCACCCCATCCTGATCAGCGACGACAAGGTCAGCTCCGGCGGAACCGGCAACATCCCTGGAGCGGTCGACTTCTTCCACTCCGCCATCTTCAACAACGACGGCACCGTGGTGAACTGGGTCGACGAGTCCTTCGCGCCCTCCACGGGGAACGAGTGCCCGCCTACGACAGACTGGGCGGCGAGGCCCTGGCACCCGGCCGGGACCCACAAGACCGGCCGGATGTTCTTCTCTGACGTGGCTACCGGGGCCTTCCTCAGCGAGTTCCAGGTCGGGGACCTGCGGCCCGAGCCAGGCGCCTACTGCTCGGCGCACATGGGGATGCCCATCATGGGCGTGCAGAAGGACCTCCTGGTCAACGCGTGGTACATGGGCGGCGTCGACGTGATCGACTTCAGCAACCCGCGCGCCCCGAAGGAGGTCGCGTTCTACGACATGGCGCCGTTCGGGCCAACGGGCTCGGACAACTGGTCCGCGTACCCGTACCAGGGGCCCACGTTCAAGACCGGGGCCGGGGTGCCTATCTACGCGTCGGACGGGGTCCACAACCCCAACTCTGCCAGGGGGTTCGTGGTGTTCCGGGCCAGAGTCGGAAGGCCGAGCGCCACGTTTGACCACCTGAACCCGCAGACGATGGACGGGTAGCGCTGGGTAGTCGACCACGCAGCTTGCCAGACCGGCCCCCGGCAACGGGGGCCGGTCTCAGCGGCCTGGACGCCCGGTTGGCCAGGTGAGCGTGGGCGCGGGAAGGGACCGCCGGCCGCTGCTGCTCGGCGGTGACGACGTCGCCAAGGTGTTCGACCTCGACAGCGGTCTGGCGTCGCAGCGGGAGGCCTTCAGCCGGCTCGGCCGCGGTGAGGCCGACCAGCCGGTTCGCCTGATGCTGCCCGTCCCCAAGGACGGATCGCTGGCCTTCTGCTACGCGGCCCGCCTCGGCCCCGGCAGCGGCGCGGTGAGCAAGTTCGGCAGCCTGAACCCGGGCAACGCGACGGCTGGCCTGCCGACTGTCAGCGCGACCGTGCTGGTGCTGGACCCCGACGACGGCCGCCTGGTCGCGATCATCGAGGGGACCAGCCTGACGGCGCTGCGGACCTCGGCGGCAAGCGCCCTGGCCGCCTCGCTGCTGGCCAGACCTGGCACCTCGACCGCGGCCGTGCTGGGACCTGGCGTGCAGGGGCGCGGCCACGTCCGCGCGTTCGCCCACGCGCTCGGTCTGGAGCAGGTCCGGCTCTGGGGTCGCGACCCGGAGGCCACCAGGCGGGCCGCTGCCGCGCTCGACCAGGAGGTGGGCCCGCGGGTGCTGGCTGCGGCCACGGTCACCGAGGCGCTTGCCGGCGCGGACGTCGTCGCCACCTGCACGGGCAGCGGCATCCCGCTGGTCGAGGCCGAGCAGCTCACGCCCGGCGCGACCGTCATCAGCATCGGCTCGATCGCCCCCGACCGCAGCGAGGTCGGCCTCGGCGTTGTCGCCGCCGCCGGGACGGTGGTGGTCGACCACCCTCCGGCGGCGCTCGAGCACGCCGGCCCCGTGATCCAGGCGCTGGCCGCCGGCCTGCTCCGCGAGACCGACCTGGTCGGCCTGGGCGACGTGGTCACCGGCCGCCGCCCCGGGCGGCGGGCCCCGGACGACCTGGTCTTCTACAACAGCGTGGGCCTGGGCGTGCAGGACGCGGCCGCGGCCTGGGCGATCGTGGAGCGGGCCGGGAGGCTGGGCGTGGGCCGGCGGGTCTCGTTGTGACCCCACCGGGGAGCGGCCTCCCGGAGCGGGCGGGCGTCGTCGTGGTCGGCGGGGGCGTCATCGGCACCAGCGTCGCCTTCCACCTTGCCGAGGCAGGCGTCCCGGACGTCGTGCTGATCGAGCGTGACGAGCTTGGTGCCGGCTCGACCAGCAAGGCCGCGGGCGGCGTGCGGGCGCAGTTCTCCGACGCCCTGAACATCCAGCTGGGTGCCCGCAGCCTGCGGGCGTTCGCCGACTTCGGCGCCCGTCCGGGCCAGGAGATCGACTTCCGCCCCGTCGGCTACCTGTTCCTGCTCAGCCGGCCCGAGGACGTGGCGGCGTTCGAGCGGAGCATCGAGCTGCAGAACCAGCTCGGCGTGCCGAGCCGCCTCATCGACCCGGACGAGGCCAGACGGCTGTCGCCGCCGGTCGACACCGACGGTGTGCTCGCGGCCGCCTTCTCCCCGGACGACGGCCTGGCCACCCCGGAGGCGGTCGTGCAGGGGTATGCCGTCGCTGCGCGCCGCCACGGCGCGCACGTCGAGACCGCCTGCGAGCTGCTGGACGTGCGCCTCCGCGGCGAAGTGATCCAGGCTGCGGTGACCTCCAAGGGGGTGGTCGAGACGCCCGCGCTCGTCTGCGCCGCCGGCGCCTGGTCTCGCCAGGTCGGCGCCATGGTCGGCGTGGACCTGCCGGTCACCCCCTACCGCCGCCAGGTCCTGCTGACCGAACCTGTGCCGGGTCTGCCCGAGAAGCTGCCGATGACGATCGACTTCGCCTCGAGCTTCTACTTCCACCGGGAAGGTCCTGGGCTGCTCATGGGCATGTCGCTGGACGACGAGCCGCCGGGCTTCAACGTCGGCCGCGACGACGCCTGGATCCCGCGGCTCGCCGCGGTGATCGCCCGGCGGGCCCCATCGCTTGCCGAGATCGGCATCGCCGGCGGCTGGGCCGGTCTGTACGAGGTGACCCCCGACCACAACGCCCTGATCGGCGAAGCGGCGCGGCCGGCCCGGCTGCTTTATGCGACCGGCTTCTCCGGGCACGGCTTCCTCCAGGGCCCCGCCGTCGGTGAGGTCGTGCGAGACCTGTTCCTCGGCAGGCGACCGCCGGTCGACGTCGCCCCGCTGGCCGTGGACCGCTTCCAGCAGGCAAAGGACCGACCCGAGCTGAACGTCGTCTGATCCTCACCGACCAGCTCTCGACGCCGGCCCGGGCGAGACGTATCTTGCGACTCATTGAGAAGGGCACAGCAGGACCCTCCAAGGAAGGAGGAGGCCATGAAAAGGCGCACATCGCTTCTCGTGCCCGTGCTGGTCGGTGCCCTGGCGCTGTTCGGCGCCGCATGCGCACCCCAGGAGGAGGCGGGAGGGTTCACGCCGGGTCGGCTCGGTGCGGTGACGGTCGGACCCAACGCACCGATCAAGCTCGGCGTCATCCAGACGATCACCGGTGACACCGCCAGCCTGGGGCAGGATCAGGTGCGAGGCATCGAGATCGCCATCGCCGACAAGGGCGGCAAGCTTCTCGACCACCCGGTCCAGCACCAGGTGGAGGACGGCCTGTGCAAGGCCGAGGGCGGGACCACCGCCGCGCAGAAGCTCGTGGCCGATCCGCAGATCGTCGGGGTCATCGGCACGAGCTGCTCCGGCGAGGCGGTGCCGGCCATGGAGATCCTCTCGGGGAAGGGCATCGCCATGATCTCCGGGTCGAACACCGCCCCGAGGCTGACCTCCGACCTGCGCGGCACCAAGGGCGATGCCAACCAGAAGGGCTACTTCCGCACCGCCCACAACGACACCATCCAGGGTCAGGCGGCGGCCACCTTCGCCTTCCAGAAGCTCCAGGCGAAGAAGGCGGTCACGATCCACGACGGTGACCCCTACACCGAGGGCCTGGCCAAGGCCTTCGGCGCTTCGTTCAAGCAGCTGGGTGGGACGATCGTCCTCGCCACCGCCATCAGCAAGGGCGACACCGACATGCGGCCAGTCCTGACCGAGGTGGCGGCGACCAAGCCCGACGTCGTGTTCTTCCCGATCTTCCAGCCGGAGGCAGACTTCATCGTCAAGCAGGCGAAGGACGTTCCCGCGCTCGCCGACACGAAGAAGCTGTTCGGGGCCGATGGCCTGCTCTCCGACACGTACATCGTGATCCGTCAGACCGAGGGGATGTACTTCTCCGGGCCGGCAACCCCGACCGGGGCGACCTACCAGGAGTTCGTTGGCAAGTACGAGAAGAAGTACGGGGAGAAGCCCATCCAGGCCTTCCACGCGCACGCGTACGACGCCACCAACATGGTCTTCGCCGCCATCGAGAAGGTGGCGGTCCGGGAGAACGACGGGACGGTCCACGTCGACCGCCAGAAGCTCATGGACGAGCTGTACGCAACCAAGGGCTTCCAGGGCCTGACCGGGACCCTCGCCTGCGACGAGTTCGGAGACTGCGCCGACGCGAAGATCGACATCGTCCAGAACACGCCGGCGGAGAAGACGATCGACCAGGTCCGGGGGAACGTGCTGTTCACGTTCGAGCCAAAAACCGGCTGAGCGGGCACTGGTCGGGTACCCGGGGCCGGCTGGGTACCCGACCATCGCTCGGGTGACTCGATCTACGAGGAGGCACGTGGCCAAGAGCAGCCTCGAGCCGCGGGGGCCGAGCGCCGTCAGGCGGACGTTCCAGTTGCCGATCGTCGACGGCTTCCTGTGGCTGGTCCGGGTCGCCGCCATCGTGCTGATCGTCGTCGGCGCCTCCAACAGCCTCACGAGCGCACGCCTGAGCGGCCAGCAGTGGCGTGACCTCGTGGTCTTCGGGATCGCCCAGGGCTCGGTCTACGCGCTCATCGCCCTGGGCTACACGATGGTCTACGGCATTCTCCGCTTCATCAACTTCGCCCACGGCGAGGTGTTCATGATCGGGGCGATGACCGGCTTCTACGTGTCCGACGGGCTCTCCCGCACGTCGCTGTGGGAGGCCCAGCCGTTCGTCTCGCTGTTCATCGTCCTGATCTGCTGCATGACGGTGTCGGCGCTGGTCGCCCTGCTGCTCGAGCGGGTGGCCTACCGGCCGCTGCGGGGTCTCCCCCGGCTGCTTCCGTTCATCACCGCCATCGGAGCGTCGTTCTTCCTCCAGTACACGGTGGCCAGCCTGTTCGGCACCAGCGTCAAGGCCTACCCGTCGGTCAACGCCCTCAGCGGTGCACTCACCCTGTCGGGTTTCCGGATCCTCAAGGTGCACGTGCTGGTGATCGTTGCGGCTCTCCTGATGATGGCTGGCCTCTACCTGTACGTGGAGAGGACCAAGGCCGGGAGGGCCATCCGGGCGGTGGCCGAGGACCCGGAGATCGCCCGACTGATGGGTCTGAGCGTCGACCGCACGATCGCCAGGGTCTTTGCGGTCGGCGGGGCCTTGGCCGGGGCCGCCGGCTTCCTGTTCGGACTCGTGTTCCAGAACGTGCACTTCCTCAGTGGGTTCCTGCCAGGGATCAAGGCGTTCACCGCCGCCGTCCTGGGTGGCGTCGGCAACATCCCGGGCGCCGTGCTGGGCGGCCTGATACTTGGCTCGGTGGAGTCGTTGGGGCCGAGTCTCGTACTGGTCGGGCTCGGCATCCCCTCCGCCCACCAGCTCAAGGACGTGGTGGCGTTTCTGGCGCTGGTGCTGGTGTTGATCTTCCGACCCACCGGCATCCTGGGTGAGCGGGTGAGCGAGGAGCGAGCCTAGCGATGGCGGAGCCGACTGTCGCCATCGAAGTGCCCGTGGCCGCAGGGGGCGACCTGCTCCCTGCCCGGCAGGTTGATGTCTGGCGAGCGGTCAGGCTCGGCCTCGTGGGTGGGCTCACCGCCGCGTTCATGTCGGCCAACGGCATGGTCGAGGCGTTCTCCGAGCGAGCGTTGCTCGGCGGGGAGACGCTCGGCTCGCTCCTGCTGGTGGCCGTCCCTCTGCTGGCCGGGTACCTCGCCGGGCGGCCGCCGCCGGTCCTGCAGGGGTTCGCCACCCCTCGCCCCGGCTGGCGCAACGTCGCGGGCGGGTTGCTCGCCGGACTGTTGAGCGGCGTCGTCATGGCGGTGTTCGTGTCGCTGATCGCCACGTTCGACGTCCGCCGGGTCCTTCTCAACGTCACGCCGGAGCTCGTGCGGGAGGCCCCCCGGCTGCTCACCTTCGGGCTGGAGCCCGGCGCCGGCCTGGTGCTGGTCCTCGCCCTCAACGCCGTGCTCGGCGCTGTGGCCGGGACGCTCCACCTGCTGCGCGAGCGGTGGCGGAGGGCCGTGTTGGCCGCGGCCCTGTGGATACTCGCGTTTGCGATGCTGCAGCCAGTCATCGTCCAAGTGCTCCGAGGGATCCAGGCGGAGCTGCGAATCTGGACCGCGCCGCTCACCGACTTCCTGTACGAGCCGGGCGGCGCGCTGAGCGTCCCTGGGGCGGTCGCGGTCGGAGCGGTGGCGTTCGGCATCCACGCGCTCCTGACGCGGGAGGGTCGCAGGCCGGTCCGCGCGCGGCTGGAGCCCCTGCCCGACCGGTCCCGTCGGCTCCTCAGGCTGGCGGTGCTCGCTGGGCTCCTGTTCGTACTTGGCCTGCTGCCCCAGGTCCTTGGGCCGTTCCTCAGCGAGGTCCTGAACATCGCCGGCATCTTCCTGCTCATGGCGCTCGGGCTGAACATCGTGGTGGGGTTCGCCGGGCTGCTCGACCTCGGCTACGTGGCCTTCTTCGCGGTGGGCGCCTACGTGACCGCGCTGCTCACGTCGCCCCAGTCCAGCCTCGGCGTCGGCTGGATCTTCTGGGCCGCCGTGCCGTTCGTGGTCCTCGCCGCGGCCGTGTCGGGCCTGGTCGTCGGCACCCCTGTGCTGCGGATGCGCGGCGACTACCTGGCCATCGTCACCCTCGGGTTCGGCGAGATCGCCCGGCTGCTGTTCCTCTCCGACTGGCTCAAGCCCACCTTCGGTGGCGCGCAGGGGATCATCCGGGTCCGCGACATCACCCTCGGGCCGATCGAGATCGAAGGGCCGCAGGCGTTCTTCTACGTGATCTTCTTCTTCGTGCTGCTGGCCACCTACGTCACCTACGCGCTGCAGGACTCACGGATCGGGCGGGCGTGGATGGCGATGCGCGAGGACGAGGCGGTGGCCGAGGCCATGGGGGTCAACATCGTGACCGCCAAGCTGTCGGCGTTCATCGCCGGCGCCATGCTCGCCGGTTTCGGCGGCGCGCTGTTCGCCACCAAGATCGGCTCGGTGTTCCCCCACAGCTTCAACGTGATCGTGTCGATCACCGTGCTGGTGGTGATCATCGTCGGCGGCATGGCCAGCGTGCCAGGCGTCGTCCTCGCCTCCTTCGTGCTGGTGGGCCTGCCGGAGCTGCTGCGCGAGTTCGAGGAGTACCGGTTCCTCATCTACGGGGCCCTGCTGATCTTCATGATGCAGCGGCGGCCCGAAGGGTTCATCCCGAGCAGGCGGCGGGCCCAGGAGTTGCACGAGGAGGAGGTCACGCAGGACGCCTGGCCGCGAACCCAGGCCACGGTGCGGCAGGAAGCGGGCCCAGCCGGGGACGGCCGGAGCGAGACGAGCTGATCGGGGTCTTCATGGCGCTGTTCGAGATCAGGGGACTCACCAGGGACTTCGGCGGGGTCCGGGCCATCGATGGGCTCGACCTCGACGTCGACGACGGAGAGATCGTCAGCGTCATCGGCCCAAACGGCGCCGGTAAGACGACCCTCTTCAACCTCGTTACCGGGATGGTCCCGGCCGAGCAGGGCGAGATCCTCTTCGAGGGGCGCAGCGTCGTGGGTCTGCGACCCAGCCAGATCCTGGAGCTCGGCATCGCCCGCACGTTCCAGAGCGTGCGCCTGTTCCCCGAGATGAGCGTGCGGGAGAACGTCATGGTCGCCCGCCACTGCCGCACCCGGTCCGGAATGCTCAAGGCGATCTTCCGGACGCCGTCGTTCCGGCGGGAGGAGGAGGAGACGCGGCAGCGGGCCGAACAGGCCCTGGCGTTCTTCGGCAGCCGGCTGGTCGGGTGGCGGTTCGACACACCGGCGCGCTCGCTGTCGTACGCAAACCGGCGCCGGCTCGAGCTTGCCCGGGCGATGGCCTCCGACCCGAAGCTGCTCCTCCTCGACGAGCCGACCGCGGGGATGAACCCGCGAGAGACGCAGGAGCTCACCGAGCTGATCCGGCGGCTGCGGGACGAGACCGGCGTCACGATCGTCTTGATCGAGCACGACATGCGGGTGGTGAAGGGGGTCTCGGAGCGGGTCGTGGTGCTCGACTACGGGCAGAAGATCGCCGAGGGACCCTACGCCGACGTCGCCAGCAACGACCGGGTGATCGAGGCCTACCTCGGCAGGGCGGCGACGTCGGCATGAGCGGCGCCCCGAGCGGCGAGGGCGTGGAGCGGACCGAACGGACCGGCAGGGACGCCGTGGTGATCTCCCAGACCCGGCCGATCCTCGAGCTCCGCAACGTCTGCACCCACTACGGCCCGATCCAGGTCCTCCGCAACATCAGCCTCGAGATCCGCCCAGGCGAGGTCGTCTGTCTGCTGGGCGGCAACGCCAGCGGCAAGACCACCACACTCAAGACGATCCTCGGCTACATCGTGCCGACCCAGGGTGATGTCCTGCTCGACGGCCAGCGGGTCAACGGGCTGCCGACCCAGCGGCTGGTCGAGATGGGCATCTCGATGGTCCCGGAGAATCGCCGGCTGTTCCGGCGCATGACGGTGCGAGAGAACCTCGAGCTCGGCTTCAGCCTCCGGCGGGACCGCGACGAGATCCAGAAGGACTTCGGCCGGGTCTTCACCCTGTTCCCTCGCGTGCAGGAGCGGCTCAACCAGCGGGCAGGGACGCTCTCGGGCGGGGAGCAGCAGATGGTGGCCATGGCCCGGGCCCTGATGGCCCGCCCGAAGGTGCTGCTCATGGACGAGCCCTCGATGGGACTGGCCCCCGTGCTGGTCGAGCAGAACTTCGAGATCATCCAGGAGGTCAACCGGCAGGGGACCACCATCTTCGTCGTCGAGCAGAACGCCAACATGGCGCTCTCGATCGCCGACCGCGGCTATGTGTTGCAGACCGGGAAGCTCGTGCTGGCCGACACGGCCAAGAACCTGCTCAAGGACCCCCAGATGCGGGAGGCCTACCTTGGCGAGCTGTGATCCGGTCACGGTCCCACTGCGGGTTGGCTGCGAAGGGCTGGTTCGAACCCACGGCGGACGCTGGCTGGCGCGGCGGCGTTCCCCGCAAGGCTGGGATTTCTGGCTTCTCTCGTCGTTGCGTAGAATCCCTGCACGTTTCGGGACCGAAGGGGGTCGCCATGCGCCGGTTCGGTTTTGCCGCCACGCTCGCCACCGTCATCGTGCTGCTTGCCGCCTCGGCGACGGTGGCAGCCTCCACCAACAAGGACGAGCTGCTCAAGGACGAGCTGCACCGCCTGCAGCAGTCCCAGACCCTCTTCCAGGGCGGGCAAGAGGCCGCGTCAGCCTTCAACATGGAGGCCGTCGGGCACAACGACCTCGGCGGGCGCGGGTTCAACGCCGATGTATGGGCCCACGAGGGCTTCGCCTATGTCGGGCACTGGGGCTTCATCGACTGGGCCCAAGGCAGCAAGACCCGGTTCTGCCCCGAGCCACCCGACAACGGGGTGGCCGTCGTCGACTACCGCGACCCGGCCAACCCGCGGATGGTCTCCCGGCTGGTCAACCCGACCGGCACCTCCGCCGAGGACGTGGTGGTGTTCACCGCCCAGTTCGGCCCCTATGCCGGCCGGGACATCGCCGCCGCCGGCCTGCAGGTTTGCGGCGGTTCCAGGACCGACCTGCACGTTGCCCGGGGCCTGATGCTGTGGGACGTCACCGACCCGGCCGCCCCCGTCCAGCTCGGGCTGGCCGACAGCGGCTGCTGCACCCGGGGGGTCCACGAGCTTGAGGTGGAGCACCGGGCCGATCTGGGACGGACGTTTGCCTATACGAGCGTGCCGACCAGCGAGTACACCGAGGAGGGCTCGCCCTCCGGGTTCCGGGACCGGCAGGGTCGGGGGGACTTCCGGCTGATCGACATCACCGACCCGACGGCCCCGGTCGAGGTGTCGGACTGGGGTGTGACCCATGACGCGGGCGGCCCGCTCGGCCCCGGCCAGGGCTGCGACCCCGACCCGGTGTATGGCCACGGCGCCGAGCCGTCCGCGGACGGCAAGCGGGTCTTCCTTGCCTACTGGGACAGCGGGTTTGTCGCCCTGGATGTGACCGATCCGGCGCGTCCCACCCTGCTGGGTGACACTGACTACGCCCCGGACGAGGACGGCGACGCCCACTCGTCGAGCTATGACGACGCCCGGCGGCTGCTGTTCACCGCCGACGAGGACTTCTGCAAGAACTCCGGCCCGGGGATCGAGCCGGGCTTGGGGTATCTGCGGGTGTACGACGTCGCCGACCCGGCCAATCCGGTCCAGGTCGGTGAGTACCGGACGCCGAACTCGCTGGGCACCGGCGCCTCGGGGGCCGGCGACTACTCCATCCACAACCCGCTGGTGATCGGCGAGACCGTGTATGCCTCGTGGTACTCCGACGGGATCCGGGTGCTGGACGCCAGCGACCCGACCAGCCCCACCGAGATCGCCTCCTTCGTGCCGCCGGCCGGGCACAACCCGGTCAAGCCGTCGCAGCGGGGGGTGCTGTCCCAGACGCCCCAGGTCTGGGGGGTGTACTACGACGCCGAGCGGGACCTGGTGCTGGGTAGCGACATGAACACCGGCCTGTGGATCCTGCGGGTCACCGCCTAGCGACGCCCTCCAGGACCTCCGGTTGACGGGGCGGAGCCCCTTGGCGGGTCGGCAGCGACATCACCTCTTGACCGCAACGGCACAGAGCGGCACAGTCAGGATGAAAGTGGCTTCCTTGGTGGGTTGGCTTCGCAGGAGATGCCGATGCTCGGCCCTTCCAATGTCCCCTGGTGCTCCACGACCCCACATGTGGCCTGCGCGGTCACCGTGCCCGCTGGCCCTGGGCACGCGCGTGCCCCCCCTGCGGCTGGCATCGACCGCTCCCGGTCGTTCGACCCACAAGGAGGTGGGTGAGGTGCGATCTCTTCGATGGACGGTCCTCATCGCGGCCCTGGCCCTGGTGGTGGGCACCGCGTTTCCCGCGTCGGCAGACCATGCAACGCGGCCGCACACTCCCAACATGCATACGCTGGGGCACAGCCCCCAGCCCGGCTCGTTCCTGGTGCCAGACGGCCAGCGCACCGTCAACTCCGACATCGCCTTCTGGGGGAACCTGGCCTTCAACGGCAACTACAACGGGTTCCGGATCATCGACATCACCGAGCCGGGTGACCCTGTGTTGCTGTCCCACACCCTGTGCAACGGCGACCAGGGTGACATCGCCGTCTGGCAGGACATCCTGGTCCGGTCGTGGAACACGAAGCGGGCCACGGCCAGGGACTGCGACGGGCAGGTCGTGCCCGCGGGCTGGGAGGGCGTGCACGTCTTCGACGTCAGCAACCCCGCCGACCCCGAGCTCGTGGCCGCGGTCGAGCTGCCGTGCGGCTCCCACACCGCCACCCTGGCGCCGGATCTCGCCAACGGCCGGGTGATCGTCTACAGCAACAACTCCAGCAGCAGCGGCTGCACCCCTACTGAGCCCGGCCAGACACCCGCCCAGGCCGGTGACTTCATCGACGTCGTCGCGGTGCCGCTCGACCACCCGGAGAACGCCAGCCTCATCCACCGGGAGCCGCTCGCCGGCCCGACCGACACGACCGTCGCCACCGGGTGCCACGACATGGGCGTGATCCTCGGTAGCGTCAACCTGGCCGCCTGCGCCAGCGCCGACACCACCAACGTGTTCGACGTCGGCGCCAACGCCCTGCCGGGCGGCAGCCTGGCGGACCCGGTGTTCCTGTACACGATCCAGGAGCCTGGTGTGGACGGCCACGCGGGCCGGTGGCACTCCGCCACGTTCACCTGGGACGGCAAGGTGATCATCCTCGGCTGGGAGCCCGGTGGTGGCGCCGCGCCCGAGTGCGAGGCGACCGACCCGCCGGTGAAGAAGAGCATGTTCTTCTACGACGCCCGCACCGGCGCCAAGCTCGGCCAGTGGACCCTGCCGCGCCCGCAGAGCGCCGCGGAGAACTGCACGATCCACAACTACAACACCGTGCCGCTGCGCAGCGGCCGGTACGTGGCGGTCAGCGGCAACTACCAGGCCGGGACGTGGGTGACCGACTTCACCGACCCGGCCAGCCCGGTCACGGTGGCCTGGTCGGACCCGCCGCCGCTGGTGCCCACGCAGCTCGGCGGCGCCTGGTCGTCGTACTGGTACAACAACTTCGCCTACGAGTCGGAGATCACCAAGGGCCTCAACGTCTTCCGGGTCAGCGACCCGCGCCTGGCAGGGGCGCGCGTCCTCGGCCACCTCAACCCCCAGACCCAGGAGTTCACGATCGGCTGACGGTTCATCGTGGGCCTCCCTTCGGGGAGGCCCACGTCCTCCCCGTTCGAAAACCCCGGAGGGTCATCGATGCGGAGGCGACCACACCGAACCGTCCCAGGCGTCCAGGCTGCCGCTCCAAACCCCCAGATCCAGCGTTCGCAGCGGCCGCGGCCGCACGCGGCTGCGCCCGCGGCCGCGGCCATCGGGCTCCTCGACCGTATGGGCTTCACCTTGACCGTATGGGCTTCACCTCGCGAAGGAGTGGTGTCGATGAGACGGACCCTGCGCATCTCGCTTTCCCTCCTGGCCTTCCTGGCTCTCGTGCTCTGGGCGCTCCCGGCGGGCGCCGACCACCCCGGGCGCTACACTCCGAGCCCCGAGAGCACCAGCAAGAACATGAAGCTGCTCGGGTCCGCGCCGAGGACGAACCCGGCGTCCTTCTACCGCAACTCCGACCTCGCCTTCTGGGGACGGCTGGCGTTCGCCGGCAACTACGAGGGCTTCCGCGTGATCGACGTCTCCGACCCCGAGGCGCCGGTGGTGCTGGCCGACGTGAGCTGCCCGGGCCAGCAGCATGACGTGTCGGTCTGGAAGAACCTGCTGTTCCTGTCGGTCGACCGTCCCCTCACCGCGCCGGAGTGCGGCTCGCCACAGACGCCGGTGGTGGGCGGCGTAATCACCCCAGGGTTCGAGGGGATCCGCATCTTCGACGTGGCGAACCCGAGCAACCCGCGGTACGTCGGCGCGGTCGCGACCGACTGCGGCTCGCACACCCATACCCTGGTCCCCGACCCCGACGACGCCAGCCGCGTGCTCCTCTACGTGTCCTCCTACCCCGCGTCGGCGCTCGGCCCGACGCCGTTCGGCACCCAGTGCTCGCGCTCGGACCCGGGCCACTCCAAGATCTCGGTCGTCGAGGTCCCCCTGGCCGCCCCGGCGCAGTCCCGCGTCGTCGCCCAGCCCAGCTTCGAGCTGAACGACTTCGGCGCCCCCGGCTTCCGTGGCTGCCACGACATCACCGTCTTCCTGCAGCCGAGGGTCGCGGCCGCCGCCTGCCTGAGCGAGGGGCAGATGTGGGACATCTCCGACCTGGAGCACCCGCGCACCACCGCGCGCGTCCACAACGCCAGCGTCCAGATCTGGCACAGCGCGGCCTTCACCTGGGACAACCAGCTCGTCGTCTTCGGGGACGAGGCCGGCGGCGGCGGGGCGCCGTTCTGCAAGGCCAGCGACCCGTCGACCGTCGGCGCCGCCTGGTTCTACCGGGTCGCCGATCTCGACAACCTCTCCGCCACCGCCCAGGAGCAGCCGCTGGGCCACTTCAAGATCCCGCGGCCTCAGGGGAACGTGGCCAACTGCACGATGCACAACTTCAACGTGATCCCGGTCGACGGCCGCTACGTGCTGGTCTCCGCCAACTACTCGGGCGGCACGTCGGTGGCCGACTTCACCGACCCCGCCAACGCCAGCGAGATCGGGCACTTCGACCCGCACGGCGCGAACACCTGGTCGTCGTACTGGTACAACAACTTCATCTACACCAACGACTCCGGTCGCGGCGTGGACGTCGTGCTGCTGTCGGACCCTGCGCGGGCCGGGGCCCGCAAGTTCCCGTACCTCAACCCCCAGACCCAGGAATTCACGATCGGGTGAGCCAAGGCGCCCGCACGAGTGGGGATGGGCGAACCGCCGCCCATCCCCACGATCCTTTGCCTCGTCCAGACCGCACACCCTCTCCCACGGGCTTGCACTCCGCATCGGGGAGGCATCCACCACCGACCGGTGGCAGCGGCCGCTGCCCGACGGGGAAGGCTTGCACTCCGCATGGGGGAGGCATCCACCGACAAGCGTCGCCATTCGCAGGGGAGGTAGCGATGAAGCGGAGGTTCCTTGCTGGGTTGGCCCTCGTCGTGCTCGGCCTCACCACGCCAGCTGTAGCCCGTGGTGACGTGGGCGTCGGGCCGGGCGGTGGGACGCCGGCCACCTCGTCCAAGTTCACGCTCGTGGGCGCGACCCCGCTGTTCGACCGCGGGATGAACGCCGCGGTTGCGGCCTACGACCACTATCTCTACGTCGGGAACCGCACCGACGGCTCGAGCCGGTGCGGCATCGGCGATCCGCGGCGGGACGTGAACATCGACTCGTGCCCGCACCCGCATCCGGGAATCCTGATCGCCGATGTCGCGGACCCGGCCAGCCCGACGGTCGTCGGGGAGTTCGGCGACGAGTTCGCGACCGGCGTCAACCAGGGTCAGACGTCGCGGGAGCTGCGCGTATGGCCGCAGCAGAAGCTGCTGATGGCCATGTACTTCCGCTGCAGCACGGCGATCCACGCCTGCCCGCCCAGCCCCGACACCTGGCGGATCCGCTTCTTCGACCTGACCGACCCGGTGCACCCCACGCTCGTGGCAACCTACGTCCCGTCGCGGAAGCCGCACGAGATGTACCTCTGGCTCGACCCGAAGAACCCGGCGCGGGCGCTGCTGTGGCTGTCGACGCCGACGACCTCGGCCAACCCCGCGAGCGCGAACCTGGTCATCACCGACATCAGCCGGGCGCGTGAGGGCGTCTTCACCGAGATCGCCAAGGGGAACTGGAACCAGCTCTTCCCCGGCGCGTCGAACCCGGCGACCTACGACTTCGACCTCGCGCTCCACTCGATGACGCCGTCGGTCGACGGGACGCGGACCTACCTGGCCTACCTGCGCGGGGGCTTCGGCGTGCTCGACACCAGCAAGGTCGCCAACGACCAGGTCCCGGCCGGGACGGTGGAGTCGCTGAACGACGACCTGCTGACGGCAGCACCGTTCCCGACGTGGGGGACCGGGCCGCACTGTGCGGGCCATACGCCCGCCGGCTGTGCGGAGAGCCACTCGGCGGTGCCGCTCCCCGGCCGGCCGTTCGCGATCACGATCGACGAGGTCTACGGGACGTTCACGGCGTCGTCCTTCGGCTGGCCGTGGGGCTGGATGCGGACCTGGAACGTCGCCCAGCCGCGCCAGCCACGCCTGCTCGGCGAGTACAAGCTCCTCCAGAACACCACGGCGTACACGCCCGCGCCGGGCGAGAACGAGTTCACGTCGTACTCGTCGCACAACCCGACGCCGACGCGGAACCTCGTCGTCGACTCGTGGCACTCGGGCGGCCTGCAGGTGATCGACGTGTCCGACCCGGGGCTGCCGGTGCAGGCCGGCTGGTTCTCGCCGGCGCCGCTGCCAGCCGTCGCCAACGAGGACCCGGCCCTGTCACGCGGGCCGAACAAGGTGGTGATGTGGAGCTTCCCGATCGTCAGGGACGGCCTGATCTACGTCGTCGACATCCGCAACGGGCTCTTCGTCCTCCGCTACACGGGGCCCCGCGCAACCGAGATCGACGCGATCCGGTTCCTCGAGGGGAACTCCAACCTCGGCGACGCGCTTCGCATCGCAACCAGCGCGAGGTAAAGGAGCCGACCCGGCGGGAGGCCGGCAGCCGGCGCCGGCCTCCCGCTTCCTCCGTCACCTGCCGCCAGGCCACCGCGACCGCGGCGTCCCCGACGAACGGCGGGTCCCGGTGAGCAGCTCGGAGCCGCCCGTTGGCGAGAGCATCGCGGCAGCATCGTCGTCTTCGGGCGTTCGCTGGTGCCTGGGCTTCGATCGGGCGGTGCCGCGTTCAGGGCCGCGCGCGGGCGAAGCGGCGCAGGCGCAGCGAGTTGCCCACCACGCTGACGCTCGAGAACGCCATCGCCGCGCCGGCGATCATCGGGTTCAGGAGGCCGAGGGCGGCGAGCGGGAGGGCGGCCAGGTTGTACCCGAACGCCCAGCCCAGGTTCTGCAGGATCGTCCGGTAGGTCCGTCGGGACAGCTCGATGGCGGTGGGCACGCCGGCAAGGTCGCCGCGGAGCAGGGTGAGGTCGCTCGACTCGATGGCCACGTCGGTGCCGGTGCCGATCGCGATCCCCAGGTCGGCCTGCACCAGCGCGGGCGCGTCGTTGACGCCGTCGCCGACCATGGCCACGACCCTCCCCTGGGCCTGCAGCCGGGCAACCTCGCCCGCCTTGTCCTGGGGGAGGACCTCGGCCAGGACCCGGTCGATGCCGAGCTGCTCGGCGATCGCGCGCGCGGTGCGGGTGTTGTCGCCGGTGATCATCGCGGTCTCAAGGCCCATGCGGTGCAGGCGGGCGACGAGCTCGGGCGCGTCCGGCCTGGCCGTGTCGGCGACGGCGAGCACGCCGCGCACCTCACCGTCCCAGCCGACCAGCACGGCCGTCCTGCCCTCACCCTCCAGCCGGTCGACGGCGTCGTCCAGGGCCTCGGGCAGCAGCAGGCCGGCGTCGCCCATGAGCTTGCGCCGGCCGGCCCACACGGTCGTCCCGTCGACCTGGGCACGCGCCCCGTGCCCGGCCAGCGCCTCGAACGCGGTCGCGGGGGGCAGCACCCCGACCCGCGTGCCCGCCGCGGCGGCGACCGCCCGCCCGATCGGGTGCTCGCTGTCGGCCTCGACGGCGCCGGCGCGGCGCAGCAGCTCAGCCTCGCTGACCCCGGCGCGGGTGACGACGTCCACGAGGGCCATCTCGCCCCGGGTCAGGGTCCCGGTCTTGTCGAGCACCACCGTGGTGATACGGCGGGTGCGCTCGAGCGCCTCGACGCTCTTGATGAGCACCCCGAGGTCGGCGCCGCGCCCGGTGCCGACCATGATCGCGGTCGGCGTGGCCAGCCCGAGCGCGCACGGGCAGGCGATGATCAGCACGGTGACCGCGGCGGTCAGGCCCTGCCGTGGGTCGTGGCCGACGGCCGCCCAGGCGGCGAAGGTCACCAGCGCGAGCGCGATGACGGCCGGGACGAACACGGCCGACACCCGGTCGGCGAGCCGCTGGACCCGGCCCTTGGACGCCTGCGCGTCCTCGACGAGCCGGACGATCTGGGCGAGCGCGGTCTCGGCGCCGACCCGGGTCGCCCGCACCGTGAGCACGCCACTGGTATTGACGGTCGCCCCGGCGACCGGGTCCCCGACGGTCTTCTCGACCGGCACCGACTCGCCGGTCAGCATGGACTCGTCGACCGCGCTGGCGCCGGCCACCACCGCACCGTCGGCCGGCACCTTCTCACCGGGCCGGACCCGCAGCAGGTCACCCACGGCGACCTGCTCCACCGGCACGAGCACCTCCGTGTCGTCGCGCAGCACGCGCGCCTGCTTGGCGCCGAGCTCGAGCAGGGCGCGGATCGCCTGCCCGGCCCGGCCCTTGGCGCGGGCCTCGAAGTACCGGCCGAGCACCAGGAACGCGATGATCACAGCCGCGGACTCGAAGTAGAGGTCCTGGCCGCCGGTGACGAGCTGTGCGACCGAGTACCCGTAGGCCGCGAGCGTGCCCAGCGCGATCAGGGTGTCCATGTTGGCCGTGCGGCGCCGGGCCCGCCGCGCCGCCTCGTGGAGGAACGGCCAGCCGACCCAGAACTGCACCGGTGTGGTGAGCGCGAACGCGGCCCGCCTCGCCCAGGGCTCGTGCTTGAGCCCGCCGGGCAGCATCGCGACGGCGACCGTGGCCAGTGCCAGCGGCCAGGCGACCAGCAGCCGCCGGCGCCAGCCGGCCTCGGCCCGCTCCTCGACGCTGGCCGTCCCCTCGGCGGGGGCCCCGGCGGCGGGAGTGATCCGGTAGCCGATGCGCTCGACCGCGCCCTGCAGGTCCTCCACGCGGACGGGGCCGTCGTAGGCGACCCGGGCCTTGCCGGTGGCGAAGTTCACCTCGGCACGCGCCACCCCGGGCTGCCTGCCGAGCACCCGCTGGATCCGGGCCGCACACGACCCGCAGGTCATGCCCTCGACGTCGAAGTCGACCGGGGCCGGCTGCAGCGCGTCCGCCTTCTCGTGACGGTCGGTGTCGGTCATCGTCGGTCAGCCTCGAGATCCCGGGGGTGGGTCGCGCTGCTCACTGGGCCGGCACCTCGTAGCCCTGCGCTTCGATCACCTTGACCAGCTGCGCGCGGTCGACCGACGTCTCGTCGTAGGTCACCGTCACCGTCCTGGTGGCGACGTCCACCGTGGCGCGCTCGATGCCGACCGGCGCCAGCGCCCCCTCGATCGAGGTCTTGCAGTGGTCGCAGTGGATCTCGGGGACGGAGATGGTCTCGGTCACCATGGTGGCTGCTCCCCTCACGCGTGTGGCTCGTCCCGGGCGGGCGAGGTGCTCGTCGTCTGGTGTCTCGCCGAGACTACACTATACCCCCGGAGGGTATTACCAACCAGTTTATCGAGGGGGGTTTCGACCGGCCGTCAGGATCAGGGCGGAACGGGTTGGCGGGGAGCAGGCTCAGACCCGGCCGTCGCCGAGCAGGTTCTTCTCGACGAGCCGGATCTGGTGGTCGTAGGTCGGCGCGCTCTGGTCCCACAGGCTGCGGGTTCGCTCGGTCTCGTCGTGGGCGGGTCGACCGGCGGGTGCGGCCGCGACAGCGGAACCGGGAGGCAGGGCAGGTCATGACCGTACGAGTCGGGCGATGGCGGCCGATGCCTCGGCCACCTTGGCCTCGGCGTCCGGGCCGCCGGCCGAGATCGCCTCGCGCACGCAGTGGCCGAGATGGTCGTCGAGCAGCTCGAGGGCGACCGATTGCAGCGCCTTGGTGGCGGCCGAGATCTGGGTCAGCACGTCGATGCAGTAGCGGTCCTCGTCGATCATCCGCTGCAGGCCCTGGACCTGGCCCTCGATCCGGCGGAGCCGTCGCTGCACGTCATCCTTGTGGTCGGTGTACCCGCGCATCCCTTGATCCCCTCGCTGTCCTGCCCTGGTATACCCCTCTAGGGTAGCAGCGGCGGCGTGCCCGCCAACGGGCCTCACGACCTCGCGCGGGTCTGAGGAACCGGCGCCCATACCGCGAGGGCGCTTGCCACATACCCCTGGGGATTGCTCTCGCAAGCCAGAGACGTAGCCCTCGCAAACCACAGGACCTCGACGGAGCGCGAGGGCATCGACGTGGGCCTGCTGGCCGAGCGCCGCGCCGAGCTGGCCGCCGGGTGACGCACGGCGGTGTTCGTGGCGGCGGTGGGTCGCAGTGGGGCTAGGGCAGCGGGAAGGTGAAGGCGGCCGTGTGGACGTGCCCCTCGCGCTGGAACTGCAGGAACAGGCGGTAGCGCCCTGAGCCAGGGAACGTGACCTGGAACCCGATGAGGTTGCCCGAGCGGGCGCTGCTCGAGGACTCGTGCGCGTGCCCGGGACTGCCCGGCTGGTCCTGCGGGTGCACGTGGGAATAGGCCAGATCACCGGCGCGCAGCGCGACGAGATGCCCCTTGGCCCCCAGGTAGGGCTCGAGGACCACCGGCCTGCCGTTTCGTTCGACCTGGAACCGGAGCTGGGCTGCCCAGACGGCGCCTTCGACCCTCGCATGCGCCTCCAGCGTCACCGTGTACCCGTCGACCCTGGCGATCCCGTGGGGGGACGCGAGCCTGGTCGGGGCATACCGGCCCGCGGCCAGCAAGTCGACGCTGAGCGCGTAGGCGCCCTTCGGGGTCGCGAAGTCCGCGAACGCCCGGTACTGCCCGGGCTTCGGCAGGGTGAGAGGGACGGTCCAGACCCCTCTGGCACCCAACCCGGGATGGACGTGCTGGTAACCGGTCAGGTCGTGGCGAACCACGATGAGATGGAGGAGCTTTTCGTGGGTCCGCTCGAACCGCGTCACGGGACGGCCGGCGGCATCGACGATCTGGAAGGCGAGGGTCTGCATCCGGCCAGGGCTGAAGCGCGTGTCGCGAGGCTCGATGATGTAGCCGTCCGATGCCGACGGCTGGTCACCGATGCCTTCATTGGGAGGCGCGCTCTCGTGATGGCCCTGGCCCTGACCCGACAGCATGACCGACGGGGCCGCGGCGTCCGTCTCGGCCGGAGCCGCCCCATGATGGGGGCGCGGGACCAGCATCGCGGCGGCCAGCGTCGCCAGCATCGTTCCGAGCAGGACGACTCGTCGAACGTTGCTCATAGGTCCTCTCAGCACTGGCGGGCACCGTCCACATCTGGGGGTAATGGTGTAGCGACAACCCCTAACGAGTGGCCAACGACGGGCGGTAGTAGGAAACGCCTCGGCACCCGGTCCCTCCTCTGCCCGGCCGTGTCTGAAGCTCATACCCCAGCATGAACGGGCTGCGGTTCAACGACCTGAGCGCTGGCGAGCCCCACGCGCTCCGCCAGCTCCACATGACCGTCCCGCGGGCCGAGCTGCGCCGGCGGCTCTCCGCTCGCATCAACGCCGAGCTCCTGGAGTGGCTGGACAGGCCGCCGCGTTCCCAAGCGACCACACGGTTTCCATAGTCCCAGATCGAAGGGTTGGGGACCTGGCTGTCGGCTGGAGTTCCTCCTGGACGCGGCCACAACTCTGCATGTGATGACGCGGGTCCCCCGTCACTGGAACTGGCTGCGTAAGGGAGGGGTCAAAATAAACAACCTGTCATCGACCGATGCACCCGTCCTTTTCAAGTTCGATGGTCGCGGCCAGGAGTTCTGGCCGGTAGCGTTAGCGGATGAGGCCGGCGGTGTTCGCGACCCTGTCAGCCGCTCGACGCCGTGCAGCGACACGACCAAGTCATGCTCCACGGCTCCCCGGGGCCGGTGTTCACCTCGCCCAGCGCCCGCCCTGGGCGAGCAACTTGTCCAGTCGGGCTGTCAAGATCGCGACGGTGGTCTTGCCGGTCAGCCGGTAGGCGACCACCCCGTCACGGTCGAGGATGAACGTGGTCGGCAGCGCGAACGCTCCCAGCTTCGACGCGGTGGTGGAGGCGGGGTCGAACAACGACGGGTAGGGCACCTGGAACTCGCCGGCGTAGGCTCTGGCCGCGGCCTTGTTGTCGCGGATGTTGACGCCGATGACCTGCACGCCCTTGGTCCGGTAGGCGCGCGCGACCGCGGTTAGGCTGGGCTGCTCGGCCCGGCAGGGGCCGCACCAGCTCGCCCACAAGTTGACCACCAGCACCGAGCCCCGCGCGGAAGTCGAAGACCACGGTGCACCGTCGGCCAAGAGCCGCCCTTCGAACACCACCACTCGGTGGGCGACGTCGGCCTCGACCGCTTCCTGGCCGGCCACCGTGAAGCTCTGCTCCTCGGCGCCGCCGGGGCGTTGCTGGTTGAGCAGGTGGTGCAGCAGCACCGCCGCCAGCAGGCCGAGCAGGACGAGGCTTGGCAGCAGCCGCCGAGCCATGCGACCACGGCCCGACAACACGGGTTCTTGGACGGGAGGTGTCTCCGACATGGTATAGGAGACAATCTACGACTCGATGCCGAGGCGCCGCCAGAAGGCCGACGGACGCTACCCGCTCCCGCTTCCGCGGGCGATGCGTCCTGTGTCACCGCCGTCTCGCCACAGCTGTGGTCAAGACAAACCAACCCGACCGGCCATTCGGGCGGCGTCAACGCTGTGCCTCCGTCTGGATTGCGACAACACGTCGTAGAATCTCCCTCCACACAATGTCGAGCGAGAGCAGCGGACCGCTCCGGGGTCAGGCCTTGGTGTCTGTCGGCCTGGGGTCATGACCGGCGTCCACGATGGAGGGGGTTCGTGAAAAAGCTCCTGGTCGGCATGGTGCTCATCCCGCTGTTCATCCTGGGCATGGTTGTTGGCGGCCTGTCCACCGGCATCCTGGGCGGGAGCACGCCCAGCGCTGGCGCTCTGGCTGACATCCCGCCCGGCCATCTTGCCCTCTACCAGGCGGCCGCCGACACCTGCCCTGGCCTGCCCTGGTCGATCCTTGCAGCCATCGGCAAGGTGGAGACCGACCACGGCCGCCTGTCCGCGCCCGGCGTCACCTCGGGAGCCAACTTCGCGGGGGCGGCCGGGCCCATGCAGTTCGGGATCGGCGGCAAAGCGGGCAACACCTGGGGCGGGGCGCCGGTCCGGGCCGTCCCTCCCAACGTCGGTTCCGGGGTCGACGGCAACGGTGACGGGATCGCCAGCGTCTACGACCCGGCCGACGCGACCCTCGCCGCGGCCGGGTACCTGTGCCGCAACGGCGCGGAGCGGGGCGCCGACCTCAACCGGGCGATCTTCGCCTACAACCACGCCGACTGGTACGTGACCAAGGTCCTGGCGGTCGCCTCCGGCTACGCCGCCTCCCCGACCAGCGGGGCCGCCGGGCCGCCGTCCGGACCGGCTGTGGAGCACGCGGTGGCGTTCGCCTACAGCCAACTCGGCAAGCCGTACCTGTGGGGCGCGGAGGGCGACGACTTCTACGACTGCTCCGGGCTGATGCTGCGTGCCTACCGGGAGGCCGGGGTGAACCTGCCGCGGACGTCGCGGGAGCAGTGGTACGCGGGCGCCCGCGTCCCCAACCCGGCCGACCTGCAGCCCGGCGACCTGGTGTTCGGCGCCCGTGACCTGGGCGACCCTTCGACCATCTACCACGTCGGCATGTACATCGGCGCCGGCAACATGATCGTGGCGCCCCACAAGGGCGCCGTCGTGCGGATCCAGCCGGCGATCCGCGGCGACTACATCGGCGCTGTCCGGCCGACTGCCGCGGCTCGCTGACTGATCAAGTGCAACGGGTGCCTTCTCACCTGTCGAAGGCCGGCTGTGCCGTGCGCGTCATCTATCCCTACTGGAGGGAGATCTGGCTCGAGCGTGTGCGGTGAGGAGCCGTGCAGGGCTGCCGGCTTCGCGGTCGTGGGTAGCGCATCTCGCCAGTCGCGAGACGGCCGCCGCCACACGCTCGCCCACCCCAGGCGGGTCGGTGCACCCATGCGCATGATTCTACGACAGAGCGTAGTGTGAGGGAGCCTCGACCAGCTACGGCGGCCGGCACGGGCCGACTACCCCGATCTGGAGGCTCGAACCGGCGTTGCGGTTAGCGAGGGCTGCGAACGAGCGCGTCCCGCCAGGGGCTGGGCGCAGCGGCGCCCAGTGTGCCCAGGACCGCGGCGAGCCACAGCCAGGCCGCCAGCAGCGGCCAGCGCTCCAGCCGGGGTAGACGGCAAAGCAGCGCGGGCGCCCGACCGCCAGGGCGACGCCCGACACCGCGACGGCAAGAGCGGCGTCACCGCTTGCGCCCGGGATCCTGCCCGCCAGCCTCCAGGGCATGGCGCAGCGCGTCGGCCTGGTCGGCGGGCAGCTCCTCGGCGAAGCGCAGCAGCACCGCGGGGGCGTCGCTGGCGGTGCCGAGCACCGCGGCCATCAGGGCGGCCGTGTAGGCCTCGCGGGAGCGGACCGCGCGGAAGGTGGCGGCCCGCCCGTGGCGCTGCTTGGTGAGCATGCCCTTTTTGACCAGCCGGTTCATCACGGTCACGACGGTGGTGTAGGCCAGCGGTCGCTGGCGGGCGAGTGCGTCGGCTACTTCTCGCGCGGTGACCGGGCGGTCATGGGCCCAGATCTGCTCTATCACCGCTGTTTCCAGCTCCCGCAGGCCTCGCACGTACACGCTCGTCCTCCTGGGGCGCCGGCCTACCGGCGACCTCCCCGCCCGGCCTCGGTGGCCGGGCGGTCACCGCTGGATGGGTGCCCCGTCGGGTGACCCGATCGGGTCGCGGCGCCGGATGCGCGACCCATCCATTTCCTCCTTGTGTGGCCGTGTGCGGCATGGGGGCTTGGACCCGGTGACAGGGCGCTGCGTCGAGCCCGTCGTGGCGGGCCGCGCATGCTGATCTTCTACATCGCGTCGTAGTATAGCTTGGTGGACGAGCATGGGCGAGCTGCCCGCGCGACCGGCCCGGCCCGGGCGGTGCTGCACCTGAGCCTGGCCGGCCTGGTCGCCTTGGCGTTGCTGGCCGCGGCCGTGACGACCGTGCAGCGTCGGCTGGAGCGGCCCGTGCCCGGCGACCTGCTTGCCGCCGCCGACCAGCCGGCCGGTGAGGTCGCGGTCGAGCACCGGGTTACCGTGGTCAGCGGTGCCCGGCTGGCCGCCGACCCGCCAGGGGAGGCGTTTCGCTCTCTGGGCGGCTTCGGGTGCCCATGACCCTGTCCATCTCGGCCGACGGGGTGCTGCGGGGGCCGCCGGGTCGGCGCCACGACGGCCACCCAGCTGCGGACCGCCATACCACCCACCGCGATGTGCCGGCAGGTGAGGGTGCCAGGCCCATCCCGCCAGCCCGCCGTTTGCTACGCTGTGTAGAAGATGAGCCGGCGGTCCCGTCGCCGGAGGAACCAGACGGACGGGGGCGGCTCAGGGATCCGGTGGGAACGGCATGGAGGATGCAGGCATGATGGGCGGCGGCATGATGGGCGGAATGGCCGCGGTGGTGTGGCTGTGGGTCGTGGTCGCCCTGATCGTGCTCGTGCTGGTGGTCGTCACGTCCGTGTGGCTGCTGCGCACCGGGCGCGGCCCCGCTGGCGGCGCTGTTCCCGACGCCCGCCGCCATGTGGACCTTCGTTACGCGCGCGGTGAGGTCGACCGTGACGACTACCTGCAACGCCGGGCGGACCTGGAGGGGAGCCGCAGATGAGCAAGGGCAGGACGCGCGGGGGCCCGGCCAGGCCGGCCCAGCGCACCAGCGCGAAGGCCAAGGGCAGCACCGGCGCCAAGGCCCAACCCACGCCGCGGCGCCCGACCAGGCGGCCGGCCCGCCGCCGCGCACCTGTGGGCCCGCTGCTCGCGGTCGGCCTGGTCGCCGTCGGGCTGGTCGCCTGGCTCGTCCTGCGCGGCGGTGGTGGCGGTGACCCGGGACGGCCGGTGGTCGGTGGCGACCTGCACTCGATCGCGGTCAGCCCGACCGACCCCAACCGCATCTGGGTCGGCGGCCACCAGGCCGCCGCCGCCTCCACCGATGGCGGCGTGACCTGGGCCGAGGTGCCATCGTTGGCCGGCGCGGACCCGATGGGCTGGGTCATCGACCCGGCCGACCCGGCCCGCCAGTACGTCGGCGGCCACCCCGGCTTCAAGGTCAGCACCGACGGCGGCCGCACGTTCACCGCCCGCAACGACGGGCTGCCCGCCACCGACGTCCACGGTCTTGGCCGCGACCCCAGCAGCGGGCGGCTGTATGCGGCCGTGGTCGGCAAGGGTCTGCTGGCCAGCGACGACCAGGGCAGCACCTGGACCACGGTCAACCCGGCCGTGCAGACGATGGGCCCGATCCTGGTCGACCCCAACGATCCCAAGCGGCTGTACCTGTCGGACATGCAGAACCTGCTGGGCTCCGAGGACGGCGGACGCTCCTGGCAGCGCCTGGGCGCCATCCCCGGGGCCATGTCGCTGGCCCAGACGGGTGACGGGAGCCTGTTTGCGGCGGCCAACGGGGCGGTGCTGAAAAGCACCGACCGGGGTGCTAGCTTCGCCCCGCTCGGCGCCCTGCCGGTCCAGGTTTCGGCGGTGGCGGTCACCCCCGACGGGCGGCGGCTGTATGCCGCCGGGCTCGACGGCAACCAGGCCGTGGTGGTACGAAGCGACGACGCCGGCGCCACCTGGCAGCTGGCCACCAGGTAGCGCCGGGGAGCGGCGGCTGCGAGCGACCACTGCGTCACGATGCCCCGTCGGACGTTCACCGGTGGCGCTGAGGCGGCGCCCGTGACCCCATCCCCGTCCGCTCACGCGCCGGTGGCACACCCGGTGACCTCCTGCGGCTCACTGCCGCCGTGCTCAGCGTGGGCGCTGCGCCACCGAGCCGGTCACCGTTGAGCGCATCGATGTCCTCAACGCCACCGGCACGGCCGTTCGCGTGGCCAGCTTCTGGGTCGCTCCGACCGTCGAGGGTACCGCTCCCGTCCTTGCCAGCGGCCGGGGCCGAGACACGCCGGCGAGCCGCGCCGGGTGGTGGCCAGCCGACGGGGTCGTTGTCTCCCCGAGCTCGACGCGGCTCGCGCTCGCCGTCTACGCCGACCTCCAACCACTCCAGCCCGGCCACTTCGCCATCAACGCCCTGCGCGTCACCGTGAGCGACCGCGACGGGCTCCGCACCCAGCCGTTTGCCACGGTCGTGCAGGTGCAGGTGGTCGGACCCGACCGCTGACCGCCCACATGCTCGGGCGCCACGCCCGCCGATGGCGGCGGCGGTCAGCGAAGCAGGGCCGCGTGCGCTTGCTGGTTGACCCACAGGACAAGCACGGTGACGGCCCCGACGCCCCAAACGACCCGGCTGGGTTGCACCCGAACCTCCAGCCACCGGCCGCTCAGCCGGCCGACCACCCAGCGGCCCAGCAGGAGCGCCGCACCGGCCACAAGCAGCGGGCTTGCCGGGTTGTAGGTGAAGGCCCGGCCGAGCTGGCCGCGCAGCACCGCGACCGTCCCGCGGGTCATGCCGCACAGCGGGTCCATGACCCCCAGGTAGTGCAGGGGCCCGTGCAGGTCGACCGGTGGCAGCCCAACCACCGCCAGCACCCCGACGGCCAGCGGCGCCAGCGCGGGATGGCGGTCCTCCCGTACCCAGCGGACGCCGGGCACGCCTGATCGTCGGTCCGGCGGCGGCATCTCCTTGCGGCAGGGGACGCACCAGGAGGCCCAGACGTTCAGCACCAGCGGGCGGCCGCCCACGCCAGCAGCAGGAAGGGGACGGCCAGACCGGCGGCATACACGGCCAACAGGGCCGCGCCGACCGCAGCGGTGCGGCTGCCGGCGGCGATGGTCAGCAGCCCGGCAAGCACCGGGCCGATACAGGGGGGTCCAGCCCAGCGCGAACGCCGCCCCCAGCGGGGCCGCGAACCCCGGCCCACGCGGCACCCGGTGCAGCGCAACCAACCGCCGCTCCCCGGCCAGCCCCGGAATGCCCGCGCCGAGCATGGTCGCGACCCCCATCGCGGCCACCAGCAGCCCAGCGGCCTGCACCAACACTGGGCGGTTGCCCAGCAGGGTCGCCCCGAGCCAGGACGCGCTGACGCCCAGGGCGGTGAAGGTGGCGCCGAACCCGAGGGTGAACAACCCGGCCGCGGCCATGGTGCGCCGCGGGCTGGCCTGGCGTGGATCCCCACCGACGTAGGCGACGTAGCCGGGCAGCAGCGGCAGGCAGCAGGGCGAGGAGAAGCTCACCAGCTCAGCCAGGAACGCGGCCATGACCAGGAACGCGGCGCTCACCCAGCCCACCGTCCGCCTTGGCCGAGCAGCTTGTCCAGCCGGGCCGACAGGATCGGCACGGTGGTCTTGCCGGTGAGCCGGTAGGCGTTGACCCCGTCGCGGTCCAGGATGATCGTGGTTGGCAGCGCGAACGCCTGCAGTGTCCCCGCCGCCAGGGCGGCCGGGTCGAACAGCGACGGGTAGGGGATGTTGAACTCCTCCACGTAGGCCTTGGCGGCGGCCCGGTTGTCGCGGATGTTGATCCCGATGAACTTCACGCCGCGACCACGATAGGTCCGGGCGACCGTGCTCAGGCCCGGTTGCTCGGCCCGGCACGGGCCGCACCACGACGCCCAGAGGTTGACGACCAGCACCGACCCGCGCGCCGACGTCGACGACCACGATGAGCCGTCGGCCAGCAGCTCACCCTGCACCTCCACCACCCGGTGGGGGATATCGGCCTCGACCGCCTCCTGGTCGGCGACCGTGAAGCTGGCCGTGCCGGTTGCCTCCACCCGGCGCTGGACCCGCAGCACGCCGACGACCAACACGACAAGCACCAGCGCGGCGAGCACCAGTCCCACGACCGGCCATCGCCGAGCGATGCCGGAATGCGGCTGAGAGACCGGCGGTGACCCAGACGGCGGGTCGTGGCGGACGGCTCGAGGGTTCGACATCGTCGTGCAGTTATACTACGACGCAGCGTAGAACCACAGGTCGCGACCGCGCCGAATGACGGCTGACTCGCCGTTGGCCGCCACTCTTCCCGGTTGGTTAGAGGCGGACGAGAGCGTGTCAACGCTGGGAAGGTCCGGTTGTCGGGGTTCTCCGAGGTGCTCGGCCAGTTCGGCACCGGTGACGGCCAGATCGCCCTGCACGGCACCTCGGATACCTCATCTCTGGGCCAGGAGATCTCCCATGGCTGTGTTCGTTTGAACAACCAGGCCATCACCATGCTGGCTCGGCTGCTCCCACTCGGCACCCCGGTCATCATCCACACCTGAAATTCGGCCCGGCTTCGACTCGATGCGGCTACGATCCGATGTCGTAACCAGGCGCCTCGCGGGGACTGGTTGGCGGCAGTTACACTGCCGCCATGCCTGCGTTCCGCCGACCCGGCGTGCCACCCCTGTGGCCATCGGCCAGGAGTCCTGGGCCTGCGGTTCGGCTCCCATGGCCCCAGTTCAGCCGTTTCTCCGGCCCGGCCGCCTATGTCCTGCTGGCCGCCTCGGCAATGGCTGCGACCGTTCTCGTAGTACTTGCTGTCACAGCCACCGAACGTCTTGCCTACCGGGACCGGGTGCTCCCGGGCGTCCGCTTGGCCGGCGTCAAGGTCAGCGGTCAGCGACACACGCAGGCGCAGGCCGCGATTGCCGCGGCCGCTGCCCGCCTGGAGCGTGATCCGATCGTGGCACGCACCGGACCGACCTCGCTCACCCTCGCGCCGGCGGTCGTCAGCGTCGAGGTCGATGAGGTCGCGACGTCCCGGGCGGTGGAGGGGGCCGGTCGGCAGGGAAACGTCCTGGGTCAGCTGCTCGGCCCCGTACTGCGCCGGCTGCGTCCGGTCGAGACGCGGTGGATGGTGCGCTACGACCGGGCGGCCCTGACGCGGGTCGTCGACCGCTGGGCCGGGCGGCTGGACCGCAGAACGCTCGACGGAACCGTGCGCATCCAGGGCACGTTGGTCGTCCCGGTCAACCCCCGCCCGGGCCGGACGCTTGACCGGGCCGGTGCCGTCAGCGCCATTGCTGCCGCGCTGAGCCGTCCGGGTGCCCGTGCCGTCGACCTGCCCACCCGCCAACTCCCGCCGAGGATCGGTCCCGACGAGGTGGCTCGGGTTGCCGGCGAGGCCCGCAGCCTGCTCGCAGGCCCGGTCACGGTCACCGGGCAAGGCCGTCGGCTCCTGCTCGAGCCGGTGGCGCTCGGCAGTGCCGTGCGCGTGCGCGCGGCAGGTGCGCGGCTGTCGCTCGGGCTGGAGGAGGAGCGGCTGCGTGTGGCCTTGCGGGGCAAGCTTCGCGAGGTCGAGCGGCGCGCCCGCGATGCTCGCTTCCGCGTCGCCGCCGGCAAGATCACGATCATCCCATCCGTGGCGGGACAGCAACTGGACCTGCGGCCGGTCACGGCCGCGATCCTGCGCGGCGAGCGCACCATAGACGGCTCGCTGCAGGCCGTCGAGCCCGAGCGCGACACCGACTGGGCGCGGTCGCTCGGGATCCGCGAGCGGGTCTCGACCTTCACCACCAGGCACAAGCCCGGGCAGCCACGCGTGCTGAATATCCACCGTGCCGCCGACCTGCTGCGCGGTCGGGTCGTCGAGCCGGGCGGGCGGTTCTCGCTGAACCAGGTGATCGGCCCCAGGACACCGGCCCGCGGTTTCGTCCGGGCCCCTGTGATCGCCGACGGCGAGTTCAGCGAGGACTATGGCGGTGGCGTGAGCCAGCTCGCCACGACGACGTTCAACGCCATCTTCTTCGGCGGCTACAAGTTCCTCGCCTACCAGCCCCACAGCTACTACATCCGGCGTTATCCGATGGGCCGCGAGGCGACCGTCTCCCTGCCCGCCCCGGACCTCGCCTTCGTCAACGACAGCCGCTCTGGAATCCTGATCGACACCTCCTACACCGACACGGCGATCACGGTGACCTTCTACGGGTCGCGCGAGGGCCGCACGGTGCGCGCTGAGGGACCAACGATCCTCGCCACACGGACACCGGACGATACAGTCGAGGAGATCGAAGACCCGAACCTCCCGGCGGGAAAGGTCATCAAGGAGCCAGCGTTCGTCGGGTACGACGTCGCGGTGTTCCGAGTGATCACCGAGCCGGGCAAGCCGACCCGGCGGGAGCGCTTTTTCACCCGTTACAAGAGTTCCAACCCCAAGATCATCCGGGGGACAGGCGCCAGCGTCTGAGCCCGCCGTGCACTTGACACGCTTGCCACAAGCTCCCGACTGAGGTCGTTGGGGTGCCGCCGGCAGCAGCCGCCGCTGAACAGGCGGGGTCGCTCATCCGGCGCCCACCGTCGGTTCATCGGTGCCACCGGCCGTCGGCGGCCAGCAGCTTGTCCAGCCGCGCGGAGAGGATGGGAACTGTCGTCCTGCCGATGAGCCGGTAAGCGGCCACCCCGTCGCGGTCGAGGATGAGCGTTGTCGGGACGCCGACCAAATCCAGCTTGGCCGTGTCACGGATCGCGACCGGCTCCGAACCGGTCCGCCCACCCATCGACGGGCTCACCGACGTGCCGGTGTGGACCAACCGCGAGGCCACCACCCTCAGGGAGATCCCCGGGCGGGTGCTCATGGTCGGCGGCAGCGCGGTCGGGGTCGAACTCGGCCAGTTCCTCGCCCGCATGGGCGCCAAGGTCACCATCGTCCAGCGCGGCGACCGTCTCCTGGACCGTGAGGACCCCCGCGTCGGCGAGCTGACCCAGCAGGCGCTGGCCGCCGACGGTGTGGACGTGCGCACCGGCCGGCAGGCCGTCCGCGCCCGCCGTGACGGCCAGGCCACCCTGGTCGAACTCGACGACGGAGCCACGGTGGCCACCGACACCATCCTCGGCACCACCCGACGAGCCAGCTACCAAGGCATCCCCCGGGTCGTGTTCGCCGACCCCGAGATCGCCGCCGTCGGCCGTACCCACACCCAGGCCCAGCAGCACGGCATCACCGTGGCCAGCGCCGAGGTCGACCTCCCCGAGGCGATCGCCCGCCCCTGGACCTACGAGACCAACCCCCGCGGCACACTCGGGCTGCTCGCCGACCGCGACCGCCGCATCCTCGTCGGCGCCTGGGCTGTCGCACCCCAGGCCGGCGAATGGATCCACACCGCCGCCCTCGCCATCCGCGCCGCCATCCCGATCGACACCCTCCTCGACGGCGTCGCCCAGTTCCCCACCTACAGCGAGGCCTACCTCAACGCCCTCGAAGCACTCCCCCGATAGGCCCTGAACGCCGGTAGGCCCTGAACGCCCGAAGCGCTGTTGCGTCGCTGTGACCACGTGGAGCAGGGAGACTGCCGGCGTGAGGACCCGCTGCTCTCGCCGGTCGTGGAGACCTCCGGGGGCTCCGCCGTCACTCCTCAGCGCAGGTCCAGCTCCCGCCGGGCCGCACCGGCGGAGCCGCCCGGGCTGGAGCCGGCAAGGGTCCGGGCCAGCCAGACGACCCCGGCGGCCAGCAAGGCCAGCAGCAGGATCGCGAACACCGCCCAGAACCACATGAACGCGGTGCCGCCGCCCATCATGTCGTGCATCTCTCGCTCCTTTGTGTAGGACAGCCAGTGGTGCAAGCTCTACATGGAGTTCTGGGCCACCGCGACGCGCGCCCCTGGCTGCGGCCCAAGTTCGCCGCCCAGTACCAGGCTTGGCGCACCGCCATCGTCGGGATGCTCCAGGCCCAGGCCGATGCGCTCGCGATCCCCTCGGATGCCTCGGCGGACGAGGCCGCGAGCACGCTCATCGCGCTGTTCGAAGGCTACGTACTGCAGAAGCCGATCGACCCCGAGCGGTTCCCCGAAGACTTCTTCGCCACCGTGCTGCTGCGCTTCTTCGGCCACCTCACCGAACCCAATCCACACCAGCCAACCAGCCAGCCATTCCCAAGCCCCAACCAGCGCGGTACCGCAGCAGGCAGCAGCCGGTAGGCCGGCACTGACAAAACCTGAGGAGGCCGGCGGTCACCCGGCGGCAGCAGGACAGGGTTCCCACCGGCACGCAATCCAGGCACGGCGACGGCCAGTCGCGGTTGCGTCGTGCCTGGTGCCGTTCAGCGGAGGTTCGCGCCGAGTGTTGGCATCACGTCAGGCAGAGACCCGCGAGGTCGAGAAGTCCCACGTGCCCCAGTGTGCTGGCAAGGGCTACGGTGGTGGTGAGCCCCAACAGCGTGACCGGTAGGTACACCAGTACCCGCCATCTCAGCTCAGTACGGCGCTCCGGGATGGTCCGCAGCGCCTCGATGCGCTCGACGACGGTGGCCGGGGTCAGGAAGGCGGCCACCTCCGGCATCGCCACCGCTTCGGCCACGCGGAGCAGGGCCCCGTACACGCTGGCCCGCCCCTCGGCGGCGCCACTGGCCGCCTCCTCGTCGGCCCACCGCTCCAGTGCGCAGCGCAGGGCGACCAAACTGTGGCGGACGTAGGGCAGCAGGCCGATGCTGCGCCCGATCGTGCTGGCGAGCAGCAGGTAACGCTGGTGACGGTGGCGAAGGTGCGCGGCCTCATGGCGGAGTACAGCCGCCAACTGGTCGGCCGGGAGGGTATCGACGAGCGCGCTGGAGAGGATCACCTGGGCGGGCTTGCCCTCCACGCTCAAGGCGATCAGCTGATCGCTCGGCAGGACGACTACCTCGTGGCCGCTTCGTGCGTCGCGCCAGCCGACGCCCGGCTCGACCCGTACCGCCCGGCAGGTGCGCCGAGCCCGGACCACCGCTCGCCCGGCCAGGATGGGTAGAACCACTGCAGCGACAGCCGCTCCGGTTCCTGCAACCGTCCCACCCAGCACGAAGCCGCCCAACAGCCGCTGGCACAGTTCGGCGATCGCTCCCATACCGGCGGCGCGCAGCGTGACAGAAAGGCCGGCCAACGCCAGCGCCGTCTCCAGAAGGAATGCTCCGATCCCGAGCAGGACAGCACAGAGCTTGGCCCACTCGGCGGGACGGAGACGGCGGCCGACCGGCCGCGCCCATGCCGGCATGGCCAGGAGCCCGAGCGCGCTCAGGAGCAGGACCGCGGTCACGGCGCCCGGTGCCCCTTGAGCAGGCGGCGGAGCTGGTCACGATCGCCCGGGTCGATGACGTCGAGGAAGAGACTGAGGGCGGCCGGCCGGTCGCCTGCTTCGGCGAGCACCTTCTCCATGCGAGCGGCCGCGTACTGCTCTCGGGTGAGTACGGCGTGGTAGGCGTAGGCGCGGCCATCGCGTTCACGCTCGACCCGGCCCTTCTTCCACAGTCGCACCAGAATGGTCATCACGGTGGTGTAGGCAAGGGCATCGTCGTTGAGCAGTCGATGAACCTCACCCGGGGTCAGCCATGCGCCCTGGTCCCAGAGGATCCTCATGACCGCAGCCTCAAGTTCGCCGGTGGAACGCTTGGCCATTTGCTTCCTTGCGTCTGGGCTGGGCGACAAGCGGCCCCGATGATTCGCTAGTCGACCAGGGGCGCTGGAAAAGTCATACAGAGCGTAGTAGCGTTCTCCCACCAAGGGCAAGAACCCCCACCTGCCTGCCGTCCCCCCCGGCCCCACCGGTGGCAGGGCGCCGTCCTGGGGACGGATCGGGAATGTCATCCGCTACGCCTACGCGCAGCTTGGCAAGCCTTACCAGTGGGGCGCCGATGGTCCCGGCTCGTTTGACTGCTCCGGCTTCACGATGATGGCGTGGGCGCAGGCGGGCGTGGCGCTACCGCACTCCAGCCGCGTCCAGATCGGGGTCGGTCGGCGCGTGTCGCGGAGTGAGTTGGCGCCCGGCGACTTGATCTTCCGTAACAGCCCGATCTCGCACGTGGCTTTGTACATAGGGGGTGGGGACCAGATCGCCGCCACCCACACCGGCAGCACGGTCAAGCTGCAGTCGGCCTTTGGCGGCGACATCGTCGGCTACAGCCGCCCCATCGGCTAGGCGCGTCACGGTGGCTCGCCGGACCGCCGGCGAGCCACCCTCAAAGCTGGACACGTCGCCCTTTTCCCAGCGTAGCCCACCTTTGGTGAGCATCGGGACGGAGCCGGCGGGAGTGCTTGCACTCCGGTCGCTGGCGTGGCAGAACCCCTCCCGCACGGCGTGACCACTTCCCCGTCCGCCGGCTCAAGGGGGGCTTGAGGTGCAGCACCTTCGGCTTGTCGTTGCCATGCTCGCGGCTGGCGCCATGCTCGTGGTTCCCGCCAGCCGGGCGGCGGCGGAGACACCGGCCCGCAAGATCGCCCGGCTCCGGGCCGAGGCGGTCAAGGTCCAGACCACCATCGACCGGATGAACGACCAGATCCAGGGGCTGGTGGAGGACTACAACACCAACGAGGACGCGCTCAAGGCCACCCTGGCCGACGAGCGGGCAACCCGGCGGCGGCTCGAGGCCGCCGAGGCGCAGCTGGAGGAGGCCCAGCGCACGCTCGACGACCGGGTCCGCGCCATCTACATCACCGGGCCGGTCACCGGCCTGGGCCAGTTCCTCGGCGTCCACGACGTCCACGAGGCGCTCACCGCGGCCCGCTACCAGGCCGGCGCGGTGGCGGCCGACGACGTCGCCATCGCGCGGGTGACCCAGGCCAAGGCGGTGCTGCACTCGATCGCCGCATCCCTGGCCGCCCAGCAGCGCGAGCAGGAGCGCATCCGGGCCCGGCTCACCGCCCAGCGCGCCACCATCGAGGGCAGGCTCGCCGCGCAGCGGGCCTACCTGTCGCGGGTCAAGGCCGAGGTCAAACGTGCGGTCGAGCAGGAGCGCAAGCGGCAGGAGGAGCTTCGCCGGCGGGCGCTGCAGCGCCGGCTGGCCGCCGAGCGGGCCGCCCGCGCCCGTGCCGCCGAGCGGGCCGCCCGCGCCCGTGCCGCCGCACGGGCGCGCGATCACCGGCATGCGACCACCCCGTCGTGGGGTGACGTGCCGCTGCCGCGGCGGGGAGCCGCCAGGCAGGCGATCGCGTTCGCGCGGGCGCAGCTCGGCAAGCCCTACCTGTGGGGTGGCACCGGACCCGACCGGTTCGACTGCTCGGGGCTGACCATGATGGCCTACCGCAGCGCCGGGGTGTCGCTGCCGCGGACCTCCCGGCAGCAGTGGTACGGCGGCCCCCACGTGCGCAGCATGCTCGACCTCGAGCCCGGCGACCTCGTCTTCTACGCCTACGACCTGCGCGACCCCTCCACGATCCACCACATGGGGATGTACCTCGGCGGTGGCCTGATGGTCGAGGCGCCCTACACGGGCAGCGTCGTGCGGGTACGCTCGATCAACCGGCCCGACTACATCGGGGCGGTCCGGCCCACCGGGTGATCCGACACCCGCCGTGCCCGCGCCGATGGCCGGGTGGGTCAGCCACGATCCCCGCGGATCTCGGAGTGCACGGCCCAGGTGCGATTCTGCCCTGGTTGGCGTTACAGCATGCGCACGTGACCTGTCGTGACTGTGGCGCCGAGACCCGCCTGCCCGAAGCGACGCTCAGGGAGCTCACCCAGACCGTGAAGCGTCGGCACGGGTTCCGGGCCTGACTTCACCCATCACGCGATCGACGGGCTCTGTGCGAGGTGCCAGGCGGAGTGAGCATTCCTCACCGCGCAGCGCTGATCGGCGCTGTGGCCGGAACGTCGGGGTGCTGGTCCAGCCCGACGGTCCGGCGCAGGCGGCCGCCTCCGGTGAACAGGAGCACCATGCCGAAGACGGTCGCGCCGGTGAGCACGATGGTCGTGCCCGAGGGCACGTCGAGGTGGTAGCTGAGGTTCATCCCGACGAACCCGCAGACCGCCCCGATGGCGGTCGAAAGTGCAAGCATGCGGCTGAAGGAGTTGGTGAGCATGCGCGCGACGACCGCTGGGATCACCAGCGTCGCTGCGACCAGCGTCACTCCGATGACGGTCAGGGTGGACAGGATGGACAGCGAGAGCACGAACATGAGCAACGCGTCCATCCGCGACACGCTCACGCCGGAGACGTCGGCGACCTCGGGATCGAACGTCGTGAACAGCAGGGCACGGTAGCGCAGGAAGACGACGGCGGCGGTGAGCAGGGTGACGCCGAGGATGACGAGCACGTCGCTGTCCTTGACGCCGATGATGCTGCCGAACAGCGCCGCGTCGAAGGTGGGGCCTCGGTTGCCGAACTTGGTGAGCAGGGCCACACCGAGCGCGAAGGAAGCGGTCGTGATGACACCGATGGCGGCGTCGGAGCCGATCGCCCGCTTGCGGGCGACCCGGTTGATGGCCAGCGCGCTCGCAAGGCCCCAGATGCCGGCGCCGATGAAGTAGTTGAACGAGACGACGGCGCTTGCGGCGAACCCGCCGAAGATGGCGTGGGAGAGCCCGTGGCCGATGTAGCTCATGCCCTTGAGGGTGATGTAGACGCCGATGAGCCCGCACAGTGCCCCCGCCAGCGTCGCAACGACCAGGCCCTTCACGAAGAACTCGTAGTGGAACGGCGCGAGCAGCTCGCTCACAGGACGGCCCTCGCCGACGGGCTCGGGTCGGGAGCGTACCGGTCGACCACGACCGGTAGCCCGCAATGCTCGAGGACTTCCATCCGGGCCCCGAAGGTCTGCTCGAGGACGCTGGCGGTGATCACCTCGACGGGCGCGCCGGTGGCGATGACATGGTTGCGCAGGCAGATGAGATTCGGCAGATGGGCCGCCATCCCGTTGAGGTCGTGGGTGGTCAGCACCACGGCGAGCCCCTCCTGGTTCAGGTCGTCGAGCAGGTGGAGCATCTCGTGCCTGGTGCCGACGTCGACCCCGGAGGTGGGCTCGTCCATGAGCAGCAGCTGCGGACGGCGCAGCAGGGCGCGGGCGATGAACATGCGCTGCTGCTGCCCGCCGGAGAGCTCGCGGATGTGCCGGCGGCCGAGCTCGGCGATGCCAAGGCGCTCGAGCACGTTGGCGACCTCGGCCTTCTCGACGCGGCTGGCCCAGGGCAGCAGCCGACCGGTTGTCCTGGACATGAGCACGCACTCGTCCACGGTCACGGGGAAGTTCCAGTTGACCGTCTCCAGCTGTGGCACGTAGCTCACCGAGGTCCGGACCGGCCGGGTCACCCGTCCCCGGGTCGGGCTGACGGTGCCCAGGAGGACGCGGAGCAGGGTGGTCTTGCCCGAGCCCGACGGCCCCACGATGCCGGTGAACTCCGCCGGTCGCACCGCCAAGGTGACGTCGCACAGGACCGGCTCGGCGCCGTAGCCGAACGTCACCCGGTCCAGGGAGATGAGCGCGTCACCGGGCTGGGGGATCACTGGGGATAGGCGGCCTTGTCGGGGGCCACGTCTCTGGTGTCGAGCTCGGGCAGCGTCGTCGGGTTGCCACCGAGGCCCTTGATCATGGTCTGGTAGTCGTAGCGCATGAGCCCAAACCAGGAGTGCTCCGGGTCGCCGGGCTTGCCGGGCAGGTCGTCGTCGCGCAGGGTGTCCTCGTAGCGCGCGCCGGTCTCCTCGCCGATCTGGGCGAGCACCTTCGACGGGAAGACCTCGGAGCCGAAGATCACCGGCACCTTGTGCGCTCTGATCTGGTCGATCAGGGCGGCGACCTCCCTCGGGGTGGGGTCCTCGAAGTTCTTCGGCTGGATGGCGCCGATGATCTTCCAGCCGTAGTCCCTGGCGAAGTAGGCGTAGGCGTCGTGGTAGGTCAGCAGCTCCCGCTCACCGCCCGGGACCGTCTCCTGGTCCTTCCTGAGGGCGTCACTCAGGGCAGTCGCCTTCCGCTCGAATGCGGCGTAGTTCGCCTCGTAGGACGCCGCGTTGCCGGGATCGCGCCTGACCATCTCGTCGCGGACCACCACGGCGTACTTGACGGCGTACAGCGGGTCCGTCCACAGGTGGGGGTTGGGCTTGCCTTCCTCCTTGGGGAAGGAGAAGTCGTAGATGTAGTCGGACTCGGGCAGGACCGTGGTCCCGATCTCGACGATCTCCGCCCCGTCCTTCTTGTTCTGCTCAGCCAGCTCGCGGGTCGGGTCCTCGAGCTGGAGGCCGTTGACGAAGATCACGTCGGCCCTGCTGAGGACCGCGGCGGCGCTGGGCGGCGGCTCGAACGTGTGGCTGTTGGTGCCCTCGGGCACAAGCCCGGTGACATCGGCCTTGTCACCCACCACGTTGGCGGCGATCGAGGTGATCGGCGCGACGGTGGTCACGATCTTCAGCTTGCCACCTGCCGTCTCCGACACGTCGGTCCCGGATCCCTCGGAGCGACAACCGGTGAGGAGCAGCAGCGAGAGCACGGCGAACGAGAGCAGGGCGACGGCTCGGTCAGTGCTGTAGCGGTGTCGACTGCGCATGCCATGAAGTTACAGCGGCTGCATATCAGTTGCAACAACTATGCAACAGCATCGGTGCTTCACATAGCCGAGGCGCTCGCGGCCATGACTAGTGGACGGCGAGACCAGCACCGGGATGGGAATGGCTCGCGCGGGAGTGTCGCGGCGGCGATCAGGCGGCGTTGGCGCGGCGGCGGCGGACGCAGCTGTCGGCGGCCCACTGGCTGGTCGTTCCGGGCGCGGCCGAGCCGCCGAGTGCCCGAGCGCAGCTCGCGCTGGCCTGTCCGTCGGCGACGGCGCAGACTGGACCTCGCTACCGCCGAGATAGCAGGACGACTCTTCGGCTGAGGGGCGCCGGGCGGTCGCCCGACGCTCAGCGGTGAACCTCCGGCCACGGCCATGCCTCCGCGCTCCTTCGGCGATCCATGGAGGAGCGTGCGGGCCGTCAGCGGTGGCGGCCGGCGCGCGTTCGTGTCCGTGTCGGCACCAGGGGTGAGCGAAGGCCGGCGTGGTCGAGCGTGGCGCGGAGGCGCTCGGCCTCCTGCTGGTCCAGGCGGAGGGTCACCCGGGGCGGCCCCCCGGTCCCGTCGGCGCCGGCCTGGAGCACCGGGCGGGGGTCGCCCTGGGCGTACACCGCGGTGTCCAGCGAGTAGGGCCCGTAGGTCCGGACCAGCTCGAGCTGGCCAGGCCGGCGCAGGTCCAGGCGGATGGTGTCGTCGGGGCCCGGGCGCCGCCGGTACCACGGGGCCGGCGGCGGGTCCGCCGCGGCGAGGCGCTCCAGCTCGGCGGCGGCCTGCTGGACGGCCTCGGGCAGCTCGTCCAGGTTGGTCAGCCAGCCGCTGCCGACCACGCCGACCGTGGCGTGCGACAGCGCCGGCCCGAGCTGCTCGAGGGCGAGGCTCCAGGCCAGCCAGACCTCGTCGCGCCCCAGGCCGCTGGCCAGCGTCCAGGTCGAGCGGCCCGCGGCCGGGGCGCCCCACGGGTCTGACGGGGCCGCCTGAAGCGCGCGAGGCCGGTCCGCGGCCGGGGCGCCCCAGGGGCCTGACGGGTCCGCCTGAAGCGCGCGGGGCGGGTCCGCGGCCGGCGCGTCCCAGGGGTCTGACGGGGCCGCCTGAAGCGCGCGAGGCCGGGCGGCGCCCGGGGCGGGCCCGTCCCCACCGCCCGGGCCGTCCCAGGGGTCCTCCGGGCGACCGGTCGGCGGGCCGGCCCCGCCCGCCCCGCGGCCCGTCACCGCGGCCGCAGGGGCGCCCTCCTCCCGGACCGGCTCGTCCCGGACCAGCATCGCGGCGAGCACGGTGGTGAACGGCACGGCGGCGATCAGGCCGACCGACCCGCACAGGGTCCGCACCACCTCGACCGCCACCACCTCGGTGGTGACCACCGCGCCGAGCGGCTCGTTGGCGGTGACGAACAGCACCAGGAGCGGGAGCGAGGCGCCCGCGTACGCCAGGAACAAGGTGTTCACGGTGGCGGCGACGTGGTCCCGGCCGACCGCGAGGGCCCCCCGGACCAGCTCGGCGGTGCGGGCGGCGGGGTTGGCCCGGTGCAGCTCGGACACCAGCGACGCCTGGGAGGTGGTGACGTCGTCCAGGACGCCGAGGCCGCCGATGACGATGCCGGCCAGGAGCAGCCCCCGCAGCGAGATCCCGCCCAGCTCGAAGTTGGCGTTGCGGGCCTCGTCGCTGGTCAGCCCGGTGAGGGTGGCCGCCGACACGAACACCGCCGACAGCAGGGCCGTGAGCCCCAGGGCCAGGGCCGTGCCGACCACCGCGGCGGTCGTCTTGGGGGCCAGGCCGTGGGACAGGTACAGCGACACGATCATGATGGCCAGGGCGCCCACCAGCCCGACGCTGACCGGGCTGTGGCCGGCCAGGATCGACGGCACCACGAAGCCGACGATCACGGCGCCCGACAGGGCCAGGCCGGCCAGCGAGCGGACGCCCTGCCAGCGGCCGAACGCGACCACCGCGCCCACGAACAGGGCGGCCAGCAGCACCATGGGCCGGCCCCGGTCGACGTCCCGGATGCCGTAGAAGGGGGGCTGTCCCGGCTGCTCGAGCGCGGCCAGCCTGACCCGCTGGCCGGCCCGGAAGGTGTCGCCGGTCAGGTCGGCGGCGCGGAACCGCACCACCTGGCCGTTGTCGGCCCGCCGCGCCTCCACGTCGGCGCAGGTCGCGTTCTTGAGCGCCTGCTCGTCCTGCTGGCAGGCGACCGTGGTGACCCTGGTGAGGGTGGCGCCCACGATCCTGGTGGGGTCGAGGTCCCGGTTGCCGACCAGGGAGCGCCCGTCGGGCCACAGCACCACCGCGCCGGCGGCGACCCCGACCGCCAGGAGCGCGACCAGGGCGAGCAGGATCCGGTGGCCGGCCGGCACCGGTCGCACGGCGCTCAGCCCCCGCCTCTCGGGCCCTCGGTCATGGTCCTGGCCATCTCG
>Ga0184610_1000010_pt1 | contig 45914 bp, 82 predicted proteins | sample PLM1_100_coex_FD_133011 | JGI IMG/M metagenome (GOLD analysis project Ga0184610, IMG submission 133011) | Groundwater sediment microbial communities from an aquifer in East River, Colorado, USA - PLM1_100_coex | ecosystem: Environmental > Terrestrial > Soil > Riparian zone | place: USA: East... | reverse complement strand
CTCCCACGCACCCAGGACCGTGCGGAACCAGCACGCGCAGGGCGACGGGTCCACGGGCGTCCAGAAGCACAGCGGCTGCGGGTCCGCGGCCACCTTCGCCGCGGCGGGCTTGCGCGGCTTCTTCACGGGGGGGACGGGGGAGTCGTCGGCGAAGACGGGGAAGGTGAAGGCGAGGAGCCCGGCGAGAATCGAACTCGCTACCCGGCCAGGAGCGGATCGGCTGCGCGGTTCCCTGGCTTCTATCCCGCGCCCTTGTGGGTGGGTCTGCGGCCTACCCCGTCCAGCTTCGGGCGTGCGCCATTCCGCGCTACGGCTCACCTGAGCGTCGGGCCCCATCAGATTCACTGAACCGTCCCGGTGAAGCTCACCGGGCTCTGGTCCCGGAACTGCGCGGAGTAGGTGAACGAGCCAGCCCGCAACGTGCGGAACCGCCGGTTGTAGTTCGTGTCGCTCGGTCCCAAGTCACAGACGATGCCCGTCGTAGACGTGCACTCCGTTACCACGCCAGCCCCGGCGAACCAACGGATGTCCTGCTCGGTATAGGCCCCGCACGCCGTCAGCGTCGGGAAGCCAGAGCACGGGTCCTGCCCGTCCCTATTCCGCGGCGTGGCCGTCAACGCGGCGTTCTCACCTACCGCGAAGGTGCGTTGCCCGTCGCCGCCGATCTCCGTCACGGTCAGGCCCACAATGACCTTGTCCACCGCACCGGGCGGAAGCGGACTCGGCGAAGCGTTCGGCAGCGGCGTACCAAGGTTCACGCTCTGCACGACGGTCACGTTGACGTTCCCCTGCGGCAGCGGCGTCGGCGCGACCGGCTCGTTGCAGCTCAGCGAGAACAGCGCCGCCGCGATCAGCGCAAGGGTGGCCAGGATGGACGTGCGCGTGCCCCTCACAGGCCGTCACCCGTCGGCTTGTCGGGGATCGGCTGGCCCACGTCCAGGCCCTCGCCGGTCGAGCCGGCTCCGACGTCGGTGGTGAGCTGGTCGACGAGCGGGCCCGTGGTGCCAGCGATCGCGGGTGACGCGACTCGACGCGTCCTGGCTTGGCGCTTCACGCGCTTGTTCCCCGGCAGGCGAGCGTCGTGCTTGCCCTGCCGGCCACGCTTGAAAGACTTTTTCGGTCCCGACTTCGGCATCTAGACCTCCTACTTTTTCCCGTCGTGTTCGAGCGAGATGTGGTTCCCGTCCGCGAAGCGCCCGCCCCAGCGGCAGAGCGCGTGCCGCGATTCCCAGTTCTCTCCACACGCCACCCAGGCCGGATGCTCGCCTGTCGTGACGTGCTGCCCGTCTACGAATAGCTGCCAGTCGCACGCGAGCCCGGCGTAGTGGTTCCCGCCGTCCATGTGCACGAGGTCGCGGACGCGGACAATGCCGCCGTACGTGGGGCGCCCGTCCTTCGTCTGGCCGATGACCAGACGCGCGCGACGGCCACGTTTGCCGTCGGCGCCGAGCTGGAGGATTCGGCCTTCGCCGCGACGGAGCGCCCAGCCGGGATGGGTGAGGACCCAGAGGACCCATTCCGCTTCCAGGCGCGCGAACAGCTCCTGCTTCTGGCCGAGCGTCACGCGGCCGTCCAAGTAGTGGAGACGCCGGGAATCGAACCCGGGTCCAACGAACGACGCGACGTAGGCGCTACAGGCTTAGCCTCGGTCTGTGATCTGCGGGGAGACCGGACGAGCCCCGCTTTACGGCACGACAGGGCGCGCTCGCGCGCACCTCCACCACCCGCACTGATGGCCGCGTTCCGGTCCCCGCGCGGGGAGAGGCCGGGCGCGGTCGCGGCGTCTAGGCCGCGAGAGGCAGCTCTTGTTCGGCTGCTGTGGTTCGGCGAGAGATTCGAGAGGGATCGCCGCCCTCCGCCTGCTCCTACGAAGCTATCGTCGCTGTCGAAACCTTTCGTCCCCATGATCGTGAGCGTCACGCGGCCCGCTCGAGCTCGCGGTCCGTCCGCCGGCGGAACGGTGCGCGCGGAAGGAGCCGCGGAAGGACGCGAGGAGGAGTGTCCGTCTGGGTTGGAGAACCGATCTTGACCGGATCACTCAGGCGGACACCCTCTCTTCGAGGGGCCACCTGAGCCACGCCTGGGGGGCGGGGTCCAGCCTACTAGCTCGTCAGCTCCCCAGCCGACGAGCGAGGCACCGGTTGAATCATACGCCGAAAGTCAACTACGTGCGCTCGCCCGGCCGCGCAGCCTGGACCACGACCGCAACCGCTTCATCGCCGGACGTGACCACGTACGTCTTGGGCCACGCCGCCACGAACTCGGCCTCCTGCTTGGTGAGCTTCCGCTCAGACGGCGGCAGGCTGCCGTCCTTCACCTCCAACAACACGAGCACGTCCCGGAAGGCGCAGAGTAGATCGGGGAAACCCTGACCCACCGCAGCCATGGACCGCACCGCGATTCCAGCCTTGCGTAAGGCGTCCACCACGTCGGCCTGGTTACCGTCTACCTTCGCAGCTCGTCTCACTCGGCGGGCTCCCTCCTCTGGGCGTAGGTCATCCAAGGTAACTCCGGCCAATGCTCTCGCGGATATGGCGTTCGCAGTCTCTCATCTCCTGATCCGCCCAGCCCCTCTCCGTTGCGAACTTCTCGAAGGCGCTCCAATGATCCTCCACGAAGTCCAGCAGCAGATTCGCGTATTCGTTCGGCTCGCTCACTCCGGCCTCCTCTGGGAGAGGGCGTCCGCAGGAAGTCGCTTCACCGTGGCGTCAGGTAGCGGCATCCAATGAGTCAGGCCCTCTACGATTCGGTCACAGTCCGTGAAGATCATCCACGTCCCCTTTGGCGGAATGTGCGGGAAGCTGTCGGTAGGGCCGAAGGAACGTTGCGGGTGCCCGATCCAGACGTGGCTCATATTTCCGAAGGCGTCGCGCGCCTTGATGTTGTTCGTGACTAAACATTGCGCGTGTTCCGGGGGCGGTCTTCGGTCAAACACCGTCCACTTACCTCTCATGGCTCCTCTGGGAGAGGGCGGCGCGCGCTTGAGAGCAGAGCCAAGTGTGTCCATCCTTCCTCAGTGGCGCAGGCAGCGTACAGCACCAGCAAGGATCAGACACGGAGCCTCCGGTGGCTGTCCCCACTAGGGCCTTCACCAACGTCTCAGCCCGCGCCCGCTCCTCCTGCCGCCCCTCCTCCCGCGCGCGTTCAGCCAGCAGCTTGGCACGGTTGCAGGGCCATTCATCGGCCGGTGCGCCCAGCGCGTCCAGCGTGACGTGGTACGCATTGATGGCCGCCCGCCGTCCGATGTCCTCGGCCCCCTCGGTCAGGGCGCGCTGGCATTCCCTGTTCGTCTGATGCTCCGGCCCGAAGATCGGCCCGTCCTCGCCTTCCGTCCGGTCATGGCAGTTGTCGAGGCAATCCGCCTTGTGACCGGCCTCCTGCCCCTCCTCCTTGGCGCGGCGGAGCGCAGGTCCGAGGACACGCGCCAGTAGCTTGACCGCCGCACTATCCTCCGCCACGCTCTCTTCGCGGATAGCCCACCCGCACAGATGGGCAACACAGGACATGGCTAGCGGAATGGCCGCCCCCCCGTCCGTCGTCGCGGGCGGCATGTCATCGAACAGTTCCGGATGATCGGCATATGTCTCTGGCGCGGCTCCGGCGCTTCGGGGCTCGGGTGCGCTCGATGGAGTGTTCATGTAGCACGCCACAGCGTCCTCCGCGTAGCGGTGCCATCCTGTCGGATGCATGCACTTGCTCAAGGCCGCCTGCTCTACCGGTTGGGCCGCCGTGCTCGGCAATGGTCCGCACAATCCCGTGCCGTCGTCGCATGGCTCCAGCTCGGCGTTGATTCTGTCCACCAATTCGGGCCAGCCCTCCGGGTTGATCGCGCCTACCGCATCGGCCAGCAGGTCATGTAGGCGCCTCAGCTCAGGCCGCCCCGCTCCCTGCCCTGCGGTCATTTCAACTTCTCCCGCACCGCAATCACAGCCCATCTGCCCATGCGCCCCGAGAATCGTGCAGCGCTCACAGTGCTCTCCGGGTCGATGCTGCTGCCTACCGCACCACCCACATTGAGCAGCGACTAGCGCACGCAACACCGATGCCGCGATTGGCCCAGGTCGCCCCACGTTGAAACTGGCGGCTCGCCCTGAGACGGATGGCGAAGTCAGATGTATCCACCAGTCGCCGCCAGGTCCGCCTGGCTGTGCCGCGGTTACCGCCGCTCCCTGCCCTGCGGGGGGCTCCGGCACCGCAATCGGGCGCGACCCTCCGCAATGAACGCAGTGCTTCGTCTCTGCCTGTCGCACCGTTTCCGGGATGAAAGAATGCTCCTCACAGTCGAGCACCTGACCCGGCAATCGCGGCCCCGCTCCCCCTTCCGGGCGCTCCGGCACCCCATGGGAATCAAGCGGAGGGTTCGCGCATTTCTTGCCCGACAGCCCCACGTAGCCGCAGCCGGAATGGGTGCATGGGACGTAGGGGTGTAGCGGCATTCCGTGTAGCGTAGGGTCCGGGCGCTCCGGCACGGCATGTGGCGCGTGCCACAGGCCAGCGGCCTCATTCACGGCGCGGTTGCACTTTTCGCAATACGTCGTCTCGCTCATCTCCCTCTCCCCCCTGACGTAGCCCGGCCCGGTCTTGTACCCGCGTTACCGCGCCACCCACTGAATCACAACAACCACGCCGATAACTACAAGTAGCCACGCCGTAAACAATGCGCCGCGTTTCAGCGCCCAGCGGTCATACACAACGCTATTCCTTCCATGAGCGCTCGCGCCTGCTCTGGAGTCAAACGAGCGATGGCGCCAGCGTCGATCTTCACGGCCACTTCCACATGGACTATTGGGGCTATGCCGGGCCACGCGATGTCCCTCTTCCTCCCGCCCTCAGTGGGCATCGGAGCGCTTCCCGGCCCGCCGTTGGGCCATGCGCTCGTCGATGAAGGCCGCGATATCGCGCAGGCACGTCGGTTCGTACAGCGTGGCGTCCCCAGGAAAGAACGCATACTTGCGCCACGCGCCCCACCACTGGATCACGCCGAGCACCACGCCGCCCGCGAACTTCTCGCCGCCCTTCGTCACCACGTCCCAGCGACTCGTCTTGCCGGACTTCGACTGGACCGGCGACGGCTGGAACACAACCCACTTGCCGCTCAACCCTTCCTCCCCCCGTACCCCGCCCGGCCGGTCAATTCGCGGCCTTCGTCACGCACGCGGCGCAAAAAACCGCCACTCGAAAGGCATCTCGGGATCGTCCGTCTTCACGAAGTCGGCTTGCCCCTCGTCTACGTATGCGCTGAAGTGGCACTTCTCGCAGATGTCAATGGCTCGCTTCTGAGTCGTCTCGCTCATCTACCGCCTCCCCTTCCCGTACCTCGCCAGCCACAAAGTCACTCGGGCGGCTCCGGCAGCGGCATCCAATGCGTGGGTGTTCGGTACAGTTCGCTGTACTTCCCGGGCCGCTTGTCGTCGGTGTCCTCAGGGCCTTCCCTTTCGAGCAGCCACGCGTCACCAGACCGGAACGCCGGGACCGGATACAGGTCATCGACGTGCTGCGTTAGAACCGTAACGTGCTCTGGTGCCGTCTCAATCGCCTGCCACTTGCTCATCGCCCGTACCTCGCTACCAGCCTAGCCCTCTATCTCTGGGTCGGTCGCATGGAGCCGCACGGTAGCCAGCAGCCTGCGAACCATCGTCTCGGCCTGCTTGGCGGTCAACTCTTGACCCACGATACGGGCCACCCCATCGAGCGTGACCGCACGCGTTCGGATGGTCACATGTACATCAATCGGCGGCTTCAGCTTTTTCGCGCTCATCCTCTACCTCCCGTACCTCGCCACCAGCCTAGGCTTTCCGCCTTCCCACCGGGTACCTAGGGGGGAGTGGCGGAGGGTCACTCGACAATCTCTCCGGTTCCAATGCTCGGCCGCTGCCCCTCCAGCTCCGCCACCCTCGCGTCTATCTGCGCCTGGGTCATGCGCTGGACCTCGCCCTTGACCTCACGGCCTCGCGGGACCGTCTGGACACCCGGCCACTTGGGAACAACACGCCCTTGAGCGATGCTCGCCAAGCGGGCGATGTAGGTCCCCGGTCCATCGTTCAGCCGCCGCGGATTGGACTGTACGACGTGCTCGTAAGCCTCCCTCTCAGAATCGTCCGTCCAGAACGGACGCCGGGAAATGACCGGTCGCTCGTCCGGCGGTTCATCCGCCTCTCGGAAGGCGTTGCGAACCTGCCCGTAGGTCGCTATCTGCCACCGGTCCCGCTCCTCCATGCTGTGAAACTCTTGCGGCTTGGGCCTGAGAACGTTTCTTTCGCGCGTCACTTTCTCGCCGCCTTCCAATCGCTGATGTTCGCCTCCGCGTCCTCGATGGACTTTTCCAGCCGCTCGAACGTCAGCATCGCCGCATTGACTACGCCCTTGACCGTGGTCCCGTCCGACTTCTGGTAGCCCGTGACGAACCGCATTAGCTCGGTCGGATCGCGGCCCTTTGGGTCGAGCTGCCGCATCTCGTCGATAAGTCCGTAGAGCCTCGACCTCAGAGCCTCGACGTTCTGGCGAATCGCTCGTTCGGTTCGGTCAGCGGCAGGCAGGCAGGCACTTCCTTCCTCCGTACTTCCGTTAGCAGACGCAGACGGAGACGGAAAGCCATCGCCAGGCATTGGCCGGCGGATGGCACGTGCATCACCTAAACCATGGCTGGGGCTATGCCCGTGCCATTTCGCAGCGGCTCCCCGTTTCCCCTTCTCTGACTGGACCACGCGGCGTGCAGCCTGACCGGCGCGCTCCCGCTCCTGGCGACCATTGGCCAGCCGCCCGGGGCCAGCATCTGCCCAGCACGGCTTTATGCCTGGCCACAGGCGCGCCATCTTGGCGGGCGTGGTGCGGCAGATGAGCGCCATCGCTCGCGTGTTGTCGGGGATAGATCCGTGCAGCCATGCGTGGTTCAGGAGGCGGAGGTACGCGCCCTCCTGGTCGAGCGACATCAACTTGACGTGCTCGTCAGACTCGTAGTCCTTTGGGTACCAGGAGAAGGCAGGGGACGTGCCGCTCACCGTCCCCTCCCCGGCTGCAGCCCGTCCTCGTAGTCGAGTCCGCCCCACCACGGCAGGCCGAGGGCCTTGCGGGCGCGCTTCAGTGCCATACAGTTGAGCGACTTACAAGAAATCGGCATTGCCCCTCCGATTCCCCTTTGACAAGCGCAAGCGGTAGCGCTATATTGTGGGCATGAAGAACGAAGCAGCCGACACGAAGCGGGCCGAGACGGAAGCAGCTTGGCAAGCGCGGACTGAAGCAGTCCTGACGCACGGGGCATGGTCTACCGAGGCCAGAGAGGCCGATGCGAAGTTCAACCGCTTGGCGGTCGTCCTGTTGGCCGACGCGAAGGCCGTCCCGGCCTGCTACTGCTCCAGCCTTTCCACGGGCCGCTGCGACTTCTGCACGGGCCTGCGCTAGATGCGCCGGTTCATCGACGCACCCCACGACGAGCGCTGCACGGCGGTCGTCACCCTCTCGGATGGCGGCCGGGCCGACTGCGGCCGGTATCGCAAGGTCGGCACGCTCTGCCGCCAACACGCCAAGATCGCCGCCAGCACGGCCGCCTCCGCCCTCGGTGCGCTTGGTGGCTCCGCTGGCCGTGGCGAGTCCAAGCGCCGGGACGTGGACTACGCCGCCCTCGGCCGCAAAGGCGGAAAGGCCGGCAAGGGCGCAAGCAAGGCTCGCCAGTAGCGGCAGGGCCATGCGGAGGGCGCGGGTGAGGACGGCGGCGTGGGTCATGCCGGATACCACTCAGTCGTGTGGCGCTTCACGTCCTCGCGGCCATTCAGCGGGTTCGCCTCGCAGAACTCCTCGGAGGACACGCAGAGCAGCCAGCCGCCGGCCCCGTCGCAGTTGCTGCACTCGATGTTCTCCTCCGGGTACAGACAGCAGCAAGAGTCCTCGCCGCAGTCGTGGCCGTTGTCACCGTCGCCTCCGCACTCGTCGCAATCGACGTGCGTCATGGACGAGCCGCAACGCGCGCACATGCAGTCCCAGTCGCGACCATCGGCGGGAGGGCGCGGGGCGATGACGGTGCTCACGACAGCCCCGCTCGGACCAGGTGTCGATCTGTCCCACCGCGCGCCGTCATCCGCTCACGCGCCAGGACCTCGGCCTCGTGCGTCTCCTGCATCGTGGAGGGCGGAAGCCAGCGCAGCGGCTCGGGTAGCTCCTTCCAGCATCCGACGCAGAGACGGCCAGCCCGCGTGACGGCGAATAGGCCGGGTGTAGCGGGGCACCTTTCGCACCGCTCGGCGGGAACGAGCAGGAGGTCGGTCATGCCCGCCTCGCCTTCCGCGCCTCGTTCCCCAGCCGCGATATCTCCCGCCTCCGCTCCGGCGTGAGCGCCGCAGCGCGAGCTGGGCCGCCCTTCCTCCCTGCCTCGACCGCGTAGGCCGCCAACGTGGCGCGCTGTTGCTCACGGAGGGCTTCGCGTTCCCAGGAGCGGAGGCTCACGCGGTGGGCTCCGCGGCGAAGAGGGGGCCGGCGATGCGGCGGCGACCCATCTCCACGTAGACCGGATTAAGTTCCAACCCCAAGAAACGGCGCCCGTGCCGTAGGGCCACAACCCCAACCGTGCAACTTCCCGCGAATGGATCGAGCACCAGGTCTCCGGGCCGGCTGCCGGCGAGGATGCACGGCTCGACCAAGGCCTGGGGGAACGTCGCGAAGTGGGCCTCGGGGAAGGCCTCGGTTACGATCGTCCAGACCGACCGCTTGTTGCGCCACTCCGGCATCACCGCCATGGCGGCGTCGAAGGACTGATTATTCTTGATGCCGGAGCCCTCGTCCGCCAGCTTGCGCGTCCCGCCCTTCGCCCTCGCGTGACCTCGTGCCGAGTGATCGCCGGATCCAGTGGCCCACCCCGCGACGGGTTTCTTGCCGCTCGCGTACTTCGCGCGCCGCTCGTGCGTCCCCTCGCTGGCGCGCTCCTTGATCGCCTCCGCGTCGTAGTAGTACCGCTCCGCCTTCGTGAGCAGGAACAGGTATTCGTGCGCCTTCGTGGGCCGGTCCGTCACCGACTCCGGCATCGGGTTCGGCTTGGCCCACACGATGTCCGAGCGCAGCCACCAGCCATCCGCCTGGAGCGCGAAGGCCACACGCCAGGGAATGCCGACGAGATTTTTGGCCGGCAAGCCAGTGCGCACATGTGCATAGGCCTTCTTGGTTTCCTTGTCGCGCTGCGATTCCTTCCCGTTCGTCCATCCGTAGGAAGCGCCGGGAGCGTCCGTTGCGTAGCAGTCGCCCAGGTTGAGCCAGAGCGTGCCGTCGCCGGCGAGCACGCGACGCAGCTCTCGGAACACCTCGACCAAGTGCTCGACGTACAGGTCGGGCGTCGGCTCGAGGCCCAGGTGACCGCGCCACGCACCGCACGCGCAGAACGCGCCGCCGTCTTTGATCCTCACCGGCTTGACGTGGTGATACTCGGGATTGGTGAGGCTGCTGGCCGGGCTCACGCACCGATTGCCAGGGCCCTCTTTGCCCGCCGGCAGCAACGCGCCCCACTCGTGCGCATGGCCGGGGTCGCCGCCCCAGGACCTCGGCGGGGTGCCGTAGTCGCGCAGGCCCCAGTTAGTAGGGCGGCGACGTGACCACGGTTTGAACGCAGGAGTCAGGAAGGCCACGCAGAAGCGTGAGCGCGTCACCGTTGAGCACGTTCCAGTTGCGACCGTCCAGCACATCGCCGGACCCCAAGAGATCACCCCCTCACGTAAACTGCCCGCATGACCGAAGCGGAATTGGCCTACTGTGCCGGCGTCATCGACTCGGACGGCACCATCGGGATCAAGAGATCGACGTATGGGATGCGGCACGACAACGGCGGACAGCCGACGTACAGCGAGCGCGTCTGCGTGAAACAGGTCGAACCTGATGCCGTTGAACTTCTGCATCGGCTTTTCGGCGGCTACCGTTTCGTCTCGCGCGCAAGTGCTACGCGCGGGCGGCCACTGGAGGGCTGGCAGGTGACGGACGTGAAGGCGGCCACCGCGTTGCGTGCGCTGCTTCCTTACCTTCGGATCAAGCGCCGTCAGGCTGAAAACTGTCTCGTACTGCGCGCCCTGAAGGACGAGAGCAAGCGCGTCCGAGTAGCGTTTGGTCGGGGTCACGTCGGATCGGCTCGGCGACCGGAACACATCTCCGAAGCGATGGCCGCGCTGACCATAGAAGCCCACGCGCTCAACGCCGTCGGTGTGTAGCGCGTCCCCGTGCCGGACCTCCCAGGTCACGCCGCCTCCAGGTAGCGGTACCTGAACACCCGCACCGTCCCGTCCCCCGGCAGCTCCTCGACCGTGTAGGTATCCGTTGACCGGACCAGGCGCACGATGGGCCAAGCGCGGCACCAGCAGTCGGACCAGGGACAGCAGCCTTCGGGGACGAGCTTCAGGGGAGGGCGCTTCACGCCGCGCTGCTTTCCAGTGCCACGCGCACGGCTGCGTAATCGACGGCTTTGACCTTCAGCGAGAGGGCCAGCAGATCCGCGTACCGCTCGCGGCCGAGCCGTTCCTCCAGCCAGAGCGCCCACTCCGTCGGTCGCTTCGTGTAGTAGCGGTGGCACGGGTCGCAGAGCGTCACCGCGCAGTCGAGACGCCAGCGCGTGGCCAGACGGGACCGACCGAAAAAGTGGGCCCACTGCGGCGCCGTCCCTGACCGGCAGATCACGCAACGGTACCCGTCGCGGGCCTTGACCTTCGCCGCGGCCAGGCGGTCGAGGATTGCACGCGTACGTTGAAGGCTGTCCGCGCGGATTGAGCGGGTGAGGGTCACAGGCTCGCCTCGTACCGTTCACCCGGCATCGGAACCGCCATGCCCCACTCGCTTGCGCAGTGCGCAACGATCCGCTCGCAGTAGGACCAAAACTCAGGCTTCGTCAGCTTCGACGTGCTCTTCGGAACAGTACCCAGCGGCGTTTCCTCCACGCCAAGGAAGGCGGACTTCAACACGTAGTGAGCCTGGTCTTTGCTGAGGGGAACAGTCCTGCCCACTGACAACGCTTCTGCAGCGAGCGGGACAACACAGGACCAATACCAGCGATTCGCCTGCGAGCTGCGCCGCTGCTCATGCGTCTCGAGCGACACGTTGACGCGCTTGCCGTCCAGCCTGCCGAGGAGCGCGTTCCATCCCACCTTGTCGTCAAGCTCGACCTTCCCCTTCCGTACCGTCCCCGAGAACTCACGCAACTAGGCGAGCGCTGCGGCTCCCTCGTCGGCGCCGGGCTCGCTCGCCATCTTCGCGGCGTGCAGCCGCTTCTCCAGGTTCACCTTCGTCATGGACAGCCACTTGCCAGGCTTGACCTTGCGTGGGTCCGTGAAGCCTTCGACCGCCCTGCCGTCCTTGGCAGTGAACGCAGACGCGTCCTTGATGATCTGGTCCGGCAGCGCATCCAATAAGTCCCCGATCTCTCCGGCCAGGACGAGGATCGCCGCCGCTTCGGCTGACACCGGCTCCTGCTTCGGTTCGGCCCGCTGCGCTGCGGCTCCGTCGTCGTCGTCCTCCGCGGCGATGCCGAGCAGGGCCGTGACCGAGTACCGCCGCGCGTACGTGATCGCAGAGCCCTGCTCCTGGGGCCGGTCGTAGGGCTTAATCGGGTACTCCGTGGCGATCCACTGGCCAGACGTGTGAAGCAGTCGCGTGACGAGGACGAGATGCCCGTTCTCCGGTCGCATCGTCTGGACGATGGCAAGGCCGTTGTCGCTGAGCGGCTTGCGGTAGCACTCGATGACATCGGCCAGGTCGGCGTAGCTGTACGTGTAGTTTCCCTTCTCGCTCTTGATACTCGCCGTCTTGCCCTTCTTCGGCGGGGCGATCGCGGCCTGCGCCAAGGCCAGCGCCTTCACCAGCTCGCCAAGGCCAGCGCCGCCCATGTCAGGCTGCGGCGTCGGGGTCGCTTCGTCCATGTCGTTCCTCCAGTCGCGTCTTGGTTGACTTCAGAATGGCGGGCCACCGATCAGCCGCACCGCGCAGCACCTTCGCCTCGGTCGCCTGAAGCTGCTCTTCGCAGGGCTCGCACAGCGTGTGACCTGGGCGGAAGTTCGAGAGCTCGACGCCACAGAGGCACCGCCTCGTCCTGGGCTCGTCCAGCGGATGCCGCCCTTCGGCGCAGTCTGCGCACTCCATGCTGATGAGCCAGCCGGGGTCGGTGAACCTGATGCGTCGGCCGCAGGTGTGACAGAGGTTCGCATCACCAGAGGGCCAGTCGCTCATGCCTTCCCCTTCGCCAGAAAATCCGCAAGCGCTTGGCGCTCCACCATCGGCTCGACTGAGCGGCGCTCCACCTGGAGCGGCCCCGGCTTCGGCGGCCCAGCTAGCCGGGCTATCTCCCATCGCACGCTGTTCAGCAGTTGCATGGACTTGTCTGGCACCGGCTCACCGTAGTAGCCGTCACGGACGTCGGCGCGATTTCCCAGGAACTCCTCCAGCTCGTGGAGCAGGTCCATGTTGGGCAGGACCAGCGGGACCACGCGGGAGACCAGCGTCGAGGGCAGAACTTCGTGAAAGAGGGCGCAGCCTTCCGTCTCGCACATGCGCGAGCCCTTGGCGGTCAGGCACGGGCGGCACAGGTTCATCGCGACAGTGGTCAGGCTCACCGCGCCCTCGGGAACCATCTGTCGGCCCGAAGGAACGTCCCGCCGTTCTCCCGCGAGTACGCTCGCGTCCGGTGGACGCGACCGTCCGGCAACGTGCCCGCGTCCTCCAGGTCGCGGAGAGGGGCCCCGCATTCGGAGCACCGCCAGCCGCCGGCCGGGTGGCGCTTCGCCGCGTGGCGCCCCCTCCACCAACACCTGACCGCGTACAGCACGGCGCCCAGGCCGATGGCCGGGACGATCAGGCGGACGGTCGCCTTCTCCTGGGGCGTCACTGCGGCCTCGCTCCCTTGTATCCGCGCCTACGTATCGGCGTGCCGTAGGACGTCTCAGCCGGTGGCTGCTCGCGCTCGTCCCAATGTAGTCGGTCCATGAGCGCGCCCGTCGTCTCCCTGCGCGGGTGCGTCGCCCGGTAGAACGCGGCCGAGCCGCAGGAGCAGCGCGCCGCGGTGGGGACGACTGTCTCGCAGACGTAGCAGTACCTCGCGCCGCGGCGCTTCCGTTTTCCCCTCACCACGGCCTCTCACCCAATTCCATGAGCGCCATGACCCACGAGACCGGCCACAACGCCACGAAGCCCACCATGGCGGCCACGTCGGCCACCGATCTGGGGAGGCCGCCCAGTAGGAGAGCGAAGCCGAGCGTGACGGCCGCGCCGCCGACGTAGATCCCTACCAGGACGCTCACGGAAGCACCACACACGCGCGCCAACAGATCGCCGCGAGCAGGACCGGCACGCCGTACACGGCGACCTTCTCGACGGCGAGGAGGGCCCAGTCCTGCCACGTCCAGCGGTAGCGGCTCATCAGCAGACCCGCCCGAGCGCGTCCAGGAACCGCACGGGGTAGACCTTCCGTGCGCTCGCTCGCGCGTACATGAAGCTGCGCTTGACTGTGATCCGGATCTTCAGGCGCGCCGGCGGCCCCGGACCCAGGATCACGATCTCCTCCAGAGCTTCGTAGGTCGAAACCTCCGGCCGCTGGGCCAGGAGATTGAGGCGCATCACTGCCCACCTTCCCCGCAGCGAGGGCAGGCGGTCACGAAGCCGCCTCCGTGCGCATCGCCGCCAACTCGGCGTGCCTCTCGGTGTGGTGCTTGGGGCACAGCCACATCACGTCTAGAGGTTTCGAGTAATCGTCGTGGTGGCCATGGCTAATCGCAGCGCCGCACCGGACACACGGCTGGCGCTGCAAGGCGCCATTGGCAATCGCCCGCTTGACCTTCGTGTTCGCCGCCCTCTTCCACGGATACGCCTTGGCGTAGCGTCTGTTCTTTTCGGCCGTGGAGATGCGTCCCCTGCGACAATTGGCTAGGCCGGCACACCTCCTGGAGCAATACTTTCCGCGTCCATGCTTCGCCACGCCCGGCCTACGCGGCCTCCCCATCGGAGCGTGGCAGTAGCCGCATAGCCGAGCGGGCGAGGGGGCCTGGTCATTCATCCAGACCCCCTCTCGGGGTGGCGGGCTCGGGCAGGGACGCGGTGAGGGCTGGCAGCGTGGCCGGCGGACTACCGGCGGGCGGGGACGGCTCGGCGTCAGGCGCTACGGGTGAGGGACCGGGCTTGATTCCGGCTGCCCTATCAGTTCCGCATACTTCGGGCCGGGCCTCGGACTTCGCAACAACCCTCGCGTTTCCTTCAACGCCGCCCTCACCCGTACCGCCTACGCTCGTTTCGGCAGAGCAATCCCCAGGGAGAGACGCCGACGATCCACCATCAGCGTTCCCGAGTACCGGGACTGGGGACTGCTCTCCCGAGACGAGGGCAGCACGTACAGCGCGTGTGGCTTCCGCGAGCCGTCGGATTCTCGGCCCGTTCCAGTCCGCGTTGAGGACGGTGTCCTCGGCGGCGGCCAGGAGCTCATCGGTGGCGGTGCGGAGGGTCACGAGCGGGCCGCCCCTTTCGGTTCTGCGTCCTTCTCCAGTGTTTTCTTGAACAGCACGCGGGCCGCTTCGTGCCAGATCACCACGCCTTCGGGCTGCGCGAATCCGGGCGCCGCCATCGAGCCAGAGCGCGCGAGCAGGGCCAGTGCCTCGTCAACCGCGCTGGTCGTGAACGGGCCGGAGTAGACGACCGGTACGACGGAGCAGCACGCGGGCCGGTCCTGCGGGAACTTCTCGCGGTCGCGGTCCTCGGCCCACCGCGCCACGTTGAACAGCGAGAACCGCTTCTCGCCCTTCTGCAGCCCGTAACCGCGCTGGACGCCGGAGCCCCACCACTCCCCGAAGTGCCGGCCGGGGCCGAGCGTGGCCAGGGCCTCAGCGTTCGCCTTGACCCACGCGGCAAAGCCGAAGTTGTCGGCCTGCGGCGTGATGTAGCGATTGCGCGAGCCCGCGAGGACAGTGCCGTCCTCCAGCACGTGTACCTGCGCGTTGGTCCCGTCGATCTTCTCGGTGATGACGCAGCCGCGGGACAGACGCGCGACCTTCGGAAATTCCTCGAAGGCCTGCGCCTCGCCCTGGACGGTGGCCTTCCTTTCTACTGGCGGCTCTGATGAGGGGTGCAGGTCGTTCACAGGTTCCTCTCGATCCAGTTGGCGATGCGCTTGAAGGTTTCGCCGGAGTCGTTCCTATCGATCAGTTCCTCCTGGGCATTCTTTGGGACCATCGACGGCGGCAGGCGGGCGTACCAGTCATCCGTATGGGCTTCTCGCTTGTGGAAAAAGTAGTGCGGGACCGGCGCTTCGGTTACTTCCTTCCATGCAACACCGGAGACCTCGGCCAACACGCCGAGGCAGCAATGGCGAAGCCCGCGACCGCTATCCGGCACCTGACGGAGATAGCTCCTGCCCTGCTTGTACTTCCCACTCCTCAGCGCCTTGAGCCACTTCGCCTTGATCTTCCGGTCCATCTTCTGCAGGTCGCTCATGTGCTCTCCTTCGGTGCTGGGCGGCTCCAGGGCCAGCGCATCAGCGGGCCTCCAGGGATGAGGCGAATGAGGCGAGGGCCACGGCGAGGGCATAGCGCGCGGAGGTGGCCCTACGCTCGCGCGCCCAGCGCGAATAGTTCTCCCAGGCTGCATAGCTGCGGTTGCCGCGACCAGGACGCCACGTATCGGGCGGCTCCGTCTCGTCCAGGATGCGACGCAGCTCGCGCTCGGCCGCCTGACCAGCGACCACGGTCCGGCGCAGCAACTCCTGGGCGTCCGGTATGCCCATGAGGCGCACGGCCATGTCCCGCGCTTCCCGGTCGCTCAGGAAGGCGCGCATCAGCGGACCTCGCGCAGCGCAGGGACAGCGCGGAAGGCGGCGCGGAACGGGCGCAAGATCATTCGGCGCGAGGGCAGCGCGCCAGAACGCATGTGCCACGCGAGGTCCGCTCCATATTTGGCCGCCGCGAACACCGCCGGCCCGTCGTAGTACGTGGCGATGCTCTCGGCACCGTGCGCGGATTGCGTGATACGGATCAGCGTCTCCGCATCCGCCAGCGCATCCCGGACCGACTGGGAGAGCCCGGCGAGGGCGGACAGGAAGGAGCGGCGGGACGCTTGCGCGCGTTGGAGTCGCTGTCCGCTGCCAGCCATCGCCCCTCCGCGGGGGCGACCGGGATAGAGGGTGCCCGGCCGCCCCTTGTGGTAAATCGCGGAGAGTAATAGACTACCCGCCGCTTACGTCCGAACGCTAGGCCGTCTTGCGCTCCTGCTTCAGCTTGTGGGAGTTGATCACGGCGACGAATGCGAGGGCCGTGCGCTGGTTGATCTTCCGGACGCCGGTCTCCATCTGCGTGTAGTAGACCCGACTGACCCCGAGCATCTTGGCGGTCTCGGCCTGCGTCAAATCGTTGGCCTTGCGTACCGCCTTCATCTGCGTACCCTTCAACTCGGGTGGAATGTAGCAGCCGGGACTGGCCCCGTCAAGGGGAATCTGTAGCTCATGCATCTTTTTTCCCTCCCGTCAGCAGGGCGGCCGAGAATCGCTCCACCGTGGCCGCGTCCGTCATGCGGGCGGACCTGGCGTAACGGTCCGCCGTGATAGTGATGCTGGCGTGGCCCAGGAGCCGCTGGACATACTTCAGGTTGGCCCCCTGTTCCACGAGTGCCGTAGCGATGGTGTGCCGTAGGGAGTGACACGAGAAGTGGGAGGGCAGCGAGGCACGTGACAGCGCGCCCTTGACTGCCCTCTCCAGTACCTTCCTTGCCATGTTGCACGTGAAGGACGGCCCCAGGTCGGGAAAGAGCACCCATGGGCTTGACGGCACCCCGAACCGGATCTCATGGGCCAGCCGGTCCCGGCGGAGGGCCAGCAGCGTATCGGCCAGCCTGTCGGCGAGGTCGATGGAGCGGAGCCCCGCCCCGGACTTCAGGTCTCCCACGGAACCGTCCGCGTAGACCTGGCGTCGAATTCGTACCGCCTTGGCCAAGAAGTCCACGTCCTCCCATTGCAGGCCGATAGCCTCCCCGATCCGGACCCCGGTGAACGCCATGAGCAGCACGGCAGGATACGTCTCCGGGGCCCCCTGCGCCGCGTCGAGGAACGCTACGAGCTGGTCCCTGGTCATGGGCGGGCGCTCCGCCGCCCGCTTGTCCCGGAGCACGGCACGCATCGCTCGGCGGAGGCTGGACGCTGGGTTTTTAACCAGCACCTCGTCCTCCACGGCGCACGCCAAGAGCGTATGGAGGGTGACTAGCGCGTGGCCGGCCGTTCCCGGCTTGTACCGGCTGAGCAAGCCGGCGAACCAGACCTTGAGCTGCGGCCGGGTGATCTCGTCTATCGGGGTGTCCCCCAGCATGGGGAACGCTCGGCAGCGTAACGTCTGCTCGTAGGCCCGCACGGTCGTGTGCCTGACGGTGGGCTTGATCGTCTCGAGCCAGGTCGCGGAGTAAGCACGTAGAGTCTCAGCCGCCATGTTCATGCTCCTTCAGCCAGCGATGGAACGCGAGAGCGCGAACGAACCGGCGGCGGCCCAGGACGATGGACGGGAAGATCCCACGTCTGGCCCACTCCCGCGCGGTGTAGAGCGGGACGCCGAGCGTGGCCGCCACCTGGGCAATCGTGAGCAGACGGTCCCGCTCGAGGAGCTTGGCCAAGTTCGGAGGGATTGGGCCGGGCAATCTGGGGCCTCTGGGGTCGCGACGGACCGATCGTATCTTCTTTTAACTGTTTTCGCATACCTTCCTCTGTGACGGCGGTCAGCCGTCTAGTGGGCTGGAAGTTGCTCTCGGTAGGGGTACGTCGCGGTAGGTGGCTGTGACGGTCCGATGAGTCGGTACGCTGGCACGTACCTATTCTTAGGCGACGGCTGGCCTTGTGACAGTTCCGGCGGCTGTCCTAGTGGCTTTCGCTGGGCTTTCGCTACCGCTCAGGAAGGAACAGGTCTAGATTGGGCGACGTGGCTGGACCTATCGGCGACGCCGAGTTGCGCTGGGTGATGAACGCCTTGGGACTCGCTTTGGAGCAGGCCGTACGCGGCGCGAGCCAGTCTTCGGCGCTGGCCGAGCTGCTGGTGTCGAAGGGTCTTGTAGATCGCGCAGACCTTGACGCAGCGATGCTTTCTGTTCAGCCAGAGACCAAAAGACTGACGGCTCGTCTGAAAGAGCTTGCAGGCGTTCCGCCACAGCCGCTTGAAGATCCTTCCAAGTCATGATTGCTCCTGTTCTGGGGTTGATGCTCGCGGTGGCCGTGCTGATGCTCGGCTGCGACGGCGTTACCGGGCCGAACTACCCGAGCATTGCCGGCACTTATTCTGGCGATGCGTTTTGGCGCTTCCGTATCCTGAATGAGCCGCTGAGCTGTCAGGGGGAAGTTGTCGTTGCCTCTCAGGCAGACAGCACCTTCTCCGGAGTGTTCCAAGTCGGAGCACCGTGCCGGCCAGCGGCGGGCGCTGTCTCCGGCACGGTTGACCATGGCGGCCTTGTTGCCGTACGGCTCGCACAGTCGGGACCGAGCATCTTCGCCACCGTGCCGAACTGTTCCCATACGAGCGGAGACGGCACCTTCAACGGCTCCGTGAGTGGTGGACAACTGATTGCAACGGCAATCGTGTCCATCGACTGCGGACGAGGTACGGGCCCGTTTCAGATGGACGTGATGATGAACGGCTTGAGGAGATAGGACGATGCTGACGTTCCTCGCGTGGTCGCTAGCCGGTGCCGTCATTTCTGGCCTGTGGTGGTTTGTCCGCCGCCACGATGCCCACCGAGCCATTGAGCAGTCCCGCCGGCACCGAGCCTGGCGATCATAGCCAACGCCTCGTCCATCCTTCCGCCGGCGATCATGTCGGCCAAGCGGTTTTTCTGGACAGCGGCCAGCGTGTTCCACGCGGTTGACCGAACGAGCTTGTTTAGTGCGGCAATAGCGGCCGCCGCCGTTGCGGCCTCAGCCCCACCTGCCATACCAACACCGCTGATGCCGCCGGCCACCGCGCCACCGCGTATAACCTGCTCACCTAGCGACTTCTGCTGACTCCGCGTTCGCTCAACCGTCTCTTCAAGAACCTTCTCGACCTTCAGCCAGAAGGAAAGTTCCTTGTTCACCTTCGCCACGTCCGGGAACTCCTTAGCCAGCTCGGCACGAATGGCCCCGGCCGCATCGCGCTTGACCTCCAACTCGGAGCCCTCACGTAACGTTTTTCCGTAGAACCCTTTTCCGTGGGCTACCTGCCTGTCCCAAATCTGGCGCAGTTTTCGGAGGCTCGCAACGGAAACGTCCTTCCCGTGCTGGTCCACGATGTTGCGGATGGCGTCGATTTGTCGGACAGCGGCTGGATCGGCATAGATCGGCTCCACAACATCCACCATCTTGCCGTTGATCTGCTTTTGTACCGTCTTCGTCCCAGTCTGAAATGCGGCCTTCGCCTCGTCCATCGCATCAAGCACGGGCTTGGTGTTCAACGTCTTCCCGGCTGGGATTTTGACCAACTCCCGCTCCAGCGTCTGGCCGGCTTTCTCCACTTGACCGCTAGCCTTGGCCAGTAGCCCCTCCCGGGTCATGCCCTTGAAGCCACGCCCCAGCAGTTCCGGGACCACCTTCTCGGTGATCGCCTTGTTCTCTCGGGTCGTGGGACCGAGGACGCGGGCCATCTGACGCTCAGCTCCGGCCTTCAGCGGCCCGGCAGCCTTGCCAGCGACAGATGCCGCAGCCGGCCCAAGACTGCCCAGAATAGCGGACAGTATGGCATTCCCTCCGGTTTCACCCTGAACGGCGGCGATACCGCCAGCTTTTGCACCTTGCGCAGCCATCCCGGCCAAGCCCTTGACCGGCCCGCCCGGGGCCAGGAACGACAGGAAGTCCAGCGCCTTCGCCCCGCCTTCCTGCATCGGGCCTTCGGGCTGAAATGCCGAGCCGGCAGGGTTCCCCATGGCCTTCGCCGGAGACAAGTTGTACCCGTACTCCAAGGCTCGCTTGCCTGCCCCTAGAAGCGTCTGGCCGGGGCTCAGGAGAGTGTCCAGCAGGGTCTGCCAGGATGAGTCGGTGGTTTCGCCTACGCTTCGCCCTGGGCCGGCCTGAGCCGCCAGGGCAGCATCTAGGTCGAACACCGAGCCCGTGGGCGTACCGCCGCCTTGCTGGGCTAACGCCGCGTCGAGGTCAAAGACGTTGCTCGCCACCTACCGTCCCTGAAGGGCCAGAACTTGCTGTTGGATGGCCGGCGGCAAGGAGGCAAACGGGACCGTCTTGCCCTGATACTTCACCATGGCCGGCGCGTTCGGGTTGACTGCCCCCGGCACACTGAGCCCACCGAACCGGCCACCAGGGTCAATCCCCTGCGCTGTCCTACGGGCCTCCGTCTGCATCGCGTTGATGGCCTCGAGCATCGGCGCCGTGTTCCCGGTCATCACGTCCATCATTCGGATGATCTGCCCGCGACGTTCCGCGATTTCGTCCCGGTTCGCCGCCGCCCCGGTACGGATACGGATGTCGGCGTCCACCACGTCGTCAATCAGACGATTGACCCTCGGGTCCAACCCCTGGCTGATCTGAAACAGCTTGGCCTTGGATGCGCCCTTGAGCAGCGGCTTCAGCTTCTCCGCCGTACTGTCCAATGTCTTGACCACGGCCAGGCGGGAAGCACCTTCCGCGGCGAGGCCCTTGTTGTCGCGCTCGAAGCGCGTTTTCTCCAGCTCAACCTTGCGGTCTAGATCCTTCTGGCGGGCATCAAACGCGCGCTGTGCTCCGGCCATCTCCTTCTGGTTCTGGAACCCGCGCTCTTGCTGGCCGGCCGTGAACGTCTGTTGACCAGCCTGTAACTGTGCGGCGTGCGCCTGGGTGTCCTCACGGGTAGCCGCCTCGTATGGGGCCTTCGCCTGTGCCTCCAACATCAGCTTGGCCAGCAACTGCTCCAAGCCCATCCGCTGCGTCTCGCCCTGTGAAGGAACTTGGAACCCCTCGATAGGTCCAGGTACGTTGTGAAAGGGCAACTGCACAGACTGCGGCGGGCCGCCGGATGGCATCATTGTTTCCGGGGCCATCCCGCCCTGAAGGTCCGTAGCCATTCCGGGAACTGGCACCTGGGGCGAGCCCGTCCCGAACGATTTGCCGGGCATCCCCATCAGCATCTGCCCGAGGTCCATCTGCTGCTGTTTCTCCCGGTGCGCTCCTTCGAGCTTCATGGCGTCCAGTTGCAGCTTGAGCGCCTGCTGTCTAAGCTTCCGGTCCTCCGTTTCGGACTGGAACTGACGCTCATACACCTCGCGCCGTTGGCGGAGCTGCTGGCCCTGGAGAAACGCCTGCATAAACTCGGACCATGGGTCCCGTTGCGGTTGAGGATTTGGGATGAATAGTCCGCCCATTAGCGTACCCCCGCACTGGATGAGGAGCCGCCGCCGCTGAACGCGCCCGAGCCAATCAACAGCCCGAGCATGGGCAGGATGCGGTCCCAGAACCCCGGCTGATTCTGATTCTGCTGTTGCATCTGTAGCCACTGGAGCGGCCCGTTGGGGTCAAAGTGCGCGCCACTGCCCCCACCGCCGCCACCCGTTGACGTGGACGTGCCCGTAGTCCGAATCGTCCCCGTCTCCCGCTGCCCACGGCCGAGCGCCTGGATCAACTGCCCGGCGAAACTCATGTCCTCCGTCTGCCACTGTCTCGCTAGCCCGGGAAGGGAATTGCGGAAGTCCGAGAGCGCCTGTCCACGTGCCCCGGCTAGGGTGGCGAGCGGCACGCCCGCGGCGGGACCACCCATCGCACCGGAGCTGTAGAGCTTGTTTTCCAGAGCCTGCTGGATCGGGGCGAACGTCGCGTTCGTCCTCTGAAGTCCCTGCGCTTCATACTCCGGCGGGACCCCTCCGGGGAACCGGAGCCGCTGTTGACTCAGGCTGTTCAGTAGCAGATTGAGCGGCTGATATTCCTGGCTGATGACGGGCATCTGAAGGATGTTGCGCCGCTGCGTTTCGTCGCGTGTCGTAGTGACCGGGCCACCTCCGCCGCCACCACTGCCAGGCAGCATCCCGGTTGTGAGCCAGTCCGAGAACGGGCCCGGTGGAACTTGCGTCCCGTCCTTGCCCTTATTACGGCTGGCGAAGGCGCCGATGGCCGAGATGATGGCAGGGATGATCCACGGCGCTATGGCCAAGTCCGCCTTGATGGCTGGGAACGGGAACAGCCACGCCAGGAGCGCGACGAGTGCCACAATCCAGAGCATCACGACTCCTTCGCCGGCTCGGCCGGCTTCAACAGCGCCTCGATTTTACTCCTAATCATCGGCGCCTCCATCTGCACGAAAGCGTGCGCGATCTCCACGAACGTGAGCAGCTTGGCCAGGTCTGTAGGCGTCAGTGGGTCCGCCATGTGCCTCCACTCCTCACGTAGAAGACGTTATTGGTTGAGTCGTACACGAGCGGAACCATCCCAGTCTGAGCCGTAGGAACTCCAGTCGGTGCCCCGGCACAAGACGGGATGTAGGTGAAACCGTCGACGGCGGTCGTAGCCAGGGCCCCAGCCACAGCAAGCAGGACGCTTCCCGCCGCTGTGATCTGCACCCGGTCTACCGTGGCCGTCATGATCGTCATGGCCCGGGTATTGCGGTTGTAGATCAACCGCCCGTCCACCGACGCGTCGCCGCTCCCAAACCATTTGATGGAGGCGTTGGACGTCGCCCCGATCACAAAGGCGAAATTAGCGTTGGTCGCGTTCTCCAGGACCATGTAGTCGGCTGCAGCGAAGGTCGGCACGCTGGGTACAACTCCGTTAGCGCCCATGACGTAGAGCTTCGGGATAGTGGACCCTGGCCCTCCCCTGGAACCCACCCAGACCTGATCGCTTGCGTTGACTGGGATGATCGCGGCCCCGACCCGCTCCCATGGGCTCGTGCCAGTCCCAGTTTCCACGATGGTCAGCACTTCCCGAACCACTTGTGGATCTCTGGACAGAGTTCGGAATTGCCGCAGCGTGAGGTATTCCGAGCCTTCCCGGGCATCCCCGGCGTTGATGATGCGAGAGCCGTGGAAGTTCACGTCGCGCTTCCCGAGCGAGTCTATGGCCTTCCATACGGAGCGGAAGCCCTCCTTGACCCCAGGTGTAGCGTCATTTGGGATTGGGTTCATTCCATTCCCTCGGCGTCGATCTGGTCGGGGTAGTAGCGCTGGCGCTTCTTCTCCGTCACATTGCCAGCATCGTCCCAGCGCGGCTCAATCCAGAAAATGCTGTTGTCAACATCGGCAGAACTGCCGGCGAATGTTGCGGCCTTCACGACTATGTTTACTGCACGCGCCTTTACCTCGCGGCCAAACCGTACAGTATAAACGCTAACCACCGTGGAAGCGTTTGAGTTGAGCAGGATGCTGCCGCCAAATGCACCACCGATATCGGAAGTGATTGTCATCGTTGATGTCGTACTGTCTTGGCCGAGCATCATCACGCGAACTTCCCGCAGGAAGCTCACGTCGCCGGATGGCGAGAAAAGCCACGGCGTTTGCGTCCAGATTCTAGACTCTGGCAAGAGACGGTAGGCCATCCGATGGCCATAGTACCGAAACGTCGTAAAGGTGCCAGACACGCGGAACTGTATCGACCGCGGCAACACGACGGACGTTATCTCATGCTTGAAAAAGGCCGGACCAGTGGCGGACAGACTCCCGCTCGAATTGGCGCTGGCGCTCCCATCGTAATGAATGGCATACGAGCCGACAGTACCGCCCGTGTCCAGGTGCCAATACTGGTCCAGCGTGAGCTTTTTGTTGCTAGGCCTGCCGTCATCGTCGCTCTTGGTCCACGTCTCTACAGCGAGCCCGGTCCCGGCATCGGCTGTCCCTGTGTCCAGCGTCCTCACGAACCCTGACGTATCGCTCCCGAGCAGCGTCCCGTCCGGCTCCACGAACAACGCCCGCCATGCGCTCGGGTACGTAAACCGATACCACTGGTTCCGTGGGAAGTCCGCCCGGTGAAGCGTGGCACTCGAAGTAGTAGACGCCCCCTCCGGCGCGATGAACGTCAGCACGCCAGCCTTGATCGCCGCGCGGAATCTCCCCGTAGTGGTGTTGAGCGGGGACACCCCGTGCCGCGTATAACCTCGCCAGAGCAGATCCACCTGGCTCCGTGGAACGGGTAGGGATTCACTGCCGGCAAGGATGCGCTTCCCATCCGCAGCCCGATACACAATCGTATTGCCCTCGGCCGCCACGCACGCATCCACCGGAGGAGAAGCCACGCTCAGCCCCTCAATCGTGAAGTCGATGGTGCCGTCCGCCAGCTCCGCCCCGTCCCCAGCGATCTCGTAAATGTCCCGAGACGTGCCGGCGTAAATGCCCCGGTTCGTGCGCTTCAGCCAGTAGGGCGTTTCGTTTCCGTCCCCGACCCTCAGTGCATGCGCCGTCATGAACTCGCCCGGCCTTCTACGGTGGGAGTAGTGCAGCAACCCGGTAGAATCCAGGACAAACAGCCGATTGTGATGAGGCCCCTCGATAGCGATGATGTTGTCTGGAGGACGCGAGTTGTCGAGCTGCAGCGGGACGTTCGCAATCATCAGGTCAACGTCCGTGTCCCCGATGTCGATGTCGAGCGAACCAGCTCCAGCCGGGACCGTCGTCTTGACCGAGTATTCGTAGTACTGATCCAAGACCCCGCCCATGATGTAGACAATGACCTTGTTGATCTGCGTGTCCAGGGTGTTCCAGTTCCCTCCCGGAGCCGCTAGCGTGACCCGGAGCTTCTGCCCGTACAGACTCAGAGTCGCACTCTCCGCCGATGCCCCAGAGCGTTCGATGTAGGGCACCGTGGCCCCGTCGGTGTACTCGAACGCAGCCCTGGCCTTGTAGTCCCCGATCCGCATTCCATCTTCGGCCTGCCCCCGCAAGGTCGCATTGTCGAACCGCACCACAGCGGTTGAGCCTGCCGTGGCCTCGTAGATGATCCTGAACGCTCTGATCGTTGACCAGCCTCGATTGTTGGACGCCCCGATCTTGCGGAACTGGCTCCTGGTGCAAAGCAGATGTGTCCAGTTCAGATCGGCTGTAGCAGCGGCGAACCTCTCCCGGTACACGAACGTATCTTCACGAGCCTGAAGCCTCTCTATGACTTCCTCTCGGCTTCTCTTGTTCGCCGTGGAAGGAGCAACAGTTCCAGGAATCGGTGGGGCCGTGGCTGCCATGCGTTCGATCTGCCTTACCGCAGCGTCCACCATCGCCCGGCCTATCACGTTCGTGGACTGATTCGTCCCTCCCAACTGGAACGCGAACTCGTACGACCCTCCCCGGAAGTAATCGGCAGCGTCAGACCCAAAGGCAAAAGACACCGTGACCTTCTGCACCGCTGCCGGCTCGCCAAAGTAATTCGCAAGGTCAAACAAGTCCGAAGGGGATTCGGCCGTGCCGCCAATGGTGGAGAAGTCCTGATCGGACCCGAAAATCTTGGTGATCGTCCCCCGACCTGTAGTCACTGCGGGAGTCAGCTCGAGCGCCCCATTAGCCGTCCCATCCTCACCAGTGGGGAACGTAGCCGTGATCGTCCCCTCCGCCGCTGCGAAGGCGGGAGACTCCGCGCTGTTGAACGTGGCCACGACGGTCGTAGAGGCAGACTGAGCCGAGACGGTAGGAGCGGACGGCGGAGCGATACCCCAGGTCCGGACCGTGGTCCCGTCGTGCTTGTGCTTCGACGTGGACCGGGCAAAGAAGACTTGACCTAACCAGGCCCCGAACGAGACGTTATCGGTAGCCGTCCCGGCCATCGTGACGGCGAGGTCCGTCCCGTAGATGGACCCTGTGAACACGCTGTTGACCGCCCCGGCGTAGCGGACCTTGGACCCAGCCCGGAGGGTGCTGTAGAGGGAATGCACGTCTGTGGAAGCGAGGGCGACGCTGTTGACCTTGCTCGAGCCCAGACGTAGGGCAACGATGCCCTGCTCGTCTAGGACGCAGTTGTCCATCCGCAGGAGGACATTCGGCGGCGCGTTGATCGCGTCGCTCGAGGGCCACCAACCACCCGAAAAGTCCTTGCGGACGAGGATGCCCATGCTAGACTGCGCCCATGTGGGAAATATTCGTGATAGTGCTCACGGTGTTCTGCTTCTTCGCCGGGCAGTGGACCGCCGAGTGGCGCCGCCAGGTACGCGATAAGAAGCGCTTCGGCATCTAGCGCCCATATGCGAACGCTTCATCGCCTTTACGCTTGGCTGTTTGGTTACTTCTGGCTGCCGTGCCCAGGCTGTGGTGTGATGTTCGGTGGGCACGAGTGGCCGCTTAGCCCAGGAAGCACGATCTTGGTAGACGGAAGGGCAATTGGCATCTGCCGCGACTGCACGGTCTTGGGTAGGGGCCTTCAAGGCTAGCGCTCCCTCGTCCCGTACTGCCACGGCAGCACAGGAAGCCCAGGACGGTACGGAGGAGGACCACCTCCCAGCTTCGTAATCCTCGCCGCGTGGATCTGATCCTTCCGCTTCAGCATCCGCGCGATACCTTCCTCGTAACGGATTCGGTAGTGGTCCGCCATCTTCAGGTTCTGTCCAGGCCCGTCTCTCTCATAGGCTTTCCACATGACGTAGTGCCGCACGTAGTCGGCATAACGGTCGGGGATGTCCAGAGCCGTCCCGTCCGCTGAAAGCGTGGCTGCACGCCGCTGGTACTCGATCGAGACGTCAGTAGCGGCACCGGCGGCCGAAGGGACATGCACGTATCGGATCGTCCCGATTCCATCGCCCTCCATGATGTAGTAGCGGGGCAGTCCCTCAGTCGTGCGATAGAGCGGGTCACGCATCTCCGCGTCCCTACGGGTAAGCGGGAACATCTTCATCTTCTGATACGTCAGCCGCTCCAGGAGGAGAAGATCCGAGGGCAAGGTGTAGGTCCCCTGCGCGGCTACCGGGACCAGGTTGGCATGATCGGACTTGAACCAGAGGCACCCGGTCTTGCGCACGAGGTCTGCCTGGCCCTCTTTGACGTACACGGTCAGCTCGGCCGAGGCCCAGATGGTGAAGCCGCTGTCACCCAACCTCAGAGCCGCGGCCGTGCGAACGTCCGCAAGAGTAGCCATCAGAGCCTACGCACCCGGTCATACCCGGCCCGGTCCTGGACGTACTTCCGCAGCCCTTCCCGGTGTTCTAGATACTTGGCGTAGTGAGCTAGCGCCTTGTCGGTCTCTCTTTCCTGGCAAAGCAGATCATACAGGGCGTACTCCACTAGGCCGGGATGGAACTCCGAAGGAAAGGCGGGCGTGTCGCCATCAGCGGACAAGGCCACCGGAACGTAGGTGTAGTGAATCGTCAGGCTCCCAGCCGCAGACGCCTTCCTGGGGAACACCCGGAGCCACCACAGACCGGCTAGCGTGAACTCGTACGGCTCCCCCGTGGTTTCTTCCCATTGAATGCTGCGCTTGTCCCAGTCCTGCACGGATGACGGGGTCAGCCAGCGGTTAGTCTGAGTGTTCTGGATGCCAGACACGCTCAGGACAGTAGAGGCCAAGACGCTCGACAGATCGTAGTTGTTGCTCGTGGTCAGGTTCTCCGACTCGCTCGTCTCGGCCCATTCCGTCACATCGGCCAGGTCGAAGTAGCCGTCGTTGATCGCCTCCTTCTGCTGGGCCAGAAGCCAGAACACGCCCGCAACCGTCTCCTCTAGGCGGCGTTGCACTTCGGACTGCATCTCGAGGAAGGTCAAAGGTTGGTCACCATCGCTTCGACAAGCTGCACCGTCCACGCCGCCGACGTGCCACCGTTGACGCTAAGCCCGATGATGCTGTTCGCTACAGCGGTATCGAAACCGGCGGACGTGACTTGCACGGTCGGGCCTGGTTCAATGGACAGTCCGGTCAGGCCGGTTGCCGTGCCCTTGTGGACGAGGTTGGCGCGACCTTGCAACACCCCCGCTGCGCCAATGCTGCGGAACAGCGCCCAGACAGTGAAGGTGCCTACGTCGGCTATGGCAGTAGCGGCCGGGAATGTGAACGTCAGCCGGGCCGCATCGCCCGTCGTCCCGAGCGTGCCGAAGCGCACGATGATGATTGGCGTCGCCGTGCCGGCCGCAGACTTGCTCACGTCGAACGTGCATTGGTACAAGGTCCTGATTCGCGGCACGAGCGCCAGGAGAGCGATGGATGAGCCGACCAAGTAGGTGTCTGTCGCAAAGCCTGCACCCTGTACAGCTACGCTGGCGTTGGTGAGGTCGCCGAGGGTGCTGATCTTGCCGGCGTCGTCCTTGGTTGACAGCAACTTCTGAGTGCTGTCCACGAACACCACGGCTTGCCCCGCCGCGGGCGTCGATGGCGGGCTTTGTACGTCGATCAGGATGTCAGCCACTTAAGGAACCCCCACCGCGAGATATGCGAATGTCCCGATCACTCCGACCGAGAGGTTAAAAGTGAATCCCGCCGCCGTGAAGTCGCTCGGGAATACAACCGTGGCGAGGTTCGCCAAGGGCTGGATGAACACCTCGTAGTCCGTGTCTGAGAACGCCTCCGAGAACGTGACCGCCACAGCGGTGTCGAGCGCGCCAGTGGTGATCGTTCCGACCCTGAATTGCGCAATGCCGGGATGTCCTGCCAATTCGAGCATCGCGCTGATGATGTCTGAGTCCCCGGGCTTCTGGACCTTATGGGAGACAATCATTGCTAGTTACTCAGGCTCAGGCGTCCAGTGCCCTGAATAGTGAGCCGCTGGGTGGTGGTGAATTGCTGATGGTTGACTGCGTGCCGGAACTTGCCAGTGGCGCAGGTATAGCTGCCGGGGGCGTAGGAACCCTCGGGAGGATCAGCACCAGAGCCCCCCGCGGCGGCGAAGGAACCGTCTGCGCGGAGGAAGGTAGTTGTTCCTCCCCCAGATGCCGGGACAAGCCCATTGAGCAGACTCGTGAACACGTCCAAAAGAGCAGTCGCCTGCGTTGGCGTGACGTGCGTTCCGCCAAGCTGTAGGAAGTCCGTCATTCAGTACCCCGGGTATCCGTACTCGTAGTACGACCGCACATTCGTCAGCGGCACCGCAAACACGATCCGCCGCACCTCGTCCGGCCCGGTGACGGAGAACTCCAACACGCCGTTATAGACCGCGTAGGCGTCGCACTCGACTGGCTTCGGATTGAGGCTGCCGGGTACCGCGTCGAACATGGACACGGCAAAGTAGCGGTCCTGCCCGTCCGCCTCGACGCGAGTCAGGGTCGAACCGACCATGAACGCCGAAAGCAACAGGGCCAGGATGATCAAGCGCAATCTCATAAAGCCTCCAAGTCGGTCAGCATGGTTTCGACCCTGTGACGGTAAGAGTGCTGCGCCCTTACCGTCTGTAGCGCGTTCTCCGTGATCGTGGGCAGGTCCGAGTCGTGCAGGAATGCCCTGGCCACGTCCACAGCCTCCCCCGCACTCTCATACGGCAGGAAGTGCTCGAAGGGCCGGAAGCCCAATTCCTCGAGCCCCACCATGCGGGAGTCGCAGAGTTGCGGGACACCCAACGAGGCCAGCTCGAAGAAGCGCATGTTCAGGTCGCCTAGGCCGAACAGGTCCGCGCCGATGCTGTGATTCACACCGATACGACAGGCGTGATACTCACGGGCCATGTCGTGGAAGAACGCCCCAAACCGGAAGCGCATACTTGGAAAGGCGGCGCGGAGCTGGTCGAGAAAGGCAATCCTTGTACTCTTGGATGGATCTTGCAGGTGACCGACAAATCCGAGGTCATAGGTTTTCTCTGCCAGCGTTTCATTCGTTTCCTGCGCCAGCTCGACGGCGGTTGGATGATGCGGCGGAGAACACGCCAACGGTAGCCACTTGGCATTGACGCCAGCCTGCACGAATTTCGCCGCCGCCTCCTTCTGTGCCGTCCACACCACGTCAAAGTGCTGCGCCTTGAGCAACCGCACGTCCCAGCCCAGGTGCGTGTCCACCGCCCAGAAGCCACACGGATGCGGCGGCACGTGCTCTAACTCGTCGCGGCCGTCGTCCACGACGAGCCACACATCATGCTTCCGGTCCTTGTAGTCGCTCTGTGGCCAGTACCAGCCGTGCTCGACGTTCATCTGTGTCAGAGCAAAACGGACGTAGTGCCCCGGCCCGTTGTCCCGAATTTCGCCGCTGTAGAGTAGGCCGACATTCACAATGCGATCCGTACTTGGGCGCGGCGGAGATACTGAGCAGCACTAGAAAGAGTGACGATACTGTCGCGCGCGTGGCCAAGCATGTGATTGCAGCGGCCACACAACAGTCCTCGCACCGTTCCAATCGCGTGGCAATGATCGATGTGGGGGCGTCCAACAAACGGGTCTGTACAGATGCCGCACGCATGACCCTGCGCCGCTAGCATCTCGGCTATGTTCTCTGCGGTGAGTCCATAGAGGCGGCGTGCCTTCGCCAGCCATGGAGCGTCAGGATTGGCACCACGCCATTGCTGGTTACTAACCAGAGCCGCTACCTTATGAGACAGATACCACCGCCGACAGGCCGCGGCTATGTTGGCCTTGTGCCTTTGGTAGTGCGCGCGGTGATAGTTCGGATCGGCCTTGGCCCGACTGCGCTGGTAGGCATTCTTGTAACACCTAGCGCACAGCCCCTTGGCGAAGTGCTTTTCGGCAGAATGACAAGTGGCGGATTTCATGCGCCTATTGTTGCCATAGGGCCGTCCGTAATGGGTCTCACTTGAGCAGGTCTTCCACCGTGCCCTTGATACGGACCATCTGGCCATCGGCGAAGGTCACTTCAACGCGGCACTGCTCCGGGTCGTAGGCGAGACGGGCGACCAGCGCCGGATTCAGCCATACCTCTTTGGCGTTGATGTCCGTCACCTTGACGTACTGCGCCTTCGGAAGCGCCGCCGCTACTGGGATTGGTGCGGCTTTCGCCTTCTTCTGACTTGCTTTCTTCATTTCACCCTCGCATAAACGGCCAGGCCGTTCAGTTCTTCGGTGTAGTACGACAACACCCACTCCGGGTGCTCACGGAAGTAGTCCGTGATCGCTTTCCAAATGCCAGGCTCCTTGCCATCCTCGCCGTGCTCCCCGAAGAGGGCCACGTCGTGAAACGCAACGTAACGTCCGATCTTGTCCGCGTGCGCCTTCAACTCGGCCGCGACATGATCGAACGTGTGGTAGTCGTCGCAGAACCACATATCCGCGCTGGGGAAGTTCCCGTTAGCCTCAAGTACGCTCTGGTGATGGAACGTGAACTTGGTTCGGCCGGCGTGCCTCTCCATGTCGTCCACGGAAGGCGTACGGTTGATGTCGAAGCAGTCGAGTCGGTCGGGCTGAGCAGCAAGCAGGGCCGCCGTGGACGTGCAGTCGTCAGTGCCCGTCTCAACGATCGTCTTGCATCCGGAGGCGTACCGAAACAGCGTGTCCAGATGACGGTTGATGTCTGAGGGGGTCTGTCTGGCCTTGGCATAAAGCCCGGCAAGGCTATCCTGACAGGACAGCATCCCCCGTCTCGCGATGGCCACGTAGTTCTCTTCTGTTGGCATCCCCCAACCCCCTTGACCATTCACGCATTCGTACCACTTGAGCAGCCCGTGCTTGTGAATCAGGGCGTTATACGTAGCGGCTTGGTGCTCCTGCGAATTCCAGCCAGGATCGACCCTACGGCCTGTCTGCTGGCCGATATGGTGGACGTAGCTCCTCTTGTCCGCGACGAGCTTCAGCCCGTGCGATCTCAGCCGGATGGAAAGGTCGAAGTCGTCCCCGCCCGGAAGGGACTCGTCCAGTCCTCCCAGTTGCTTCAAGTGCTCTGTCCAGTAGAGCGCACAGAACCCGATCAAGTAGGGGACCGTGACTGCGGGATGGCCCGTGTGCTGAAAGATGGATTGAGCCCCCGATACAAAGTTGCTGGCCGGTCCAACTCCTCCAATGTCGGTGTAGTCGAACCAATGCCGCAGGTTCTGCCAGAACTTGGGATTGACCGGAAACACAACGTCGTCGTTCATCATGCAGAAGTAGTGTGTGTCGGTGTGCTTCAGGGCCAGGTTGATCCCGCCCATCCACCCCAGGTTTTCCCCGGCGTCGATCCAGTCGATTTCGTGAGGAACAGCTCCCTGCACTTCCTCGTAGCAGGGCTCCCCGTTGTTAACGACCAGGATTCGGCCGCTCCAGTCCGTGTTACGGACGAGCGAGACCAAGGCGTCGATAAGCTGGCGCGGGTTGTTCCAGGTCGGGATGGCTAGGGTCGCCTCGCTCATACCGGCACAGCCTCCGGCTCCACGGGCTCGACAGGAACCCGCACGACCTGCCCGGAACAGTGAAGGCAACGGTCGGACTGCTGGCGGTCGTAGGCCGCTTCGTCGTGCCACACCTGATGAAAAGTGGGCTTGTGGGCTGTCTTGGCCCTGGTATCCACGAACACGGGCACGTCGTAGGCCCTAGCCCTCGCACAGAACCAGATGTCCTCTCCCAGCCCGTAGGACGTGAACCATGGCTTCGGAATCGTCTTGAACACCTTGGCATCTATGAGCATGACGCCTGAGCCAATGGCATCCACTTGCTGGAGGGCGTCCCGCTTGTAGTCCATGACCGGCTGGGCATCGAATTCGATATGCGTCTGCTGCTTCTCGTCCACCTTGATCCCGTAGTTCTCGAAGCGGTAGATCACCGGGGTAAGTGGCAGCCGGCCAGTAAAGGCGAGGGCCGCGACGATGGGCTTCTGATCGAGGTACAGACGTAGGAAGACGTCCGTGCCCCACTTCATGTCTGCATCGGACCACATGATGTAGTCGGCGCCCCATTCGAGGCACTTGTCCACGATGCGCTCTCTGGCCAGGCCGGGAAGGGAACAGCCTACTTCCTCACCGATGCCGAACTCGAACTCGGTCCCGATCAGTTCCGCTGGCACCTCGGACGTGCCTGTCGGGTTGGTCGCGTCGAGCGGCGGCATGGCGTAGGCTTCGAAATCGGGCCGTCCGTATTCGTCCACGGCTTGCTTCATCCACCACAGCCGCTCTTGCAGCCGGCCCATGTGATGCTGAAGGGCAAGGAAGTTCGTTACGCAGTCCCGGTCCGCTCCTGCGTACCAGGGATACCCGCAAGCTATGCGTACCTTCTTCACGCACCCACCCGGATTCGTGCCCACTCCCGCAAGTTGACGTGCGTCACCTCGTCCAAAAGATGGCCAACGTGCTCGTCCAGGACGTTCACGTCGTCGTGCCCGTTCTCGTCACTGATCCGGAGCAACATCGAACATTGACGGCAGCGGGCATATCGCTCCACCTTTCCTTCGATCTGATTCCACAGATGTCGTTTCCACGCACGCCAAGCGACAAATCGCACCAAGCCTCCGAAAGTGGGGGGCGAGTTGCCCCGCCCCCCTTGGTTGAACTACAGCGCCCTTACGAACCCGCGAGCGTAGCCGCCGGGACTGTTCACAGCCGCCCCAACAGCTTCCAGGAGGATCACCGGACCGAGGTTGTCCTTGAGGCCGGTGCTGTTCACCCCGTTTGAACCAGCCACGCCAGGACCAACCGCAATACCGATTGCGTTTGTCCCTGACGTACCGGTGGCGAAGATGAACACCGAATCCACGACGCCGTACGCTCTGACACGACCCGAGACACCATTGTCGGGGATCGTCTTGAGCGCGATACCGGCAAACGTGGCCACCTGTCCAACGGCGGGCAGGACGGCCTTGTTACCACCCAGTGAGGCGGCGGTAGTGGTGTACGCAACGGCGAGACCTGTCGTAATGGTCGCGCCGGCTGCGTTGGTGACAACGACGTCGGCGTGCGGAGGAGACGACTTGTTGATGCCCTGGATCTGCATTTCTCTCCCCCTCCTTACGCAGCCACCGTGGTGTCGATGCCGTACAACACCCCGTGCTTGGCACGATTGGAAGTGCAAACGGCACCACGCCACGCGACCAGCGCCGTCTTGACGAACTGGTTGTGCGGACGCACGAACGGGCCGGGCTCGAAGTTGGCGTTCGGGTCGTAGATGACCTTGATGAACTTGGTGTTCAGCATCAGCCACGTACCCTTCGCCGTATCGAGCACGGTGTCACCGGCGTCCCACTCGGGCATGTCCTCGTCCCACGTCAGCACGCCGCCGTGGTAGTAGAAATGCTCGAACGGGATATCCGTTTCCCGATACGAGGGGTTCTGGTGGAACGACCGGAGCGCCTTGGGATACCAGACGTAGACGTTCTGATCCACCAGGTGGAAGTCCGGCAGTCCCCCGACGCCCTTTGAAGTCTCCAGGCGCAGAAGCTCCAGACTGTTGAGCTGCGTGGCGAACGAGGTATCCACGCAGTCGGCTGTCCTGTTCCTCCAATACGCATTGGTGGCCGGGTCGAGCCCACCAACGGTACCCGTGTTGGGTGACTTGGCAACGATCTTGGGGAGCGGCTCCACGAACGTGTTGCCGTTCTCCGTGAAGGGGGTTGCGATCTGGGTGGTTACGTTTTCCCCGTTGCCGGCGAGTGCCCGACGGCTGAAGTCCTCCGTGATGCCGTCCACGGTCTGACTCGTCTTGAGCGTCACGAGGTCGATGATCTGGTTCTCTCCGCTGTTCTGCCAGACCTCGTGATCCGAGATGGTGATGGAGCTACCCGCGATGGCGTAGGTCCACCGTGACACCGTAGCCCCGTCAATCGGGGTGGTGTCCACCTCGTCGTACGGTCCGAGCACCTGTGACGTCTTGTTCGCGTAGCGGATGGGCAGGATCACGTCCACGCCCCCGCTTTTGGCCGCTTTCCAACCGTCCGAACGCTTGATCATGTAGTAGAACTTCTTGTTCTTGCTGATCGCGTCCGGGATCAACCTGGACTGGTTGCGCCACGTAGTGGACATCAACGCATCCCAAGTGTCCGAAATCACCTGAGCTGGCACTTAGCTACCTCTAGTCGTAGACGACGCCCTTCGCGGCTGCTTCTCCGGCAGCACGGAACCACTCCTCGTCGGAGCGGAAATCCTTTCGGTCGGGCGGCTTCTGCGAAACACGGCTAGGTGGAACTGCACCCGTAGGCCTTTCGGCGTTGGCGGATTGCTGCATTCGGGTGACTAGCTTCTGCGCTTCGGCTCCGATCAAGTCATCGAAAGCAACAGCTCGATAGAGATGGTTGAGCCAGTCCTCTATCGGCATCCCGGTCGGGATACGTCCCCCTTCCGTGATGCGCATTGCTTCCGTTGCCATCTTGCTTTCGTACTTCTTCCACCCTGGGTTCTTCGCCTCGAAAGCAGAGACGGCGGCTTGAGCTTTTGCCTGGGACGTTTCGGCTGCTGTCTGGCCGGCCCACTGCTTCAGTGGGGCGACCTCCTTGGCAACTTCCGCTGTGAACGCTTGACGTAGGAGCTGGGCCGCATCGGGCCCGAAGTGTTCCGCCAGCTTGCTGAACGTTTCCTCGGTTTGCGGAGAAAGCGTCAACTGCTCTGTGGGCTTGGGAGTGTCCCCGTCCTTCAGTAGTCCCTTGGCTTTCAACTGGGCCTGGATCAGCGTGTACGTGCCTACTGGGTCCTGATTGAAAGCGTCCAGGAACTGTTGGCCGGGATGCTCCTTCAGCTTCGCTGAGTCGCGCTGACGTGCCTTGGTATAGGCACGGTTCACGACCTTGCGAGTTTCGGGGTCGAGTTTGTTCCAGTTGTCCTTTTCGTCGTCCGTTGGTTGCAGTTCAGCATCAGCGCTATCGGTCGGCCCATCCTGCGCTGCGTCGGTCTGCTGGGCCGGGGGTGGTGCGACAGCGGCTACCGTGTCGCCCGTAGTCGCGGGAACGGTTGGTTCCGCTGCGACGGTGGGCGGTGTCTCAGCCATACGATTCCTGATTCCTTCCTAGTAGGGCCGCGGCTTCGTTCGCGGCTTCTTCTTCGTTCTCGACACGTCTACCTCCCTAGAACCTGTGACGTTGTGAGCCCGCCAGGATTCAACAAGGCGGCGGGATTGTTCATGGTCGATACCTGGGGCCTGCTTCCCAGAACCTGAGCCGTCATCACGCTGTCGGGCTTACACGGATTTCCCATGTGACACCCACCGCGATGCTGTCCCGGAGGACACCCCTGCAACCCTCCACATGGGTTTCCTGGAGCCGGCCCTGGCGACGTTGTAGGTACTCCTGGCGGTACACCAGGAGTCGTCCCTGGCGTCGATCCAGGCGTGGAAACCGTGCGGGTTGTCCAGTCGTGGAGCCAGGACGGGTCGATGTAGCCAAGTGCTGCAGCTCCTCCGGCTAGTCCGAGGATGCCCTCTGGACGTTCTCCGGGATCGACTGGGAACCGTCCCCCACGCGTATCTCGCGCGCCTCCACCTCCACGATCCGGCGGGGTGTGGTGAGGACGGAATTGGTCCGCCAACTGCCACTGCTGCATGGGGCTGATGCCGTAACGGCCCACCGACTGCTGAAACAGGCTGTTCCGGAGCAGATCGAGCAAGTCTCCCGTAGGCTGAGCGACACCCGTACCGAGCTGGCCCGATAGCAGGTAGTCGTCCCAGTTCGGGGTGTAGAACCGGGCAAGCAGGTCCGTGATGGTCTGCGTACCGCCGGGAGTGCTCGGGGGCGCGGCAATCGGAACGCATCGTGTCCCGCCAGGGTTCGGACGTTCGCCCGGAGGGCACTGTATGCCACCAGGCTCCGCCGCCGGAGGAGGCGGTGGCGGGGTGGTCTGATTCTGGACGCACACCCAACGCAGGGCGATGGGGTCCCATTCCTGATGCGTCTCGGACGGACAATTCAGGTTGGGAGGAGGACCGGCATTGTCCGGCCCCTTCGGCTTGATCCGAATGGACCAACGTCCCGTGACCTGATCGCAGTACGGGTACTCCGTCTGAGGGTCATACGGAGGAGGGTTGCCAGGACACGATACGCCGACAGGCATTAGCTAGCCCTCAGAAGCACGCAGCACCCAGAGCGCTTCCCGCCAACGACTTCCTTCACGGCCTCGATCCCGCGAGTCCAGACGTTCTTGAAGTTACGTAGGCTCTTGCACTCCTCGCAGAAGTAGTGCCCGCACATGGCGCAGAACTCCACGTTCGTGAGCGGTCTTGGCTCTGGGCACACATGGCAGATGCCGATGCCGCTCAAAACTCAACCCCCGGCTCGCCCATCTTCTCGGGGGCGTAGTCGAGCTTCTTTTCCCGCATGAACTTCCACCGCTCACCCAGGCTGTTGACCTGCTTCCCGAGGGCGATGTCGAAGCGCGGGATAAACGGGTGATAGGCCATCGGGACGCCGTGAGGACAGAAGGGAAATTCCCCGATGCCGTATTCCTTGCCGCACTTCTCACAACGCTCCGTCACTGGATCCCCACCCCTTGAGCCGTCATCTGCTTGCGCATCTCGTCCTGGCTCGGCACAGGGCTCGGAGCAGGCATCGTGGGAGGGGCCACTACTCCTCCGACTCCGCTAGCCTCCTTCGCCTGGGCCCCCATCTGCGCCTGGACCATCAACGCCTGAAGGACAGAACCACGGATTTCCTCAACTTCGCGCGCGCTGCGGATGCCGAAGTAAGCCGCCGTCTTCTTGAGCAGGGTTTCCGAGGCCAGGACGGGTAGGGCTCCGGGCGTCCCCATGACCCCGATGAAGTTGAGCCACTGATTCCGGCGTAGGTCCTCGGTAGATGGGCTCAGGGCCTCGACGTCAACGGACACGTCCCACTCGAACTCACCCAGGTCCTTGTGGGTGATCTCCGCCCAACCCTTCACGACCTTGAGGGTTTCCCTGAGCTTTTCCGGGCCGAGTGGATCGACATGGAGCTTGATCCAGAAGGGCAGGGCCATCTTGTCCTTGCTGATTAGCAACAGCTTCTTGATGACCCTGGCCAGGAACTTCGCCACCTTCTCCCGGTCTGCCGATTCCCTGACCCGGGCGTTGATGTCGATGATTGACGCCTGAGTAGCGGTATCCGCATCCGCAACCCCGTTGTGCTCACCGGGAAGGGACGACGCTTCGTTGAAGTCGTCGCGGGTGTCAGGGATAGCTGTCCGTAGCGCAGCCATGCGGCCCTCGCTGCGGGGAACCTCCGTGATGGGGTTGTCCACGTTCGCCTTGACGATGGTGAAGGGTCCGCCGGCGACCAGCTTCTCCAGCTCGGGACCGTCGATGTTTCCTTCCTTCGTTGTGTATCTGGGCATGGAGGCCCTACGCAACTCCTTCATGTCCTCGCGGATTTCGTTGTGCTCCCGCTGCGGACTTCGCCAGTTGAACGCCGGAGGAATCGGCCTCCACTGCGTCCTGGACCGATGGAATCGCAAATCCTCGAACGGGAGGATCTTGTAGGGCTCCTCAAGCAGAAACTTCTCGTGCCCCTCCGCCATGACGTAGCGTTTCTTCTCCCGGATGCTCCAGACCTTCCAGAGCTTGACCATCCCCGCTCTCTTGTTCGGCTCCTGGTCGTCGTCCTGGATATCGCCCTTGGTCGAGCCTGTCGATCTCAGCCCAGTGGTGTTCTTGTAGATGGGATTGTCCTTGACGTCATCGACGCGGTGCCATTCGTAATAGGCCACCCAGTCGCATTGCTCCAGCTTCTGGGTTGCGTTGATGGACAGACGGAAGCTCTCGGGAGGGATTCTTCGGACGTACATCGTCTCCGACTCCCGCTCTCCCTCGGGAGGAAGTCTGGACGGCTGAAACAGAGGGCCGTCGTCACCCATTACTTCCTGGTCGTCCCGCATCACTGGCTTCCCTGCGTTGGGGTTGTCGATCCAGTTGTTCGTGTAGCCGATCTCTACCAAGCCGAAGTAGAAATTGGCGTCATGAAGGGCTTCCGTGGTCGCGTCCATGAAGCCGACCTTTTCCTGAGCCACCAGGGTGTCGGCGTGGTCCTCGAGCAGCATGGCCCGCTCGTCTATCAACGACCCCGGATCGTCTGACCTTGTTGGCCGTGGAACTACTCTGGCCTTGGGTCTGAAGAAAAGCAGGGTCGGGGTCCTGGTTTCAATGGAAGCAAACACACGGTTGATGACGTACTTCGTCCCGGTGGGGTCTTCCGCCTTCGTCCAATGACCAGTACCGTCATAGAGCGATTCAAGGTCGGCACAACGGAATTTGACTTCCCAGTCCTCGAAAACCTTGTCGTCCTGGCTGATCCGCTTATGCCAGGCACCAACGCGGTCCTTGTCGCTCGGTCGCGGCATCAGACGCTCTCTCTACGCAGACGGTCGGCCATGAGCAGGAACCCGCCGGCCTTGGCAAAACGCTTGTTCTTCTCGATCCAAACCGATAGTGTCCTATCGGTTTCTTTGCGGCCGGCGAGGGCCGGCCCACCAGGAGGACGAGAGGCAACGAAGTACCTCACGCAGTCGTAGGCATGATCAGGTACCTTCTCGTCTCTCTCGTCGGAGAACGAGGGCTTCCCGTTTTCGGTGCCGATCTTCAGACGGCGTTGCGCTCTCGTCTCCCTGATGGCGTGGTCGCAGCCTTGGGGATAGCGCTCATTTTTAGCCACGAAGAACAGGTGCGGCCAGAATCCAGGCTCTCTAGTGATCGGATGAGGTCTAGGCTTTTCCTTGCCGGCCTCGTCCTTCTCGCCTAGCCCAGAAAGTCGAAGGAACTGGGAGATCCGGTCCCTCGTGCCGTATTCGTCCTTGTCTCCCCTGGTCCAGAAAAGCGCCGTCTCTCTCGGAAGAGTCCGACAATCGGTCCATTCGTCAATGACGTTCCAACGCTTCCCCTCCTTCTGCATCCCCTGCCCAAAGATGGACGGATCAGCGACGTTGAAGGAGTAATGCTCTCCTCTGGAAAGGCTGGTGATGTTCCTGCGGTGGTCCTCTACGAGCTTGCCGGGGACGTAATACTCCCGGTAGGCGAACATGTTCCCGTTGCGGTCCGTCCCCCACCACAGACACGCCGTAGGAGCCGAGTCCCCGTAGTCCATCGAACGATGCAGGGTGCAGTTGTCGCGGAGCCACCTCAGCACGTCCTGGGAACCTGGAATCAACGCTTCCTTGGGAACGTCATGGATCGTCCCCTCCGGAATCCCCCACTCCCCCCTGACATAACGACGTTGGAACGCTTCATCGCCAGCCAACAAGGCCTGACGGTTCTGCTTCGTCAGAAACTTGTTGGACATGCTGGGGAAATGGAAGAGCTTGAACCCGAGGTCGGCACAACTCACCATCCGCCCGGATTCTGGATCTTGCGGATCGGGAATCCGCTTCTCCCAGTGATCCGGAGAGTCCTCGTGGAACCTCCGATAGATCCAGTGGTAAAGATGGTCGGGGTTACACGTCAGCATTGCGTGAGTGGGAGGGACCGGAGTCCTACCGTCAGCTGACCACCACGCCCACTTCCTCCCCTGTGCTTCCTCCATCTGCATCGCCAAGGGAGGGACGACGGCTTGATCCCACCGACCTAGACGTCTGGTGAGGAGGTCGAAGATTTCCTCGGCAACGTCCTCGGCCTGGTCGATCAGGAATGCATTGATCTCCAGCCCCTTGATCACGTGCTCAGTCTCCGGGTCGTCCAGATGAAGCAGGAGAATCTGAGAGCCGGGGTCCTGGGTGCAGTTCTGGCAACTACGGTGGTGCCCCTGCTTCCCGGCCGCGACGCATTCTTCGCACAGCCGCCAGCATGGGTTGAGCTCGATCAGCTTCTCACTCGGCGCGAACTTGCCGCCGTACCGATACGCCTGGGGAGGGAGGAACTTGAGTAGGGTGGGAAGCGTCGTCTTCTTCAGGTCCTCCCAGGTCTTCCGGGCTATGACCACCCGGTTGTTTGGGTACATGTCGCAGAGATACAGAAGCTTGAGACAAGCCGCAGCCGTCTTACCTGCTCCGAACCCTCCCGAGGCACACGCGGGAGCGGGACCGTACTGGAAAAACGCCTCCTGAATGGGAGACGCCCATTCCAAAACCTTGGGCCCTTTCTGGCTCGTCGCCAGGTGCCGGATGTTCCGCTGTCTCGCGTCTCGCTTCGTCGTGACTCCAAACAAAAAGGCCCGACCGGGTTTCCCCGATTCGGGCCGTTGACGGCACCGGAATGTGTACGATTAGGACGTGACTAGATCACTTTGGCCCCGGATACACGCCGTAGATCAGCACCGATGAAACCTCGCCAGCCTTCGCCGCCGACATGGCCATCCCGATCGGCGTTGGGTCGTTGCCGACGCGCACCAGATCCCCTACCCGCACGGCCCTGTCGTGCCGGTGGACAAGGAACATCCGACCTGACTCGGAGAACACGCTGCCGGGCACACGGGATGGCTTGGCTGGGACGGTGACCGGACCCGCCGCCCGCACACCCGAAACGGCGACTGGCGCCGCAAGCAGACGACCGAGAAAGCCGCGCCGCTTCATCGTTCTTGCTGCCTCAACTCCACAGCGACATTCTCCCGCTTCACTACAGGCCCGTCAACGGTAATGGTGAGCTTCGCCCTGAACCCCACCGGAAACACCCCACGCAACGCCGTCACAATAGCGCTCAGCGTCGCGTCCCTGGCCGGCATGAGGTCAAACAGGCTAGGCACGCCACGCCTCCGAGACCTTCGGGCAGTCGGCCATATGCACCCCGTACATCGGTATGTACTGGACGCCGGCCGTCTCGGTGGTAGTGAGCGTGCAGTAGTCGGCCTTGACGTTGCCCGACGCCGTGCGCCAGTTGGCCCAGTGCCGCAGCATCTCCGCCGACGCCACGACCGGCAACGTCCTCGCCGCCTTCCAACTAAGGCCGGCCAACGGAACCCCCAGCAACCTCCCCAACAACCCCCTCCGCGTCACAGTTCACGCCCATTGGCGTCAGACGTTCCGTGCAGGTCGAGCACCACGTCCGTCCCGACGATCTTGGCCGCCCGCTTCGTTACCAGCTCGCGCAACGCCTCGACCAACTCCTCTTCCGTGATGCCAACCCGCACCTCAGCGAACCCGTCCGCCGCAAGGTACGGCACGCCCTGCGTACCCCGGCAGGGCACCGATAGGAGATGAAATACAACGTCCCTCACCAGACCGCTCGCTGGGAGGTAATTGGGTGCCGTCAAAACGTCGCGCAGCCAAAGCCTCACTTGTCCAACTCCGCGATAAGGGCGTCCGCCCACCGGACGGCATTGACCACCGTCGCTTGCCTCGCGTCCTCCAGGCTGGGCACGAACACGCCCTCGCCGCCGTCCAGCGCCTCGTGCTGTTGCCGCAGGGCCTCTAGCCTGGCAATGGACGCCTCCAGATGGACCGCAAACCCAGCCAGCACTGCCGTGGCTATCCGCTCCCGACGCTCACGGTCCACGAGGTCCACCGGCCCAAGATCCAGCGCATCCTGGGTTTCTGTCAGGCTTCGGCCGGGCCTAAATGGCATTGTCATCACTTAGCGACCCTTCCACCAGCCGGAACTGTCACGTTAAAGTCAGAAATGCCCTCCAGACTGGCTAAAAATGAGCCGGTGGTGGGCCTGAACTGCCGCTGGGACCCCCCAGACGGCAGGCCCGCAGGCTGGGAGCCGGCTTCGTGCTCGCCAACGCCGGGACTCAAGTCGGGGGGTGCCGGGGTGGGCCTGGCCCTGTCGAGGGCAGCCTGCAACCTCGCGGTGCAGCGTACATACTGCGCATTATCGGAAGTAGGCCAGCTAAGTAGCTGAGCCATCTTGCTTGTCCTTCGTGACAGTAGCAGGCGCAGCGTTATCGGGCTCGATCTGGGGCGTAGAAGTCAGCACCGGAGCCGCTGAAGGCACAGATCCCACCGCGAACACGAAGATCGGCCCTGGAGCTGATTGGTTAGCCTCAGCGTCTCGCTTCTCCTTCGCTGTTACGTGGCCAATCAGTTCCTCAACCCGCTGTAGGGCAGCCTTTTGCACGAAGGCAGAGCGCGGGTCGCCACGGCCACGAGCTAGCTTGGCCCAGATCCTCACGCGAGCGCCCATCGGCAAGCGTTTGCTGAGCTGCCTGCCGTACTCGTCTGTCTGTTCTTCGCCTGCTGGCTGTATCTGCATGCGCATGACGTAGACGCTGGCTCTGCTTACGCCTGTGGCTACAGATACTTCGGAGTCGCTGACACTGGGGTTTTCTGTGAGCATTGCGAGGGCGTGTTCTTTCTGCTCAGCAGTCAAGTGAGCTTTGGGCTGTCCCTTCTTGCCCGTCCGAGGCTTTCTGGGTGTCTGCGGTTTGCCTGTGACGGCTAGGTCAGTTGCCATCGTCGTATAACACTCCGAGCGGCTGTCTCTGCGCGGCCAGTTCGTCTAACCGGCCTTGGATATGGCCTAGTCCGTGGGCCAGTTTGAGCAATAGGGCTAATTCGCCCTTGCTGCCTTGTGGGTGCAGGTCTATCCAGCTTGCGGCCATTTCCTCCCAGTCTGGCTCTCCGACGCGCCTACGGGGCTGCTGCGCATTCACAGCGGCATCCTTGGATGGCTTCGTCATCGCTTCGCCCATAGCATGTTCCGGGCCCAACACCAACAAGTTAGACACAGCGGCTCGCTGACGCCTTCGGTCATGTTCACGAACCAGCGGCGATTCCCGCACACCGCGCACGAAGGAGCACGCACGCTCACACCCTCAGCGGCTGGATCTGCTTGGCTTCGGCCTGTTTCTTGGCTGTGGCTTCGTAGATGCTGCTCACCTTCTCCGGCTCAGGTTCGGTGGTGACTGGACGTTCGGTGGTGGCCACGAACGGTTCTACGCTGATGTATCTGTGTCCTTGGGCGTGGGTTGAGCGTTGGGTCAGGAGCCAGGCTTTGCCCAGTTCTTCCGCGGCGTCGCGGTTCTCCCGTTGGTTTCCACGGTCCAGAATCTCTACGACGGTCTGTTCTGGAGGGTAGTTACCCTGTCGGTACTTCAGGCGAAAGAGGACGTAGTCGATCATTAGTGCTCCTATTCTACGCTCACTGAAAGCTGCATCGCCACCTATCCGCGCTCCTTTCGCAGCCAGTCGTCGAGCTTCCGGCTCATCGCGTCCTGGCCCGTCTGTAGGTGCGCGAGGGCCGCCTTTATGATCGCGATGTCCATCCCCGTCTGCTCACGCACCCGGTCGATTCGGTCCACGTCTTCGCGTAGGCCCTTCTGCTCGCGGGACAGTTGGAGTACCGGCTCGGCCAAGGCGTTGTTCACCTTGTGTGTGATCCGCTCGTCTAGGTACTTCGCCGCGGCGGGCGAGATTGTCTCTTCCGTGCCCTGCCGCCGTCCTACGAGTGACCCCACATTGACGCGCCCGTTCCGTCCCTTCGCTACGAGGGCTACGACGACCAGGGCCAGGACGAGGATCGCCGCGAGGGCCAGCGTAGCGGGCGGCGCAGACAGGAGCTTGTCGAGGTTCACTCGTCAGTCCGAGATGACCCAGCCCCACCGCCGGGAGGCGACTTCGCCGCCGTGACCGCAGACGTGGCCGCACGGGTGAAGCCGAACGTGCCGGCGGCGCCCATACTCACGGCGATCCAGCCGGCGAAGTACGCGAACGCCTGCGTGCGCTCGAACGTCCCAACGGAGTAGCCCCAGAAGGCCACGCCGAAGGCGGAGAGGGCCAACACGGCGAGCGGTCCGGCCTTGTCAGGCAGGCCCGCCCACTTCACGAGCTGCGTGAGGGCGACTACCGCGGCGGATACGGCGACGATTGCTTGACCGTCCATCTAGTCCTCCTCGTCGTCTTCGTCGTCCGGGTCCTCGTCCGGAAGCTCGGCCGGCGGCTCGCCGCTCACGGGCACCTCCACACGATGGCGAGCGCCACCGCGGCGCCGCACACGAAGCCGAGCGCGAACTTCACGCCCGCCTCCAAACGCCGCGCTCCAGGTAGCCGTGCCACTGGCCGCGGCCGTCGTCGACGAGGATCGACGGCGTGACGGTGATCGTCCCGTCCTCGTGCTCCGTCACCTCGTGGTTGGCGAGGCTGCCCAGGTGCGAGCCAAGCGGTCGCGCGTACCACACGCCCTTGATCCGACCGTAGTCGCCTTCCGCGAAGCTCACGGTGTCGTCGGCCAGGCGGCGCCCAGGCGTTGTGGTCACCCTCGCCCCTTCGGATCGCTGCTTCGCGGCCAAGTCCTGCGCTCCTGGATGCGCCCGTTCTTCCCCTTGACTTTCAGCTCGGAGCGCTCCTCCAGCTTCATCGCGTAGACGGCGGTCCTCACTGCGGCTTCCTTCCCGTCGTGGTAGGCGTGACCGTCCGTGGTGCGCAGCACGCCGTCCTGGAAGATGGCCCAGCCGAGGCCGATGCCCTCGTCAGAGTCGTCCCTCACGTAGCGCACCTCGAAGACGACGCGCTTCGCCATCAACGACTCCTCACCGCGTCCACGATGTCGCCGAGGGACGCACCCATGTACAGTCGCAACACGTCACGCTGCGCCGTCACGCTGGCCCGGCTGAGCCCGAGCAGCGCATCGCCTCCGATGACCAGCGCACCGTTCGTGCCAGCGATAGGCGCCTCTCCGATCACCGCGACCTGGCCCGCGCCCTGATACCCCGCGGCTTCGTTGCGCGTCCAGCCGACGATGATCCGGGCGCCCGTGGTCTCCTCCGCTAGCCGCACGCCGATGCCCACCGAGCGCATGTAGCGGTCCCGCAGCTCGCCCTCGATGGCCGTGGCGAAGCCGGCCCAGCCCACGATGGACGTGGTGATCCGCTGCTCGCCGACCCAACGCTCCGCCAGCGTCAGGTACGTACCGGCGCGCAGCTCGGCCGTGCGCCCGAACGCCTCGGCACCGAGGTTGAACGTCTGGCCGGGCAAGGCGGAGATGTCCAAGTCCACGAACACGCGCGCCGGCTTTCCCCAAGTGTTCGCCAGCGGGCCATCGGCCAGGACCCTGCCCGCGTAGGTCACCCGCCGCTCGGCCTCGCCGCTGAAACCGGCCATGGACAGCGCCCGCACGGCCAGCCGAAAGGGGGCAGGTTCACGTACGACAGCCGCAGCCGGCGGCGGCTTGGGACATTCCTTGAAGGCCCACGCACCAGCCGGCTCCTCGTTGCTCGTCTGATAGTAGCAGTCGCACGTCGGTGTGCGCGCGTCCTCCTCCGCGACTGGGTCCCACAGGCAGATCGGGTCGTGGAACTGCACCGGAGGCGGAGCGGGGCAGCCATTCCACTCCCACGCACCCAGGACCGTGCGGAACCAGCACGCGCAGGGCGACGGGTCCACGGGCGTCCAGAAGCACAGCGGCTGCGGGTCCGCGGCCACCTTCGCCGCGGCGGGCTTGCGCGGCTTCTT
>Ga0184610_1000007_pt1 | contig 48228 bp, 46 predicted proteins | sample PLM1_100_coex_FD_133011 | JGI IMG/M metagenome (GOLD analysis project Ga0184610, IMG submission 133011) | Groundwater sediment microbial communities from an aquifer in East River, Colorado, USA - PLM1_100_coex | ecosystem: Environmental > Terrestrial > Soil > Riparian zone | place: USA: East... | reverse complement strand
TTGCAGCAACTCAGGTCGCGGAAGCCACTTCCCCTCTTTTGTGATTTCCACTGGAAGAACGCTGTACTTCTGCGGGTTCAACGAGTTGACGATCTGCAGCCCCGTAGTCATTGACACAGCGCGCTCAGGCGAGGGGCCTCCCATCAAGACCGCAATCCGCAGCCGCTTCTTCATCTTCACTGCAATCTTGCCCACTCCAAGCCGCGCGCGTCAACTGAACCCGGCACCAAGCAAAATTCCCCCGGCCTCGACCTAGCTCGGCTCCGACTCAATCAACGTGCATAATCCACCGGCCTCGCCTCAGGCTCGGCCTCCTCAACAGCGTCGTTGGCCCACTCCGTGGGCGATACTCGTGGTCGTCACTGCTCGCGGTGGCAAGGGAACCGGTGGCAGACCGCTGAAAAGTGCGGGAGCCACCCGGAGCGTTCCTGTGACCCAGCGCGACATCGAGATCATCTTGATGCGGCAACTCGCAAGCTATCTCGTGGTGCCCATCTTTGTCGTGGACACGAAAGGTACCCTGCTGTTCTACAACGAGCCGGCCGAAGCGTTGATTGGACGCCAGTTCGACGAAGCCGGTGAGATGCAGGAGGCTGACTGGACCACCGTCTTCAAGCCGCGTGATGAGCATGACGCACCACTTCCGCTGGACAGTCAGCCGCTTGTGATCGCGCTGCGCCGTCAAGTGCCGGCGTACCGGAGAGTCCGCATCACAGGCCTGGACGGCGTCGCGAGGAGTCTGGAAGTGGTGGCGTTCCCCCTGCAGGGCCAGGGTAACCGGATGCTCGGCGCCGCGGCGCTGTTCTGGGAGACGGACCATAAGTGAAAATCACCTTGTGGGGAACTCGGGGGTCCCTCCCCAGCGCCGGACCCGACACCGTTCGTTACGGAGGAAACACTTCGTGCGTCGAAGTCCGCAGCGAGAACCGCACACTCCTCGTTCTTGATGCCGGGACCGGGATCCGGAGGCTGAACGGCACCATCGAATCGGACATCAAACGCGTATACGTCCTGCTTACGCACCTGCACATGGATCACATTCAGGGGTTCGCGTTCTTCGAGCCGTTGCTGCGGGAGAACGTCCAGGTGCACGTGTACGGGCCACCGTCAACCACGCACGATCTCAGAACTCGACTGACGAAGTACCTTTCGCCCCCGCTCTTCCCTGTCCGGCTGCGTGACCTGCCCGCGCAGGTCACGTGGCACGATGTCCCACTGGGGAAGTTCGACGTCGACGGGTTTCAGGTCGAGTGCGATCTCGTGACGCATCCCGGTCCAACGGTGGGATACCGGATCTCTGAAGCCGGGTCGTCCCTGGTCTATCTCCCCGATCACGAACCGGCCCTGGGAGCAATGAGGTTCCCGGTGAGCGCGCAATGGACGTCAGGGTACGACCTTGCCGCGAATGCAGATCTGCTCATTCACGATACGCAGTATACATTGCCCGAATACGCCGAGCGCGCGGGGTGGGGCCACAGCGCGATCCAACACGCGATCGCCTTCGCCAAGCTGACGAAGGTGAAACGCCTGGTTACGTTCCACTACGACCCGGGGCATTCCGACGAGTTCATCGACGGACTTCTCAGGGAAATTCACAGCGAATCCCGGCTGCCGTTCGAACTCATCCCGGGCCAGGAAGGCATGACCTTCCACCTGCGCTAGAGCCTCCGTGAGCTGGTTATCGAAGGATGGGCGTCTCATCCTCGCCGCACGCGGCATACGTACCTTTGCTTACGGTTTCTTGAGCGTGCTGCTCGGTGTGTATCTCGACGGTCTGGGCTTTTTGCCGTGGCAAGTCGGGGCAGTGTTGACCGCGACGCTTACCGGATCTGCCGCCCTCACGGTTCTATTTACGAGAGTTGCCGATCGCTATGGTCGGCGGCGCATGCTCATGATCAGCGCTTTGCTGATGGCTGGCGCGGGACTGCTCTTTGCCATCACGAACCGGTACCCGCTGCTCATCCTGGCATCGCTGACGGGCACGATTGGTGCGACGTCAGGTGAGGTCGGACCGTTCCTCTCGCTGGAGCAGGCGATCCTACCGCAGACTGCATCGCCGCAGCGCCGCAACCTGCTCTTCGGCATTTACAACACCGTGGGTGGTCTGGCGGGCGCTGCTGGATCGTTGTTCGCCGCGACACCTGCGTTTTTGAGGACGTGGCTCGGAATTACCGAACTGTCCTCGCTGCGCTTCATGTTCGTGCTCTACGCTGTTCTCGCGACGGCCGCCTTGCTGCTGATTCTTCGACTGAGCGAGGCGATTGAGCTCACGCCGGAAGACCGGCTCCTTGGGGGCCGGCTTCACGAGTCCAAGCCGATAGTGCTCAGAATGTCCGCACTGTTTGGTCTGGACTCCCTCGCAGGCGGGTTCGTCGTCCAGAGTCTCATCGCGTTCTGGTTCCATCTCAGGTGGGGCGCCGGTCCAGAACTGCTAGGCCCGATCTTCCTCGGTGTGGGTCTTCTGCAGTCGGCCTCGTATCTGGTCGCGGCCCGTGTCGCCGATCGCATCGGGCTGATCAACACGATGGTGTTTACGCATCTTCCGAGCAACGTGCTGTTGATGCTGGTCCCTTTTGCGCCGACGCTCCCGGCGGCAATCGCCCTCACGCTTGCGCGCCACGCGCTGTCCCAGATGGACGTTCCCACACGGCAAAGCTATATCATGACGGTCGTGGCGCCGGCGGAGCGGGCGGCAGCGGCGGGATACACAAACGTTGTTCGCAATCTGGCAGGGGCCATCACGCCGATCATCTCTGGATACGCGATGCAGGTGGTCTCGCTCGGACTTCCATTCATCATCGGCGGCGGCCTGAAGATCGTGTACGACCTGACACTGTTCGCAATGTTCCGGTCGGTCCGGCCACCAGAGGAGTCATCGTGATCAAAGCGGTAATTTTCGATCTCGGCGGTACCCTGATAGAGCGCGGCCGTAAGAGCTTCGAGCCGGGCAACGCGACGGCCCTCAGAGAGTGGCTCCGAGGTCGCGGCCATGACGTCGAGGCAGAATTCGCCGGCGCAGTCGTCGCCGAACGGGAAGCGTCATTCGCCGGGCGTACAGGAACGCGCGAAGTCCGGGCAGTGGAAGCCCTCCGCCCCGTATTGGGACGGTACGGCCTGCCGACCGACGACACGTTCCTGATTGCCGCGGAGTCGGGATTCTACGAGCCCGAATTGCGCGCGATGCGTTTGCTTCCTGACGCTTTTGAAGTCTTGGAACAGCTGCGCGCGCGCCAATTGCGCATCGGGCTTGCGTCAAATGCCACTTCACACTATTTCGTAGAAGAATGTTGCCGCAGGCTCCGGATCAGCCAGTATCTCGACCCCATCATGTCATCCGCCGCCATTGGTTGGGCAAAGCCTGACTCGCGAATCTTCAACGCGATCCTGAAGCCGTGGGAGATCATGCCTGAACAGGCGGTGATGGTCGGCGATTCCGTCGCCGCCGACATTGCCGGCGCACGAGCGATTGGAATGCGGTCGATCCTGCTAACCACCGAGCACAGTCCCGGAGAGCCCCGGACCTGGGAGGGAGTGCAGGCTGACGCTGAGGCGTTGACGCTCAGAGAAGCCGGCCAGACAATCGAGCGCTGGCTTCAGGAGAGGTGAGCCGGGTTCAGCGCCTGCGAGAAGTCTCCGAGCAAGTCGTCGACATCCTCAACTCCTACGCTGACCCGGATGAGCCCTTCACTGATCCCCACGGCGGCTCTGACCTCCTTCGGCATGTGGACGCTACTGATGCCGGCCGGATGGGAAACCAGCGTACTGACTCCACCCAGGCTTGTGGCTCGCTTGGGGATTTCGAGGCGCTCGAAGACACGCACGCTCGGACCGTAACCGCCTTTCACCTCGAAACTCATCATGCCCCCGAACCCACGCATCTGTCTGGCGGCGACCGCGTGTCCGGGATGAGCTCGGAGTCCTGGATAGTGCACGCGATCCACGCTGGGGTGTTCCGCCAGGAACTCTGCCAGGCGCAGCGCCGTCGCGTTTTGACGTTCTACGCGCAGTGCCAGCGTGGCGAGACCGCGGATCACCAGCCACGCGCCGAACGGATCGGGCGTGGTTCCCAGGATCCTAACCTGCTTTTTGGTCTTCTTGATGAAATCAGACGACCCGGCGATCAGTCCCAGGGTGACGTCGTGGTGGCCTCCGAGGTACTTGGTCGCGCTGTGCACGACGGCGTCGACGCCATCACTAATGGGCGTGTGGTTGTAAGGCGTCGCCCACGTGTTGTCGGCGATCGTCATCGCGCCGTGTGCCCGTGCGAGTGAGGCAACCTTCGCCGCATCAGTGATCGCCAGCATCGGATTGTTCGGAGTTTCAATGAAGAGCAGCCGGGTGTTTGGGCGCAGCGCACGCTCATAGGATTGCGTGTCGGTGTCCGGCAACAGGGTCGTCTCGATCCCGTAGGACGGCAGCATCTCTGCAAAGAGCTGATAGGTGGCCTGATAAATCGCGCTGGGTGCGATCGCGTGGTCGCCGCGTTTGAGCGCAGTCAGAACCGCGCAGGAGACTGCGCCCATCCCAGAAGCCGTCGCCAGCGCGTCTTCTGCCCCCTCGAGCAGGGCCATCTTCTCTTCCAGCGCCCGAGTGGTGGGGTTGCTCCAGCGCGTGTACACAAAGCCGGGCGGAATCTCCTGCCCCAGCCGTGCCCCCTCCTCGGCGGTGTCGTAATAGTACGTTGCGGTCTGATAGATGGGCGCCGCGACCGACTTGTGAGTGTCGGCTATTTTCCCACCATGAATCGCCGTCGTGGTGAATCCCCATCTCTTATTCATCGAGTCCTCCAAACTGTACGTTCCTGAACCGAGATTCGGCGGTGTTGACGATTCACCATTCACGATTCACCATTCACTCATGAAGTTCGGTGCGCACGTCAGCATCAGCGGCGCAATCCATCTTGCCATTGACCGCGCGGTCAGGATCGGCTGCGAGTGCCTGCAGATCTTCGTCGGCAGCCCCCGGATGTGGCGGGAGATCATCTATTCGGATGCCAACCTCGACCTGTTCATCGAGAAGCGCAAGAAAACGACGCTCGATCCGCTTGTCGCACACACCGTGTACTTGATCAATCTGGGTTCAGCGAACATGGAAGTCTACCGCAAGTCGACCGGCGCCCTCATCTATGCGCTCAAAGCTATGGACCGCCTTCATGGGCTGGGGGCCATCACGCACCTCGGCAGCCGTGGCGAGCGGTCCTGGTCCGATGTCCTGGCGAGACTCCGCGCGGCATTCGTGGTTGCGCTGGAGGCGACCGATCGAGCAATGATCATCGTGGAGAACAGTGTCGGAGCGGGCGGTCAGATCGGTGGGACGTTTGAGGAAATCCGCGACATCCTCGCGGCGATGGACTGGCATCCCCGGCTCGGCGTGTGCCTGGACTCTTGCCATTTGTTTGCGACCGGTTGGGACATCCGCACGGAGAAGGGCGTGGATGCCATGGTCAGGGCATTCGACAAGACCGTCGGACTCAAACGCCTCATGGCCTTCCACCTGAATGATTCGAAGATGCCCCTTGGGTCGAAAGTCGACCGTCACGAAAACATTGGTGACGGTAGGATCGGGCGGCCCGGATTCCGCGCCCTCGTGAATCACCCAAAACTCAGACGGCTGCCGGCCTTTATCGAGACGCCGCATTTCGAGCACGACGTTCCCGACAGAAAGAATCTCGATCTGCTCAAGCGGTTGAGGGACTTAGGATCGCGCCCTTCGACTCGCTTCGCTCCCTCAGGGCATTCGACTCGGAGCGGCCGAAGGCCATGAGCGAGCCCGCGAAGCGGGCGAGTCGAATGGCTAGCGCACTGAGGGTTGCGGGGGCGGCGCCAGCCGCAGGAACAGGGTCTCCAGGGCCAGCCGTGGGTGCACGTTACGACGGATCGCCTCTTTGGCTTCTTCCACCGCGCCGATCCGCGCGGCGAGCACCGCCGCGGGGACTTCACCGGCCAGTTTGCTGATCACGTCTTTGTGGTCCATGTTGATGAGCAGCGATTCGTCCTGTGATTCCTGCCACACCAGGATGTCGCGATACCAGAACAGTGCCGTATCGAGCAGATCCCCCAGCGTGTCTTTCTCTCTGGCCAATCCCTCCGCGGCATCCATCCGGTCAAGCGCGTCCGCGTGTTCCAACCGCTGAAACAATTCTAGTGTTCGCTCGCGCATCTGAAGCGCGTCCTCTGACGTCGCCCAGGTGATGGCTTTCCCGAGCTGCCCGCCTGCGAGCGTCGCTATGAAACGCGCGTGTCCCTTCGGAATATTGTGGCGAGAGATAAGCGCTTCCTCGATCGCCGGCGCCGGCACAAGGGAGAACCGCACCAGCTGGCACCGAGAGACGACCGTCGCCAGCATCGGGACCGTGGATTCTGCAAGCAGGATGATCACCACTCTCGGCGGCGGCTCTTCCAACACCTTGAGTAGGCTGTTGCCGGCTTCGATCTGCATCTGGTCGGCGTCGACGAAGATATACACTTTCCACCGGCCCTCCAGCGGTGGATAAACGACCTCTCGACGCAGCGCCCGCGCCTGTTCGATGCTGATGACTTTCTTCTTGCGTTCCTCAGCATCGTCGTGCAGCAGAAGCCCGCGCTTAACGTCGACCACCCGGACGTCTGGGTACTGGCCTTTCGCGATGAGCGTGCAAGCGCGGCACTGTCCGCAGGCATCATCGTTTGCAACCCGTTCGCAGTTGAGCCGCTGCGCAAACGCGACCGCGGTATCAAACCGGCCGACTCCGGGAGGTCCCACAAACAGGTAGGCGTGCGAGACGCGTCCGCCGCGTGCGGCAGACCGTAACAACATAACCGCATGATCCTGATCGACGAGATCCCGAAAGGCCATGAGGTGAACTTCGGGGCTAGAACCGCTCCATCCGCTCGACCTGCATGACGAACACGATCGCTCCGCCGACTTCAACCTTGACCGGATACGTCACGTACGAATCGACCGGCTCGACGGCGGGCGGCATGGGGCTCACATATTGCTCACGGCGGTGACAGCACTTCTGGATCGTAGCAAGCACCTGTGTCAGCTGATGATCCTCAATACCCACGAGGATCGTGGAATTTCCTTCGCGGAGGAATCCGCCGGTGCTGGCGAGCATGGTTGCCTGGATGCCGTCTTCGGTGAGGGCATCAATGAGCCGTCCCGCGTCCTTCTCCTGCACGATGGCTAGGACGAGCCTGATACCCGCCACCCCCTGGATATAAGGAAGTGCTCAACCCGCCGCACGATCTCGCCATGCACGACCTGTTGAGCACCGGTGCCATCGATGACCTGCACGCGGTTCGGCTGTTCGCGCGCGATTGCGAGGAATCCTTCCCTCACGCGCACGTGAAACGGGAGTGCCTCCTGTTCGAGACGATCGCCGCGCCCACGGCGCCCCTGCTTTCCTTCGGCACCCCGCGCGCGCTCCAGCCCAGCCTGCGCATCGATGTCGAGGAGCAGCGTGAGGTCGGGCAGCAGTCCCCCCGTTGCCACACTGTTGACCTGACGGACGACATCCACGCCCAGGCCGCGCGCGTACCCTTGATAGGCGACGGACGCGTCCACATACCGTTCCGAAAGGACAAGCCGCCCTTCGCGCAGCGCCGGCTCGACCACTTCACTCACGAACTGCGCGCGCGCCGCCGCAAACAGCAGCATCTCGGCCTGTGGAGCCATCTCCCGGAAGTCTTCGTCTAGTAGCAGCGTGCGAATCTGCTCACCAATGATCGTGCCACCGGGCTCTCGTGTGTGCAACACGGGGTATCGCGGACTGAGGTGCTCGTAGAGGAGGCGGGCCTGCGTGGTCTTCCCAGCGCCTTCGGGCCCCTCGATCGTAATGAAAATCCCGCGCCGAGCCATATCTAGCGCGGGAAGATGACCACTCTCCTGAAGGGATCCTCGCCGCGACTCTCCGATGCCAGCCCATAACGCTGGATGAGCTGGTGCTGAAGGCGGCGGACATACGAGTTCTGCGGCGATAGTTCGACCGGCTGCGTTGTGGTGAGGACTTCGGTGATGGCTTCCTCGACTTCGCGGAGTGCAACCTCCTGTTCATCGAGGTCTTCCACTTCGAAGATGCTGCGGAGGAAGCCCTGGATCTGATTCACGGTGTTGCTCTTGAGCACGTGCATCGTCCGGCCGCGGGCCACGGCTTCGCGCAGCTTCTTTGGCTGCCTGCGCTCCTGCGATTTGAGCGTCAGCACCACATCGGCATCGGCCACGTTGTCGGACACGTAAGCGGGTACATGTAACTCTCGGATCGCTCGCTCCAGCCGGTCCCGGCTCACCGCATAGGGATAGATTCGCGTCACTTTGCGACCGGGTCGCGCTGCGTCCTCAGAGGGAGGCGGGGCCATCGGACCCTGCGGCGCCCACCGGTCAGCCCGCGCAGCCACCGGCGGGGCCTCGATCTGCACTTCGCCCTCCTGCGTGCGGACGCGGGTTTCCGGACGCGGCGGTGCGCCGCGCAAGAATCGATCCACGACAACAGAGACCTCGTGATGCACAGCAAGCTTGTCCTTTTCCTGGATCTCGATGACGACATCAAACGTCGGCGGCGCCTTGCGCTCCAGGACTGTCTTCTGAGTGCCTCGCCTGCGCGCTTCCTCATCGGAGAGCGTCACCGCCTGGACTCCGCCGAGAAGGTCTGACAAAGTTGGATTCTGCAGCAGGTTGTCCAGCGTGTTGCCGTGGGCAGTCGCAATCAGTTGGACACCGCGCTCGGCGATCGTGCGCGCCGCCAGCGCTTCGGCCTCCGTTCCGATCTCGTCGATGACGATGACCTCAGGCATGTGGTTTTCCACCGCCTCGATCATCACCGCATGCTGCAATTCGGGATGCGGCACCTGCATGCGGCGCGCGGCGCCGATCCCTGGATGCGGAATGTCCCCATCACCGGCGATCTCATTGGAGGTGTCGACCACGACGACACGCTTGCCGAACTCGTCGGCCAGGACGCGCGCCGCCTCGCGCAGCAGCGTCGTCTTCCCCACGCCGGGCCGGCCGACCAGCAGAATGCTCTTGCCGGACTCAATGACATCCCGCACGATGTCCACCGTTCCGACGACGGCGCGACCGACGCGACAGGTAAGGCCAATGATCTCGCCCTGGCGGTTCCGGATCGCCGAAATGCGGTGCAGGGTGCGCTCAATCCCCGCCCGGTTATCTTTTCCAAACGCCCCCACGTGGCTGCTGACGAAACCAATATCTTCATGAGACACGTAGCCTTCATTCAGTGAGATCACACGCCCGGGATAACGCGCTTCGGGTTTGCGCCCCAGGTCGATCACGACCTCCAGCAAGGCATCCTGGTGGTTTTGCTCCTCAATGGATTCGCGCAGATGTGGAGGCAACACGTCAAGCAGTAAATCCAGGTTGTCGGTGATCTGGATCTGTCTGGGCACCACGAACCGGTCTCCTTCTGCAAGAACTCGAGCGAAGGCGTCAGGCAGGGCTCTCACCTATGAACATTGCGGGTGACAGGATCGAACAACAAAACGAGGGCCATCGCGCCAATTATACCATACCCTCCCTGACGACCCTTTCTTACGCGACCTGGGCAATCAGACAGGTCAAGTAACGCGTCTCCGGCATGGCCGGATGGATCGGGTGATCTTGCGCCTGTCCGCGGCGCTCCATCAGTCGCACCGTACGATGCGTGTCACTCGCGGCGCTCGCCACCACCTCAATGAGCAGCGCCTCCTGCATATGATATGAGCACGAACAACTCACCAGTATCCCTCCGGGCCGGAGGAGCTTGAGCGCGCGCAGGTTGATCTCTTTGTATCCTGCGACGGCTCGTGGGAGCGAGTCCTTGGTCTTCGCAAAAGCAGGCGGATCCAGGATCACCACGTCGTACCTCGTGCCTGTACTGACCTGACGCCGCAACTCGTCGAAGGCGTTGGCCACCATAAACGTACAGCGGTCCGCCACGCCATTGCGCTGGGCGTTTCCTGTGGCTAGGTTGATCGCCTCTTCAGAGATGTCGACTGCCGTCACGTGCTTTGCGCCGCCCAGTGCCGCGTGCACGGCGAACCCACCCGTGTAGCAGAATGCGTCAAAGACGTCGGCATCCTTGACGAGCCGCCCGATCGCGAGCCGGTTCTCCCTCTGATCGAGGAAGAATCCGGTCTTCTGACCCCGGGCGATGTCGGTGAGGAAAGAGGCGCGCCCCTCCTGAACTTCAATCTCCGTGGGGGCCTCGCCAGATAGCCAGCCCGTCTGCGAGGCCAGACCCTCTAACCTCCGGACTCCCGGATCGTTGCGTTCGTAGACGGCCGACGGGTGCACCAGCTCGTTGATCAAGTCGACGAGGGTGTGCTTGCGGATGTCCATTCCCAGCGCGAGCGTCTGGAGGACAGCGATGTCGCCGTAACGATCGACGATGAGTCCAGGCAGCTGATCACCCTCGCCGTAGACGACCCGGTACGCGGACGTTCCGTTCACGATTCGCTTGCGATAGGCGATCGCCTCCGCCAGCCGTTTCTGAAAGAACTCGCGACCGATGTCTTCAGGACGCGTCGTCAGGAGTCGGACGGTGAGTGTGGACTTGCGGTTGATGAATCCTCGGCCCAGCCACTGTCCACGCAAAGAACGGACGTCAACAATCCCGCCATCGTCCACGTGCCCGTCAAGGCTGGCGATTTCGCCGGCGTACACCCAGAGATGGCCGAGGGCTAAACGTGATTCCTTGCCAGGTTTCAAGAGGACAGTGGCAGTCAGAATAGCGTCGTCTGCGCGGGCTGCTCGATCTTCTTTTCTTCCTCGACCTCTTCGAGGAGGGTCTTGGCGGGAGCGCCGTCCGCAAAAATGTGGATCTCACCGTAGACGCCGTCGTAGCCCGGTTTGATCTGCACCTGGCCTTCGCGAACGCGGCGGATTCCCTCGACGATTCGGGATGTCGTGTGCTTCGTCAATTCTTCCAGGGGGACATCGAGCAGCACGGAGAACTCGCTCCCGAGACGTGCGCACAGCTTGAAGTATTCTTCCCGGACCGCGCCGGTGCCGACCTGCGCGCCCTTGGCTTCGGCGACGATCTCCTCGAGCGGAATCAGGTTCCGGTACGGGACCGCACCCGAGGGCACATATCCTTGCTCCCGATCGGCAATGTCCTCGACCCGGTGCATGACCCCGACCGTGACCGGCCGTTTGCACACAGGGCAGCGGTTGCCGGCGGCCTTGGTCTCTTTCGGGGTGAGGCGAGTATTGCAGTTCCTGTGGCCATCGTAATGGTATTTGCCTTCCTCCGGGAAGAACTCGATCGTGTATAAGAACTTGCTGGTATCCTTCTCACGGATGATGCGAACGAGCTCGTGGTAATTAGGCTCGGCGGTTTCAAAGACATTCGCCTCCCGGCCGAGCTTCGCCGGAGAATGCGCGTCGGAGTTGCTGAGGAGCATCACCGGATCGAGCTGTGAGAGCCGCCAGTTCATGGCCGGATCGCTGCTCAACCCGGTTTCGACGGCAGCAATGTGCCGTGACTGGTCACGGAAACACTCAAGGAGAGCGTCGAAGCCTGAGTTTGATCCAAACAAACTGAACCATGGGGTCCAGGCGTGGGCCGGGACGATCATGCAATCGGCCGAGATCTCCATGATGTACTCGACGAGTTTATCCGAGGGAAGGGTCAGCGTGGGCCGCCCATCGGCCATCAGCGACCCGAAGCGTCCCAGCACCGCATTGATGCGCTCCACAACCTCGAGTGAGGGGGCGAAGATGATATTGTGAATCTTCCGGAGCCGGCCTCCCTGCGGATAGATATTTGAAACCTCGACGGTCAGCATGAAGTGCACGCCGCCGTACGTGTACAAACCGTAATCGGTGGGCTTGAGCTTGGCTTTCAGTTCGCGGAACCAGATGGGATGCGTGAAGTCGCCGGTGCCGACGATGGCAATGCCCTTGATCTTGCACCAGCGCGCCATGTTCTCCACGTCCATCTCCCGGCTGGTCGCCCTGCTGTATTTGGAGTGGAGGTGGAGGTCGGCGATAATCCGCATGTAGCGCCTCTCGCGGCGATCACGGGGCCGGGGACCGGAACCGGGGACCCGGAAATCGGCTATGGAGTGAGGCCCCCTGATCTTCCTATCGGTTCACGTTGATCGGAATCTTCTCCTTTGCGGGTGCCGAATCCCGACGCCCGATTGTCGTCATGGCGCGCCAGGTGCGCGCCATCGTCCCACAGCGCGCGCAGCCCGTACCTTAACGCCTTCAGCATCGCCCCGGACATCACCGCGAACCGCGACGGGTGCAACGACTGCCGCAGCAGAGGAAATATCAGACGCGATTGGTAGGCCGTGTCGCCGTGAGTTTCGACCGCGGCTCGAACGGAGTCGTTCGTGCCGATCGCCGAGATGAGCCCGTTGAGCTCTTCGTCTGTCATCCGGTTCAGCGTTGCGCGGGCGAAGGCCGTGACGCTCAACTCCCGCCCGAACCGGCGGCGCCACCCGCCCTCGTAATCCCTCAGCGCCTCGGGGTTGCCGCCGATGTAGTTCGCGGCTGCCTGCGCAGCCAGTTGCCCGGCGATGAGGGAGAAGTAGATCCCTCCGCCGCTCGTGGCTTTGACCTGCCCGGCAGCATCGCCGACGAGCAACATGTTCTGGATCACGGTGGGGCGCCTTGCTCCCAGCACCGGGATCGGCCCTGCCAGTTTGCGCTCGATTCTCGCATGCTTGAGTCGCCTGGAAGCGACAGGGTGCTCTCGCATGACGCGGTCAAGATAGTGGATCGGCGCACGGCCGCTGAGGAATTGATCGACGCACACTCCGACACGCGCCCGCCGCGGTCCGATCGGCATCAACCAAGCAAAAAATCCAGGGGAAACAGCACTTCCGAGATAGATCTCGGGACAATCCACCGCCTCGAGATCGACGTCGCTCATCTGATATTGAAGGCCGTACACCAACCGGCGTGGCAATGTGACACCGAGCGTTGCGGGAAGCACCGGCCGGGCGCCCTCCGCGTCAATAATCACCGGCGCTGACCCCGAGAAAGTCTTTCCGGTTCGCTCGCCTGCTACACGCATTGTCCCGTTGAAGCGCTCCGCCCCACGCAGGCGAGTCTCAAGGAGAAGCTCGGCCCCGGCTGACTGCGCTCCGTAAGCCAGCCAGCGGTCAAAGACCGCCCGGTCGACGACATGCGAATCCGGTGTTGAGCGTCGGACGCGGGCGACGGCGCCGTTGGGAGCGTAGAATGCGCCGGCCTGCAGTGTGTTGAGGATCAGGTGATCAGGAAGGTTGAATTCTCGAAATGCGTGCAGTTGCAGTTTGCCCGAACAGTGAGTCGGCGATCCAACCTCAGGGTGCTCTTCGACCAGCGCGGTCCGCAGCCCGAGACGGGCGGCCGTGAGTGCCGCCATGCCTCCGGCAGGGCCCGCGCCCACGACGATGACATCGTACTCATTCACGTGCATGCAATTCCACCTACCCTCTCCCCGGCGGGGAGAGGCGTTCGGGGAGAGGGGGCGCGTGAGAAACTGAACTGGGAAGCGGGCAAGTTTCGTACAATAAAGGAGAAGGCACCTCGTCCCATGGGAGATCTAATGCGACGTCTCACACTCTTATTCATCCTCTTTCTGCTATTTGCCACCGCCGCCTCCGCGGCTGCAAGGTTCAAGCAGGGCACCTTAACCATCTCACAAGACGCGAAGCGAGTCGTCCTGCAGGTCGAGGTCGCCGATACGCCCGAAGCCCGATCTCAAGGCCTGATGTCCCGCCCACGGCTCGCCGACAACGCCGGCATGTTGTTCATCTTCGAAGAGCAAGGCAGCTGGGGTTTCTGGATGAAAAACACGCTGATCCCTCTTTCGATCGCGTACATCGACGACGATTGGGTGATCGTGGACATCAAAGACATGAAGGTAGCCCCCAGTCCCGCGAACGGGCCATTCAACATATATGAATCCGCCAAGCCTTTCAAGTACGCGCTGGAGGTCAACCGAGGGTACTTCAGGACGAAGGGTATCGGCGCCGGCGCGAAGGTTCGGTTTGAACTGAAAAGCTCTAAACGCTAGAAGCCTCGAACGAAATCGCAAAGTTGTAGTGCTTCCGGCGGAGCATCCACATACCTGGCTGCTCCATTTCTCCGGGTGCAACGGCGATGCGGATTCTGTCGATGCCGGGACGCCCCATCTCAATCCACTCGCTCGCGCGCTTCTTATACCGTTCTGCGGCCGCATCCGATCCGTACACCACGACAGCATCACGACGAACCAGACAAAGGCTTTTTGTTTCTGCATCGAGCAGGCCACTGATGTAGCGAAAGCCCCAGCGCTCCGGCTGAGTCGCGAAGATGTCGACGAGCCCGGATTCCGTGAGCGCCAGGTAGGTCCCCAATCCCCCACCCAGACCGAAGTCGTTGACAGGAATGATGAGGTCACTCACTCGTCGGGGGGGTTGATTCAACAATTCTTCGAGCAACTTTAGGGAAACACCCCGACTTCCGGGTCCGCTAATGAAAAGTCCGTCATCCATGGGGAATCGTGGGTCGTCGCCGGTCGCATCAGGCCCGTAGACGCCCTGCAGTGGCATGAATCCACAAGATGTGAGTGAGCGGCTGAACAGCTCCCGGCCGTGCTTCTCGAATGCAACACACAAGCACATCGTGCTGAACCTGAACGGGATGAGGATCAGTCCACCCTCGCGCAGTTGCTCAACCCACCGCGGCGAGATATCTGTGGCACTGGCGGTGAGGATAATTCGATCGTACGGCGCACCCTCTGGATGCCCGAAGCCCCCATCGCCGGTCAACACGGACACGTCACCGTAGCCCGCGCGTTCCAGGTTACGCCTCGCTTCTTCTGCAACATCTGGCTGGATTTCGACGCTTACGACTCTGCTGGTCGGACCCACCAGCTCGCGTAGGATCGCCGCATTGTATCCTGTTCCCGCCCCGATCTCCAGTACCGCGTGGCCAACCCGCAGTTCCAGCTGCTCAACCATGATGGCCATGACGGCCGGCTGCGAACTGCTGCTGCTCGGCAATCCATCAGTCCACCGCGTCACAATCGCATCGTCCCTATACACCTGTTCCAGCGTCAATCCCGGCAGAAACTCATGCCGCGGAACCTTGAGAAACGCAGATGCGACAGCGGGCGACGTGATTGACCGGCTGCGCTTCAGATGTTCAACAAGTTGATTCCGAAGTGTGTCGATTCCCATTCAACCTGGACCGTGCGGGGATCGAAGACCGGGACAAGGCGACCCGTAGCTAAGTCACTCCATAGCCGATTGCCGGGTCGCCGGTTCCGGCCTTCGGTCCCCGCTGCTGGGTCACCAACCTGCTATCATGTCGCCAAGCCGATGACCACGCAGAAAGCCGCGGAGATTTCAGCACTGCGCGCGATCAGCCGCGCCATTGGTGAAGCGCTGGACCTGGACACCACCCTTCACCTTATCACCAAAACTACGGCCAAAGTCATGGGCATGGACAGCTGCTCGATCTACCTGCTCGACCCCTCAGGAGAGTATCTGGTGCTCAAGGCGACGACGGGCCTCGCGGAGGGCGCGATCGGACGTGCGCGGCTGCGCTTCGGTGAAGGCCTGACCGGCTGGGCGGCAAAGGAAGGCGAGCCGGTCGCGAGCAGCGATGCCGCCCGCGATCCTCGTTTCGTATATCTGCCGGAAACCCGCGAGTATAACTTCCGCTCCCTCGCCGCGGTGCCGCTCGTCACCGCGGGGCGCGTGCTCGGCGCCGTCAACGTACAAACAACCGCCCGTCACGAGTACTCGAATAACGAGATGGAACTGCTCGGCGTCATCGCCGACCTCGCCGCGGGCGCCATCGAAAAAGCAACGCTATACGACAACATGCGCCGGCAGATTATGGAGCTTTCCACACTGGCCGAGGTCAGTGAAACCATCACCTCGCCACTCTACCTCGAGGAGATTCTCCGCCTTATCGTCGAGATGGCGGCGCGAATGCTCGCTACCAAGACGGCATCGCTGATGCTGATTGACGAGGACACCGGTGAGCTCGTCACCGCAGCAGCGCACGGCGCACGGGAAGCATATCTGAAGCGCCGCCGGCTGAAAGTCGGTGAGGGCATCGCCGGTTTGGTCGCAAAGGATGGCAAGCCCATCGCTGTGCCCGACGTGCTCACAGACCCGCGATTCGTGACCAAAGAGGTCGCACAGCAGGAAGGCCTGCGGGCATTGCTTTCGGTGCCGCTGGTCGTTCGAGACAAGGTCATAGGAGTGTTCAACTGCTATAAGGATCGACCGTATCGTTTCGCGGACGCAGAGGTCAAGCTGCTCACGACCCTGGCCAATCAGACCGCCCTCGCGATTGAGAACGCCAACCTCGTCGTGCGGTCGGCGATCATTCGCGAGATGCATCACCGGGTCAAGAACAACCTTCAAACCGTCGCGATGCTCCTGAGACTGCAACTTCGGAACGGTCGCGAGGTCTCGGGGCGCGAGGTGTTGAGTGAAACCATCAACCGCGTGCTTAGTATCGCCGCAGTGCACGAGATTCTCTCCGTTGAGGGTTTCCGTCTCATCAACCTCAGACAGCTGCTGGATCGGGTGACGCAGAACGTCACGCAAACGATGGCGCAGCCGGGTCGAGCCTTGACGGTTTCGGTCACGGGCGACGACATCTACCTCAACTCGCAGCAGGCGACGTCGCTCGCTCTGGCCGTCAACGAGCTGCTTCAGAACGCTGTTGAGCACGCGTTCGGGGACCGGCCGGAAGGGCATGTCGAGATCCGTCTGGTCCAGCGAGAGGGCTCGCTGGTACTCGAGGTGCAAGACAACGGGACTGGGCTGCCCGCCAACTTTGACCCGATGGCCGGCGATGACCTCGGGCTCAAGATCGTCCACGCCCTCGTGTCGGAGGATCTGGGCGGGAGCCTGACGTTCACCAACGAGACTGGAACGACGGTGACGATCACGATCCCAAACATCAGCGCCTCCGGCGCTGGTAGGCAGTAGGCAGTAGGCAGCCCACATGCCACCAAACTCCACTAAAGCAATAAGAATACTTATCGCCGACGATGAGGCCGTGATCAGACTCGGCCTTCGCACCATGCTCGAGGCGCAGGGGTATCGGGTGGTCGGCGAAGCTGCCGATGGAACACGGGCCGTGGACCTCGTGACCAGGCTCAAACCCGATCTCGTCATCCTCGACATCAAGATGCCGGGGGTGGATGGGCTGCAGGCTGCCAGGCGCCTACAGCGAGATGGAAACACCCCCGTGGTAATCCTCACCGCCTACAGCGACCGCGAGTTCGTTGACTCAGCCAAGGCTTCAGGGGTGCTGGCCTACCTTGTGAAGCCCGTGCGAGAAAGTGACCTCCGGCCGGCCATCGAGGTCGCTATGTCAAGGTTTGCGGAGATTCAGGCTCTGCGCGGCGAGGTTGAGGACCTCGAAGCCTCACTCGAAACCCGCAAAGTCGTTGAACGGGCGAAGGGCATTCTGATGCGAAAACTCGGAATCCAAGAGGCCGAGGCATTCAATCGCATCCAACGCGAGAGCCGCAACACCCGCCGGCCAATGAAAGAAATCGCGCAATCGATAATTTCGGATGAGAGCCCTCCCTGATCCGGCAGTTATGCAGGTTGTCCCCGCTATCCACAACACACGATCGACAGTTCCTGATTGACCCAATTCACGATGCGTGATAAAAACATCCTCGCCAGCCGGATACGGTTCGTCGAGATGGGAGGAGGTACTGGACTTACCTGCAACGCTCCGGCGTTGTAGCGTAACTCCAGCAACCCGGCCTAACTCAGCGATCGTATCCGCTGGCATTTTTATGCGCGGTAACGCGACATCACGGTAACGCGGTATCGCGAGAACCTCTCCGCCGGCCCCTCCTAGGGATCGCGTGTTCGCCTTATCGCGTTACCGCGTTACCGGGTTCCCACGTTACCGTCTATAATTGAGTTTCGGGTGTCCATGCTTCGCGTCGGAATGGCGCAATTGAACCTCATCGTCGGGGATCTGGAGGGCAACACCCGGCGGATCTGCGAAGCCGTCGACCACGCCAAAGACCTCGGCGTGGATCTCGTTTGCTTCCCTGAACTCTCCGTCACCGGCTATCCGCCCGAAGACCTGCTGCTGAAGCCGGATTTCGTCCGCGGCAACCTGGCGGCGATGGAGGAAATCACCCGCCGCACCCTGGGGATCGCGGCCGTGGTCGGCTTCGTCGACCAGGGCACCCACCTTTATAACGCCGCAGCCATCTGTGTGGACGGTGAACGGGTCGGCGTATACCACAAGCAGCGGCTGCCAAACTACGGCGTCTTTGACGAGAAGCGGTACTTCTATCCCGGCCGGCGCGGCGGGGTTTACGTCATCAACGGGGTACCGATCGGGGTCACCATCTGCGAGGATATCTGGGCCCCCGGCGGCACCTGCCAGGCCGAAGCCGCGGAAGGCGCCTTGGTGATCATCAACATCAACGGCTCGCCCTACCACGCCGGCAAGTGGCGCGCGCGTGCGGAGATGCTGGGCACACGGGCCCGGGACTATCGGGTCGTCCTCTGCTACAACAACCTGGTCGGCGGCCAGGATGAACTGGTCTTCGACGGCATGGGCATGATCTTCGATCACACCGGGACGCTGCTGGCCCGCGGCCTGCAGTTCGACGAGGATTTCATCGTCAGCGACGTCGACCCAGAAGCGGTGCGCCGCCATCGCATGTTTTCTCCGGTTCCACCTGTTGAGGGTGAGGACCGCGACATCGAGTCATTCACGATCCATGTTTCGGACAAACCGGCAGGGCACACGACACCACAGAAAGCCAGGCTCGAACCGCCGCTTGAACCCTCAGAGGAAGTGTACCGAGCACTGATCCTGGGCACGCGCGATTATGTCCGGAAGAACGGCTTCCGCGACGTTGTGATCGGGCTTTCGGGCGGTATCGATTCGGCCCTCGTAGCCACAATCGCGTGCGACGCGCTCAGCAGGGAGCACGTTCACACCGCGTTCATGCCGGCGCGGTTCACCTCCGCGGACAGCGGCCGCTACGCGTCAGAGGTCGCGCAGAATCTGGGCGTGCAGATGATCGATTTAAGTATAGACGGAATCTTCCAGGCCTCCCTCAACACTTTGCAGCCCGTGACCGCGGGCCGACCCCAGGACGTTACCGAAGAGAACGTGCAGGCGCGCATTCGGGGCACGTTACTGATGGCGCTGTCCAACAAGTTCGGATGGCTCGTCCTCACCACCGGTAACAAGAGTGAGATGAGCGTCGGCTACGCGACGCTCTACGGCGACATGGCGGGAGGTTTCGCCGTTATCAAAGACGTTCCGAAAACCTTGGTCTACGAACTCGTGAGATGGCGAACCCGGCAGCACGCTGTGATCCCGGAAGGAGTGCTCACCCGCGCGCCGACTGCCGAACTGCGTCCGGGTCAGAAAGACACGGACACGCTGCCGCCGTACGAGGTACTCGATCCCATTCTCAAGATGTACGTGGAAGAGGACATCCCTCCGCAGGAGATCGTCGCGGCGGGATATCCCGCGGATCTAGTCAACCGCATTATCGCGATGGTAGATCGCAACGAGTACAAGCGGCGGCAGGCACCTCCGGGCCTGAAGATCACGCCGAAGGCGTTCGGCAAGGATCGCCGGCTGCCAATCACAAACTGGTATCGCAGCACCACGCATCACCGCGTCGGCGCCTCCGAATAATCACCGCATGGCTGTCGCGCGTTACCATTGGAGCCGATCGAATTGGCCGTCCTGAAATAGGAGCCGCGCGTTCGTCTTGTAGTTCGAGCCGCCGCTTCGATACAATAGTATGTTGCGATGTCACTCTCCGCGCTGCTTCCTGTACTGCGGGAACAGCCCTCATACCAGAACATGCTTGCCTCGCTCCGGGCCCAGCGGCGGCCATGGGTGGTCGGTCCCGGCTCCTCGGAAAAGGCGTACCTGCTCGCTGCTCTCGGCGATAGCCTCCATCTCACCGACCGCGGCGGCGTCCTGATCATCACGCCGAGCCGTGATGCCGCGGAGCGCTTGCATGACGACCTGCTGACTTTTGTCCCACAGCTCGAGTCCCGCCTGATGCTCTTCCCGCACTGGGAGATGCAGGGACTGTATGAAGGAAAGATGCCGGCCGAGGCCGTCGGTGAGCGGCTGGCGATCCTGCAGCGGCTGCACGACGAGGAATCGGTGTGGGTCGTGGCGCCCGTTGAGGCGCTGCTTCGCCGCATAAGTTCGCCCGAGGAATTCCGCGCATCCGCCCGCCGTGTTCGCAAAAGGGAGCGAGCGGACCGCGATCAGATCGCCGCGTTCCTTGCCGGATCGGGATACGAGCGGGTCGATCTGGTCGCGGAGAAGGGCCAGTTTGCCGTCCGCGGCGGCATCCTCGACGTGTTTTCGCCGGATGCCGGTGCGCCCGCGCGTCTGGAGTGGTTTGGGGATGAGGTCGAGTCGATACGTCTCTTCGACCTGGAAACGCAGCGCAGCACGCTCGACACAGACGACGTGGTTTTGCAGCCTGCCATCCCCGGAAGCGGGAATGCCACGTTGCTTGACTACCTGCCCCCCTCTTCGCTCCTGATCCTCGACGAACCGTTCGATCTCGAGCGCCAGGCGAACTTAGCTGTCGAGCGCGGAGCTGAACTCGAACCGGGCGCGTTCTTCAGCTGGGGTGATCTCCAGGGGCGGCTGCATACCGCATCGCTCCGGATATCTTCGGTCCATCCTCCAAACGAGGGCGCCGAGGAGATCGCGATGCACTTTGGCGGCGTGGAGGCGTTCGGCGGTCAGATGAAACTCCTGGCGCGCGCCATCGAGTCGTGGCAGAACTACGGGCGGCGCATCGTCGTCGCCTCGGCGCAGGCGGAACGAATTAACGAGATCCTGAGAAGCCACGGGATCCAAGTGACGACGGTCGGCTCGCTCGCGAAGGTCCCAGAACCCGGGCGCACGATCGTCGTGGGTGGCCCTCTGTCACGCGGGTTCCAGGTAGATGCGGCAGCGCTCGTCGTGCTCACCGACAGCGAAATCGTGGGCTGGCGTCGCCGGCGACGACGGTTCCGATTCCGCGAGGGTGTCCGGCTCTACTCGTGGACAGATTTGTCGCCCGGCGATTACATCGTGCACCTGCATCACGGCATTGGGAACTACCGCGGGATGGTCCGCCTGTTGTTGAATGGCGCGGAACGTGACTACCTCGAGCTCGAGTACGCTCAGAACGACAAGCTCTACGTTCCCACCGACCAGATTGCCCTGGTGCAGCGATACATCGGCGTTGAGGGCCAGCCTCCGAAAGTTCATCGCCTGGGCGGGACCGAATGGGAACGCGAGAAGAAGCGTGTCAAAGAAGCGGCGCAGCAAATGGCCCGCGAGCTGCTCACACTGTATGCCACCCGCGAGGCGGCGTCGGGCCACGCCTTCAGTCCCGACACCCCCTGGCAGCACGAGCTCGAGGCGACCTTTGAGTTCGAAGAGACACCGGATCAGTGGCTCGCGATCCAGGACATCAAGCGTGATATGGAGACCGCGAAGCCGATGGACCGGCTCATCGCCGGCGACGTTGGATACGGGAAAACCGAAGTGGCATTGCGCGCTGCTTTCAAAGCGGTGATGGACGGCAAGCAGGTCGCCGTGCTCGTGCCCACGACGATCTTGGCTCAGCAACATTACAACGTGTTTCTGAAGCGTTTGGCCACCTATCCCATTAGAGTTGACATGCTAAGCCGGTTCCGCTCGACCTCGGAGCAGAAGCGCGTAATCGAACAGGTCAAGGACGGACAGGTCGACGTCCTCATCGGGACGCACCGCGTCTTGCAGAAGGACGTCGCGTTCAGAAACCTAGGCCTGGTGATTATCGATGAAGAGCAGCGCTTCGGTGTCAGGCACAAGGAGAAACTCAAGCAGCTCCGCGCAACCGTCGACGTGCTGACGCTCACCGCCACCCCGATCCCCCGCACCCTGCACATGTCCCTCGTGGGGCTGCGCGACATGTCGGTGATGGAAACGCCGCCGGACGCGCGTCTGCCGATTCAAACTGAGATCAGGCCCGACCAGGACACGCTGATCCGCGACGCCATCATGCGGGAGCTGGATCGCGGCGGTCAGGTGTACGTGGTGCATAACCGGGTCCAGAGCATTGAGCGGGCGGCGCGGCGGATCCGTGCCCTGGTGCCGGAGGCGAGCGTCGCTGTGGCGCACGGTCAGATGCCTGAGGAAAAGCTGGAAGAGGTGATGATGGATTTCCTGGGCGGACGCTTCGACGTGCTTGTCTGCACGACCATCGTCGAAATCGGCCTCGACATCCCGCAGGTGAATACCATCATCATCGAAGACGCTCACATGATGGGGCTGTCGCAGCTCTACCAACTGCGCGGTCGTGTCGGACGCTCCGACCGGCAGGCGTTCTGCTACCTGCTGTACCCGCGTGGCGCGAACTTGAGTGAGGAGGCACGGCAACGGCTGGAGGCCATGCAAGAGTTCGTCGAGCTGGGCAGCGGCTTCAAGCTGGCGATGCGCGACCTGGAAATTCGCGGAGCCGGTAACCTGCTAGGTCCCGAGCAGCACGGGCACCTTGCCGCGGTGGGGTTCGAACTGTACAGCCGGCTGCTCGATGAGGCGATCCGTGAGCTCCGTGGGGAGATGGTGGAAGAGGTCCCCGACGCCACGATCGATCTTGGAATCGATGCGTATCTCCCCAACGAGTTCATCTCCGACGAGGGCCAGCGGATGGCCGTATACAGAAAGCTCGCGACGGCGCGAACTGTCGACGACGCCAACGCCGTGGTCGAGGAGTTGACCGACCGGTTCGGGCCGCTGCCCGAGCCCGCGACCAATCTGATCGAGGTGGTGCGACTCCGCGCGCTCGCCAAGCAGGCCGGAGTGGTGTCCATCACGCGAGAACAAGGACGTATCCTCATCAAGCCTGCCGCAGGGTGGACGCCGAGCCGTGAAGATGAAACTCGCCTTGCGTCAGCGCTGCAGGGCCGGTTGACGATGACCCCGACAGGGTTGCGGCTGCGCACCAGTGGAGCGCGGTTCGCTGAAGACGCGGGGTTGATCAGACAGACACTGCTCGCGCTCACCAGGACCGGACGGCGGCGCGAGGCCACCGCCGTGGCATCAGGCTCCTCGTAGGTAGTAAACTTTCGACAGCCGGTTGCGTCTTGACACTGGGAGGAGTTCGCGAATGACGAGTCGTTTCAAAGTGATCCTCTTCACCGCCATCTTCGTTGTAGTCGCCACGGCCGCTGCCGTGGCCTTGACGACAGGCATGAAGCGTAGCACTGCCGTGGCCGCCAGGGTGAACGGTGAGGTGATCTACGCGACAGACCTGGACCGGGAAGTGGACGCGATCGCCAGGCAGTATGGCATTCCCGACGATGATAAACAGCGAAACGAGATCGTCCGTATCGTTTTGGATCAGGTGATCGAACAGCGGATCATCAACCAGGAAGCCCGCCGCTACGATGCCGTTGCATCGGAGGCGCAGATCAACGCTCGGCTGGCCGACATCCGGCGCAACTTCCCAACAGAAGAGGAGTTTCAGCAGGCGCTGGAACAACGGAAGTGGACGCTGGCGGATTTGAAGAACCGGCTGCGCGGGACGATCACCATGCAGAACCTGACGGAGCGCGTGACAAACATTACAGTGACCAATGCGGAGATCCAAACATACTTCAATGAACACCGGAGCGAGTACGATCAGGCCGAGCAGGTCCGCGTCAGCCACATCCTCACCAAGTCGGAAGCCGAGGCGCGCCTTGTCCTCGCGAGGTTCCGGCGCGGGGAGAAATTTGAGGACCTGGCCCAGTATTCGGAAGATCCCGGAAGCAAAGCGCAAGGCGGCGACCTGGGATTCGTCAGCCGCGGACAGCTTGTCGGCGAGTTTGAGAAGGTGGCGTTTTCACTGAAGCCCGGACAGACGTCAGGAATCGTTAAGACGCAGTTCGGTTTTCACATTATCAGGGTCACCGACAGCCGGTCGCCGCAGCCGGCACGGATCGAGGCCGTGCGTGACCAGATCCGCGGCCAGCTGTTGACCCGCAAAAGTGAGGCCGCGTTCCAGGAGTGGCTGAAAAAGGCCAAGACTCAGGCGAAAATTACGAGAGTCGATAGAAAGACAAAGTAAAACGGGATTGTTCCCCGCGTTCCCGTCGTCATGCGATTAGACAAGTTCCTTCAAGTGAGCCGCCTTGTGAAGCGCCGCACCCTCGCCAATGAGCTCTGTGACCGCGGCCGGGTCCGAGTGAACGGGCAGCGGGCGAAAGCGACGGCCAGCGTCAAGGCGGGCGACGTGATCACCATCGCCCAGGGTGACCGCCGGCTGATTGCCAAAGTCCTGGACGTTCCCGAGCGCCCCACACCCTCGAAGGACCTGGTTGAGGTTCTCTCACGTCTGCACCTGGAAGAGCTCTCTCCGTAACGCATGGCGAAGATCAGTTCCGTCCACGCCCGCGAGATCTTCGATTCTCGAGGTAACCCCACCGTCGAGGTGGATATCCATCTTGACGATGGCCACTGGGGACGGGCGGCGGTGCCGTCGGGCGCGTCGACTGGCGCGCACGAAGCTCTGGAGCTCCGCGACGGCGATCGCCGGCGGTTTGCCGGGAAGGGCGTGCTCAAGGCCGCCGCCAATGTGAATGAGGTTATCGCGCCCCGTCTCCGTGGCCGTGAGAGTTCAGATCTCACCGGCATCGACCGGCTCATGATCGAGCTCGACGGAACGGAGAACAAAGCACACCTCGGGGCAAACGCCACGCTGGCGGTGTCACTCGCCGTCGCCAGGGCCGCCGCCCAATCTGCCGGACGGTCGCTCTTCTCGTATCTCGGGGGCGAGCAGGCGCGCACGATGCCGGTGCCCCTGATGAACGTCATCAACGGTGGCCTTCACGCCGACAACCCGCTGGACGTACAGGAGTTCATGATCGTACCGATCCGGTCCGGCCGGTTCTCCGACGCGCTCCGCATGGGCATCGAGACATTTCATGCGTTGAAGGCTCTCCTTCATAAACGCGGCATGAGCACCGCGGTCGGCGATGAGGGTGGGTTCGCGCCGGCGTTCCGGTCGACGGAAGAAGCGATCGACGCCCTCATGGATGCCATCTCGGCAGCCGGGTACCAGGCGGGCGAGGAGATAGGGATTGCAATCGACGTGGCGGCCACGAATCTCCACAAGGCCGGCAACTACGATTTTCAAGGTGAGGGCGTCGTGCGTTCTCTCGATGATCTGATCGAATACTACGACGAACTCATTTCATCGTATCCCATCCTCTCGATTGAAGATGGAGTGACCGAGGATGATTGGGGCGGCTGGACGCGCCTCACTGCCCGCCTGGGAAGAAAAACACAACTCGTGGGAGATGACGTGTTCGTCACAAATGTGACGCGCCTCCGTGAAGGCATTGCGCGCGGGTGCGCCAACGCGATTCTCGTGAAGGTCAACCAAATCGGTACGCTCACCGAAACGCTCGACGTAACGCGTATGGCCCAGCAGGCCGGCTATGCGACGATCATTTCCCACCGATCGGGAGAAACCGAAGACACGACGATCGCTGACCTGGCCGTCGCCACGGGCGCAGGGCAGATCAAGACCGGGGCCCCCTCTCGCAGCGAGCGCGTCGCGAAGTACAATCAACTACTGCGCATTGAAGAGGAACTCGGAGACAAAGCGATCTATCCGGGAGCAGCCGTCTTCAAGCAACGGCGGAAGCAGGAAACAGGTAACAGGTAACAGTAGAAAAACGCGAACGACCGGTAGGAAGGTAACCGTTTCCTGTTACCTGCTTCCTGTTTCCGAAGTTGTCCCTTACGTCGCACCTTCCGTCGGAGCAGCCTATGGAGCGCGTCCCGCGATGGTTTGTCAGCTCACTGGTCCTGGTACTGCTGGTTGCCGTCACCTACGCATTTGGATCCAGCTTCCTCCAGGTGTACCGCCTCAGACGGGAAGCTGCACGCCTGGAACAGGTGCGACAGGACCTCATCGAGCAGGGCGCGCTGCTCCGGGAAGAGATCAAACTCCTGCACACCCCCGGCTACATCGAACGTATTGCCCGCGAACAACTCGGGCTGGTCAAGCCGGGCGAGGTGGCATTGTTGATTATCCGGCCGAAGCCCCCAACACCGCGGTCGGCGGGACCCCGACCTGCCGGGAAACCGACCCAGAAGGAGCCGGTCTGGCGGTCCTGGCTCCACCGGCTGGGGTTCTAACCAGTTCTAATTGACACATTTGCGAGGGCAGCCGTATAATTCCCGTGCATCCCACGTAGTTAACCTGTCGAGGAGGTAGAGCCGGGCAAGTCATGGCGGTAGAAGCTGGTACGATCGTCGAAGGCACGGTCGTCAAGATCACGCACTACGGCGCGTTCGTAGAACTCCCCGATGGCAAGAGCGGTCTCGTTCATATTTCCGAGATCGCGGACGCATACGTCAAGGATGTCCGGGACTACATCAAGGAGCAAGAACGGATCAAGGTCAAGATCCTGGGCATCAACGAGAAAGGCAAGCTCGACCTCTCCCTCAAGCAGGCATTCTCCCCAGAAGAGCGCGCCATCCGGGCGCGTGCGAAGACGTCCTTTGAGGATAAGCTCAAAGCGTTCATGAAGGAAAGTGAAGAGCGCCTCCTGGATCTGAAGCGCAATACCGAAGCGAAACGCGGGGGCGGCAAGAAACGAAAGTAACGTCTACCCGTCTAAACCACTCCGAGTAGCCACGAAATATCTTCGAAGGTCCGCCAGGTAATTTCGTCCCGCTCGAGGGCGCGCGAGCGCTCCTGAATGTCTTTCCGCCCGTCTAGTTCCGCCAGTTGCTGTTCCATCCAGGTAAGTTTAGTCTTCACCTGATAGAGTTGCTCGCCGCCGGGTGCGTTCGGCAACAGTTTGGCGAGCTCTTCGAGCGCCCCTCGCTCGACGTCCCGTGCATACCGGTCCATCTCGATCGCTTCCAGCTTTGAATACGCCACCAGTTCCCGGCGAGATTCTACTGCCTTCACGATGAGGGCTTTTACCGCCTCAAGGCTTCGCTGATCGTCCATCAGGATGGCGTCCGCAGCTTCGGCAGCCGCAGCTCCTGGTCGCGATATTGCAACTGGTATAGCTTGGTGTAGATCCCGCCCCGGGTCAGCAGTTCGCGGTGGTTGCCTTCCTCCACGATCCTGCCTTTGTGCATGACGATGATCCGGTCGACGTTCTGAATCGTGGAGAGCCGGTGCGCGATAATGATCGACGTTCGCCCCCGCAGCACCTTGCTCAGCGCGTCTTGAATCAGGATCTCCGTTTCCGTGTCGACGCTACTGGTTGCCTCGTCCAGCACGAGGAGGATCTCCGGATTGTGTGAGATCGCGCGCGCAAAGGCGATCAACTGCCGCTGACCGGCCGACAGCGTGGATCCGCGCTCGGTCACCTCACTCGCGTATCCATTGGGTGACCGTTCAATGAACCGGTGCGCATTCACGAACTCTGCGGCCCGCCGGACCTCGTCGTCGCTGATCTCGGCGTTGCCGAGCCGGATGTTGGACGCGATCGTGCCCGAGAACAGGAAGACATCCTGCAGTACGAGGCCGAGATGCCGGCGGAGATCGCGCTGTGGATACCGGCGGATATCGACCCCGTCCACCAGCACCTGGCCGCGCTGCGGATCGTAGAATCTGCTGATCAAATTAATGATCGACGTTTTACCGGCGCCTGTATGGCCGACCACCGCGACGCTTTCGCCGGGGTGGATCCTGAATGACACGCCCTTGAGCACCCATTCGTCGGTGCCTTCCGGCACCGGCGGCTCGCCCCAAACCATGGCGGGTCGCGGAGCGTCCGCTCGGGACGCCGGCTTCACACCGTCTCCTTCCACGTGCGCCGAATCACTCGCTTCGCTCCGGTTCGTGGCATACTCGGCCGCGGCAAATTCTGCCGCGGGATAGGCGAACCAGACGTCCCGGAATTCGACCTCCCCCCGCACGCGCTCCAGGGGCACGGGGTCCGCTGGATCTTGCACGCTCACGGGCTCGTCGAGGATGCCGAAAATGCGCTCCGAGCTTGCCATCGCAGACTGCAAGATGTTGTACTTTTCCGCCAGATCCTGGATCGGGCGGAAAAATCGCTCCGTGTACTGGATGAACGCCACCAGGACACCCAGCGTGACCGCATTCTGGACGACCTGCCCGCCCCCGTACCAGATCAGCAGCGCGATGGCGACCGCGGAGATGAACCCGACCGACGGAAAGAACAGCGCAAATCCGCGGATCGCCTGCTTGTGCGATGCCAGGTGATCCCGGTTCAGCTCGTCGAACCGGCCGAAATTTCGCCGCTCGCGGTTGAATAGCTGGACAATCGACATCCCCATGATGTTTTCGTTCAGATAGGCGTTGATCCGCGCGATCCGAATGCGGATGGCCCGGTACGACTCTCTCGAGCGCACCTGGAACCACATCGTCATGCCAATGAGCGCCGGCAGCACCACGAACGTCACGAGGGCCAGCCGCCAGTTCAGCACTAGCATCGCGACGATGATGCCGGCCAGCATGAAGAAATCTCCGAAGACCGTTACCACCCCAGAGGTCACCATCTCGTAGAGCGCATCGATGTCGTTCGTGATCCGCGTCATCAAACGACCTACAGGGTTCCGGGTGTAGAACGCCACCGACAGGCGCTGCAGGTGCGCAAACAACTCCATACGCAGGTCGTACATGACGCGCTGGCCGACGGTCTGTGTGATGTAGTTCTGTCCATACCGTACCGCCGCGCCTGCGACAATGGCGAGCAGGTAGTAGAGGGAGATCCGCGTGACGCCGGCGAGGTCCCCGTTTCTGATGTAGCGGTCGATGGCGACCTTCACAAAGTAAGGGCCGACCAGATCGGCGGCCGCCGCCAGCAACAGTAGAACGACCGAGACGACGACGGTCGGCCGGTACGGGCGCAGATACTGGAGCAAACGGCGCATCAACCGCGCGTCGTAGGCCTTGCCGAGAATCTCGTCTTCCTGAAAATGCACACTCATGTCGCTGTCTCGACGTTAGTTTCTTCGAGGGCTTCTTCCAGTAGTTGCTTCTCGTACAAATCTGCGTAGAGCCCGCCCCGGCTCAGCAGCTCGTCGTGCGTGCCGCGCTCCACGATGCGGCCGTCGTCGACGACGATGATCTGATCCGCGTGCCGGACCGTGCTGATGCGGTGACTGATCAAGATTGCAGTACGGGTCGCCATCACATCGCGCAGGCGGGCGAGTATCTGCTCCTCGGTATTCGTGTCCACGCTGCTGAGGGCGTCGTCCAGGATCAGGATGCGCGGATCCCGGGCCACCGCGCGCGCGATTGCTGCGCGTTGCTTCTGCCCGCCGGAGAGCGTCACGCCGCGCTCCCCCAGCACGGTGTCGTAGCCATGCGGGAACTCGGCGACATCGGCGGCCAGGCGGCTGACCTCGGCCGCCTCGGTGATCCGCCCCCCATCCGCGCGCTCCATCCCGTACCCGATGTTCTCCGTCAGCGTTTCAGAAAACAGAAACGTGTCCTGCGCCACGAACCCGATGTGACGCCGCAGGTCTGCCAGCCGCCACCGCCTCACGTCGACGCCGTCGACGCGCACCTCTCCCTGCGTCGCATCGAACAGGCGGGGGATCAGTCCGACCACCGTGCTCTTTCCAGCGCCGGTCGGTCCCACGATCGCCACCGTGGCGCCGGCGGGAATCCGCAGATTGATGTCGCGCAGCACCTGCGCGCCGTTGTAGGCAAAGCTCACGCCGCGGAACTCGATCTCGCCTCGCGCGGCGGCGAGCGGCCGGGCATCAGGGGCGTCAACGATCCTCGGTCGTTGCGCGAAGACCTCGTCCAGGCGCTTCATGGACGCAAGGCCGCGCTGCATGAGGTTCACCACCCATCCCAGCGCGATCATCGGCCACGCCAGCAGCGCCAGATAGCCATTAAACTGCACGAACTGGCCGAGCGTAATGCGTCCTGTGATGACGGCCTGGCCGCCCTGCCACAACAGCACCATGGACGATAGCCCGATGAAAAACATCATCAGCGGCCACAGCGCGCCATCGACCTTGATAACCGCCAGGTTGCGGTGGATGTACTCGCGGTTCAACCGGGCGAATTCCTCGACCTCGAATGGCTCTTGCGCAAATGCTTTCACGACGCGAATCCCGGAAAAATTCTCCTGTGCTTTTGCCGAGATCGTGCTGAACTGGTCCTGCACCGACTCGTACCGCCGGTGGATCATCGGGCCCAGCACGATGAAGGTCGCGCTCACGAGCGGGAGCGTCACCAGCATGAACAGCGCCAGCCGCGCGTCGATCGACAGCATGAACCCGATCGCGATGATTGAGCTCACGATTGTGCTGAAGAAGTGCATGACGCCCGGGCCGGCGAACCGCTGCACGGTATTGAGATCGCTGACGGCGCGCGTCATCAGATCGCCCGTGCGGGTGTGCTGGAAGTATGCAAGATGCATGCGCTGCAGGTGCGCGAAGTAATCGTTTCGGATCTCGTACTCGATCTGGCGCGATACCCCGAGGATGAGGAGCCGCCAGAAGTACCGGAGGATCCAGACCACAAAGTGGATCCCCACCAAGAAAGCCCCGTATGTGAGGAGCAGGCGCGACGAAACCCCGCGGCCGATCCCGTCCACCGCGAGGCGCAGGACGATTGGGTCGAGCATCAGCAGCGCCGAGGCGGCGATTCCCAGCAGAAAGCCGAACAGGTAGACCCGGCGGTGTCTCAGGATGTACGAGAGGAGACGAGGGCTCAAAGCCTTCCGATTATACTGCCGACGGGACGCCGAACGCCAGGAGAGCGCCGAGCGCTTGGAGCGACACATCCACGTCGTGATCGCTGCCCGACGCGCTGAACCATCCTCCATCAGGGCGCTGCAGCGCGAGTAACCGAGGGAGCGCCCAGGCGACAAAGTGCTCGTCGACGCCGAAGCCCGCCGCGTACAACGCCGCGAGTGCGGCGCCCAGCGCGTCGGTGTTCCAGTGTTCCTCCCCCACATCAGCAAGCGCGGCCACACCCGACCTCACGAGGTCGGCGTCCTTTCCCTCGACCATCGCCAGCGTGGCGACCTCGAGGGCGTCAATCGTCAACATCTCGGGTGGAGGCCGGTCGCCGTTGCGCTTTGCTCGCAGGTAACTTGCGGCGCGCTGCACCGAGTCATGGCGCGAGCCTGTGAGCCGCGTCATCCAGAATCCCGCGAGCGCTGTACAGTATGCGCGCCCAACCGGATGTCCGGGCCGAATGTGCGGCGGAGGATCGAACTTCAGGACCGCGGGACTTTCGTCCCAGGAGCCATCCGGCCGCTGCGTTATCAGGAAAAAGCCGATCGCGCGCTCGACGTGGGGGCTGGGTAGCAGTCGCAGGTCCACCATCCATTGAAGCGCTGTTGCCGTCGCCGTCACAGCAGAAGGGCGCCCGCTGATCATCCCAAAGGGGAAACCACCGTCATCATGCTGGCGGCCTAAGAGCGCTCGCGCGGCTTTCGCATCCGGGCGCGTGCGGCCCAGCACGCCCGTCAGGCGGGCCCGTTCCAGCTCGTCGCCGTTGTCCCGGATAAACGCTATGGCCGTGGTGAAGTAAGCATGCATTGGTTAAACGAGCGATGCCATAGGCGTCACTGTGATCTCTGCTTCGTCAAGCGCCCGGCGAACCGCGCGCGCGAGAAGCACGGCGCTAGGATTGTCTCCATGAATGCACAGTGTATCTGATTGCACCGCAATCTCCGTCCCGTCCTCAGCCGCGACGAGACCGTCGCGCGCCAGGCGGACCGCCCGAAACGCGGCCTCGTGCGGCTCTGTGACGAGGGCATGGGCGCGGTCACGAGGCACCAGGGCGCCATCGGCCGCATAACCTCGATCGATGAAGGCCTCGCGCGCGACGCGCACTCCGATCCGCTCGAGGACATCCGCCATGACTGAACCGGCGAGCGCGACTACAATCAACCCGGGATTGATGGCTCGCATCGTTTCGCCGATCAGGGCGGCAAGACTTGGATCGGCGGCCGCCTGATTGTACAGCGCGCCGTGCACCTTGACGTGCTGCACGTTCACGCCGAACCGGTCCGCGACCGATTGAAGTGCGTCCATCTGGCGGGCCAACGTCTCGCGTAACTCTTCCGGGTTCATCCGAATCGCCCGGCGTCCGAAACCCTCACGGTCTGGAAATGATGGATGGGCGCCCACGCCCACGCCGTACTCGATGGAGAGGCGAACGGTCTTCGCCATTGACGCCTTGTCGCCGGCATGTCCACCGCACGCGATGTTGGCGGAGGAAATGAGGGGCAGCAGTTGCTCGTCCGTACCCGCACCCTCACCGAGGTCCGAGTTAAGGTCGATGCGCAGTTGGGAACTCCTCAAGGTACCGCTTGGCGGCCTCAAGTCGCTTGAACAGGCGCGCCTCCCAGTCGGGCGCAGTGAAATCTCCCTCCGGCATGAACAACAACGCGCCGGCCTCGCCGAGACGCAGCCCGTATTCGACACCGGGGTACGGCTCCGTCACGTAACGGATCGCGCCCCGATCAAGCTCCAGACGAGAGTCCACACGGGACAGCGCGGACTGGAGCCGTGTTGTGGCGTCGGCCTCTGAGATCATCCACTTAACCCGGCACCAAGAGTCATACCCCCGGCCTCGGCCCAGCTCGGCTCCAGACTCAATCGACGTGCAAAATCCACCGGCCTCGCTACTGGCTCGGCCTCCTCAACAGCGCCGTCGGCCCACTCCGTGGGCGACATTAGTCGTCGCCACTCTATTCTACGGAATAGGCGAACAAGGGAACAGACGATCAGGCGAACAACAAACGCAAGTATGAACTGGTCCACCCAATTCCACCAGGCTCTACCGTATCATGAGTTCCTCACGCGGCACGGCACCGACGCGCATCGTCAGCGCTGGCAGGCGGTCTATGACCGCATCCAGCTTACAGATCAGCAACGTGTGCTCCTGGATGGTTTCCCGCGCAAGATGCACCTGCTTTGCATTGCCGGCACCTGGTGCGGTGACTGCGTGCGGGATGGACCCATCCTCCAGCGGATCACGGAGGCGTCGCGCACCGTGGAGCTGCGGTTTCTTGATCGAGACGAGCGTCCGGACATTTCAGAGGAACTGTCCATCAATGACGGGTTGCGCATCCCGATGGTGGTATTTCTCAGTGAAGACCACATCGAGTGCGCGCGGTACGGTGAGCGCACACTGGCGACATACCGGAAGATGGCCGCAGAACGTCTCGGCCCCGCGTGTCCGACTGGCGTGGTCCCGCCGGGTGAAGAGTATCTGACGACGGTCACGCAGGAATGGCTGAACGAGATTGAGCGAGTACAACTGTTGTTGCGTCTATCACCGAGGCTGCGCGCATTGCACGGAGATTGAAGTGTAGTTCCACACTTTTCCCGTTATAATTGGTTCGGTTCCGGCCCCATCGTCTAGCCCGGCCCAGGACACAGCCCTCTCAAGGCTGAGACACGAGTTCAAATCTCGTTGGGGCTACCAAATTGGCCAGCTTTCGTGGGCTCCTAGGCCTCTCCCCGAAAAGAAACTACCACGGGGACCCCTCTAGCCTAGGAGCCCCCGGCGCCGGCCACGTTACAGGCTCCGTCAGTTACCTTCCTTCGCTTCTGCAATATGCTCTTTCCCTACCGCCTTGCTCAACTGCAACACTGCGATATTGATGGCCGGCCGGGCCTGTTCGGGATCTTGAAGGGCGGAGATCGGCACCTCCGCATCGCGATGCATCGGGCCCTTCATAAACTCGACTCGAAGCCGGCCCTGATCGATTTCCTCTACGCGCCCTACGCCGATGTCATCCCGACCCATTTCGCCCAGATATCGGGTGATCAGGTCTCGGTACTTCTCAAGCTCGTTGGCCATGGCACATCCCCCCCTCGGCTGCCATTTTCCCCGTTCGAGCGGGTCTCACACTCTGCGGCCACTGGAGGAAGGCTGTGCATACCAGCGAACGCATGAATGACCTGCGACGCCCTGGAGGCACGATACGGCACTGCTCGCGCTGATAACCGACCTCGCGTATCTCATGACGGCGCTGTGGGAGTCGGCCCGTCTCCGGGGCGTCATCCGCCGCTGGTCCGAACTCCGGTATCGAACCTCGGGCGGAATCTACGCTAATCACATCGCTCGCACCGGAGACTATGGCGCGCCGCTACGAGAAGCACTGCGCGCGTTGCCAGCACATCCACACCGCATCCTCGACGTAAGTACCGGGACGGGATACGCTGCGCAGGTCGCGATGAGCATGTTTCCTGAGGCACGCTCCTACGCCTGCGATCTTTCCACATCGATGCTCTCTGCAGCACGTGAGAACCTTTCACGCACCGCTCTGATCTATTGCGATAGCGCGCACCTGCCGTTTAGAAACGGCGCATTTGATCTCGTGCTGCTGCAGAACGCGCCGCCTCCTCTGAGAGAGCTCGCCCGTGTGACAGCCCCCGGAGGCTGGGTGATCCTTGGCTTTTCCGCTGCCGGCCCGCTCCCGGCGTGGCTGCCTGAGAAAGTCGTCCGGCGGTTGGCAACGTATGGTCTCCACAGCGCCCGCTGGATACGCACCGGGAGGGGCCTGTACATCCTGGGGCGCCTTGACGTACTCGAGGATGCGGCATGAACGTCTCTCTCATAATCGCAGCGCTCGACGAAGCACAAACCGTCGCCGACGTGGTGCGAGCGGGGCGCCGATGCCGGCGGGTACAAGAAATTATCGTTGTGTCAGATGGCTCTCGCGATCGAACCGGCGTCGTCGCGCGGCAGGCGGGCGCCTATGTCATCGAATTACCTAGGAACGTCGGCAAAGCGGGCGCTGTGATGGTTGGCGTGGAACGCGCGGCCGGCGACATCGTCGTGCTGCTCGATGCGGATCTGATCGGGCTACGGCCGGACCATGTCGATGAATTGCTGCACCCCGTGCTCGACGATGGCGTCGACATGGTGATCGGCGTCATGAAGCGCGACCTCGTACAGAATGTGCTTCCGTCCTTTTCGGGTCAGCGCGCGATCCCTCGATTCCACCTGATCAGGCATCCAGAGCTGCGCGACAAGGGCTTCGGCCTCGAGCGCGCGCTGGCGTCAATCGCTCGGCGAGAACGATGGCGGGTCCGCCGCATTGAACTCCGAGAGCTCTCTCACCGGCTGAAAGAAGAGAAGTATGGGCTGGTGCGCGGATATCGAGCGAAGCTCAAAGCTGCCGAGGACCTCGTCCGTCACACTCGCCTTCGCCGGGCAGGGCGGATAGGGACGTGACGCTGGCCCCCTCACCCAAGTCCTCGGATCGCATTCTCCTGATCGCTGCCCACACCGACGACGAGGTCATCGCAGCGGGCGGCTATTTGTCGGCGGCGCGTGAAACCGGCAGTGCAATCACCGTCGTCATCCTCACCAATGGCGACGCCAACCGCCTCTCAGCAGCGCTACTGGGGCGCACACTGCGTCCGACCCATCACGCGTTCGTCCGCGAGGGAGAGATCCGCCAACAGGAGTCGATCGACGCACTGAGCAGGCTCGGACTCGGCCGCACGCAGATTGTCTTTTTCGGTTTTCCGGACCGCGGGCTCGCCGCACTGATGGGTCCGCACATGTCCAAGTCATCGCCATTCACGTCGCCGTTTACCGGCACATCAGCGCCACCGTATGCCGGCGTCTTCCGGCCGGCCGCGTACTACACCGGCGAAGAACTCACCGAGAGCCTGACTGAAATCATCAGCGACTTCCGACCGACGGTTCTGTTGACGCATTCGATGCTCGATCACCATCCGGATCATCGCGCCACCGCGGAGTTCGTGTCCATCGCGCTGGATCGTGCCGCGTACGCTTCCACGCTATCAGTGAAACGTTTCGGATTTCTCATCCATGCAGACGACTTCCCGCGTCCGCTGCGCTACGATCCACAGGCCGCGCTCGGCCCTCCGCCAAGCCTCCGCGCTCAAGCCACCTGGATGTTGTTTCCGCTCCCGCCGGCGACGGTCTCGCTGAAGGGCGAGGCGATGCGCTCCTACCGCACGCAATACCAGAGCCCGTACCTGCGGCTACTTCTGAGTGGGTTCATCCGCAGTAATGAGTTGTTTATTCAAGAGTCGAATCTGAGCCAGGATTAGAAACTAAGGTGGCGACCACAAGTCGCCCGCGAAGCGGGCCGGCGGAGCAGAGAGGCCGAGCCAAAAATATCCCGGCCGAAGCAGAATGTATGATTCTTGTGGGCGGCGGCGAGGCCGGGGGAATCTTGCTTGTTGCGAACTAAGTCGAAGTGCTAGGTAGCGGGTGTCGCCGGAGACTGATCAGCAGGACCGCCGTACCGATTGTGAGTAAAATGGCCGCCGCGACGAATGGCGCACGGTGGCCGAGCGTATCCCACAGGACGCCCCCAAGCAGCGGACCCAGAACGAGGCCTGCCCCTTCCGCTGTCTGCGACGCGCCCATCGCGAGACCGATGCGACCCGGCGGCGCCAGTTCGCTCACAAGCGCGTGCCACGCCGGGGAAGTCAACGCGTAGCTGGCCCCGAGCATCACGGAAGCCCCCCCCAGCACCATTAACGAGGGCGCCGTCTGCAGCACCCACATCCCTGCCGCGCCAAGCGCCAAACCCCACGCGGCCGTGCGACCTTTACCCCACGAGTCCGCCAGATGTCCTGCCGGAACAGACGCGACGGCGACTGAAAGCACGAGAACGAGAAACACCGTGCCGATGAGTTGCTCCGGCAGGCCAACGACTCGCTTGGCATAGATGACCGAGATGGGAGCGAGCAGACCGACCGCAAACATCTGCACGAATGCGACCATGAACATCACCAACAGGAGCGGTGACAACCGGGCGCTCTCCATCACCTCGGACAAATGCGGTTGTGGTGCCAGGCCGTGATACCCCACCATCGTCCCGCTCGGCGCGGCGTCCCCATGCTCCGGCACACCACGCAGCAATGCGATGGCCAGAAGCGCGGCTGACGCCAACAAGAAACTGGCAAGGTAGAACCCAGACGCGTAGTTGCCCGTGAACCCCACGACGAATAGGCCGAGCGCCGGGCCGAGCGCAAGGCCGGCGAGAAAGAACAGGTTCAGTGTGCCCATCGCTGTCGCGCGCCTCGAGGGCGGACTTGCATCTGCGACGATCGCCGATGCCCCCGGCCACAATGCCGAGGACCCAATCCCGTCAATCACACGAAGCGGGATGAACAGGACCGGCATTCTCAGGACGGACATCATCAGAGGCGCCAGGCTGCTCAACAGAAGTCCGGCGACGATAGTCGGCCGCCGCCCGATGCGATCCGCGACCGAGCCCCAGGCAGTCTTGAAGATCGTTTCCACCAGCGCGAATGCCGCAACCACGGCGCCGACGAGCTTGACGCTCGCGCCCAATCGCTCCGTGAGATACAGGGGCAATAGCGGGATGACGGTGGCGAACCCGAGCTCGGCGAGACCGAAGATCATGGCGGCGCGCAGGATGACAGCACCGGAATGCCCTTCGACTCGCTTCGTTCGCTCAGGGCCATTCGCCTCGCGAGTCACCCGTCGTAGACCATGAGCGCGACTGCCGGTTGGCAGGCGGGTCGAATGGCCGGCGTTAAACCGGTCATTCTCCCGCAGCGCGCAATACGGCGCTCGCGTGGGCCTCGGCCTCGATACGGTCGTCGAGGGGTGGAAGCGTGACCTGGCCGTAGCGGCGGCCGAGCGCACTGCGAATCAGGTGATCGGTAAACAGCGGGTTTTTTGGCAGCAGAGGTCCATGAAGGTATGTTCCGAACACGTTGCGGGACACTCCGCCCTCCGTGTGATCTTCACCATTGTTTCCAAATCCGCGCATCACATTCCCCAGCGGAGCAGCTCCTGGGCCGAGATGCGTACGGCCACCGTGGTTCTCAAACCCGACAACGGTGGCGCCGCCGAGCAGCGTGCTGCGGATGACGATATTGCCGATCAAGCGCCGTGAGGACGGACCAGGATGAACCGTCGTCAGGTCGAGTAACCCCAGGCCGACAAGATCATCGCCATCGGCGGGCCGGTAGTAATGGCCGAGAAGTTGATAGCCTCCGCACACCGCGAGCACCACCACGCCGGCCTCGGCCGCACGTTTGAGTACTCCACCCTTGCGTGCGCGGAGATCATCGGCGGCCAGGCGCTGCTGCCGATCCTCGCCGCCGCCGATGAAGTACAAATCGTACGCGTCGCCGTCGAGCGCATCGCCCAGACGGCAATCGGTCACCGCGGCGTCGATCCCCCGCCACCTCGCGCGGTTCATCAGCGCGATGAGGTTGCCGCGATCACCGTACAAATTCAGCAGGTCAGGGTACAGGTGACAGATCCGCAGGTCCATCGTATTCAATCTTCCCAAAATCCCGCCACAAGACCACGCTGCTGCAAGATCTTGCGGAGTTGGAGCATCGCCGTGTACGTCGGCAGGACGTACAGGCGCCGTCCATCGGTCGACTTCATGGCGAGATCGAATGCCTGTGCCAGATCAGTCGCGACCGCGCGGGTCTCGTCCGGAACTCCGGCATGCTTGAGCCGAAGGTCCATGTCGTGCGCGCGGATGCCGGTGACAATGGCACGGCGGATCCGCCCGGCCAGCATCTCGAAGTCCACGTCCCACAGCCACGAAATGTCACGGCCGTCTGCAGTGAGATCGTTGATCGCGATGAGCACTGTCGCCTGGCCGGTGTCTCTGAGCACAGTGCGAAGCACCTCGTTGAATCCCGCGGGGTTCTTGGCGAGCAGCAGGACCGCCTCGTGCCCATTCACCCGTACACGCTCCGCGCGGCCGAAAGCGGGCGCGAAGGTACCGATGCCCTCGACGATCGGGGGCAGCGCCACGCCCATCTCCAGACAGCACGTGGCGGCTGCGAGGACATTGTGGAGGTTGTATGCACCCGGCAGTTGCGTCTTTACTCTGGCGGATCCGCGCGGTGTCATGAGGGTAAAGGCGCTTCCCTCGAGTCCACGGGCCTCGACCTCGTGGGCAGCGACATCCGGCGAAGGCCGCGTGGTCCCGCATTGAAGGCAACGATACACACCCATGTGGCCAAAGTACACTGCGCGATACTCGTACGGGACGCCGCACCGGTAGCAGTACCTGGCGTCCGCGGCGTGCTCGAGCGTGCCGAGGCTGCACGAGTCGTCTTCGATCCCGAACGCCACGCGACGGCCCGTCGTGCGTGTGGCAACTGACGCGACCAGTGGATCATCCGCGTTGAAGATGACGACAGCTCCGGCGTCGTTCGACAGGGCGGTTTCCCAGCGACCCGCGACGATATCGATTTCTCCGTACCGGTCGAGTTGATCGCGGAAGAGATTGGTCAGGACGACCGCGCGTGGTTGCAGCGACGGCTGCACGATGGGGAGTGTGGCCTCATCCACCTCGAAGATCCCGATGTCGCCTCGGATGCGTCCCCCAAGCGTCGCGTGCTGCAAAAGCGCCGCAGCGATGCCGGTGGCGAGGTTCGCGCCGGCGCGATTGTGCACCGATGAGAATCCCGCACCGCGGAGGATGTGTGAGATCAGGCGTGACGTCGTCGTCTTGCCGTTGGTTCCCGTGACGACGATCGTGCCGGAGGGTAGGCGCGCCGCCAGAATCCGCACGACGTCGGGGGCGATGCCGCGTGCTACACGACCAGGCATGGTCGTCCCACCGCCTAAACCGAGCAGACGACTCAACACTGCCGTAGCTTTGCCAAGCGTGATGGCGGCGAACAGACGCAGGGAACTCACGAGTGAAGGATACGCGTACGGGTTAGAAGCGTCTCGCTCCCAGGTAACGAGGCTTGTAATATGGGTAGTCCATCGAAGTTACGGTCACACGGCCAAATCCGGACGACGCATGAATGAACTGATCGTTGCCAATGTAGATGCCCGCATGGCTCGGGCCCGGACGCGTTGTCTCGAAGAACACAATGTCGCCGACTCGCAGTTCGCTTGTGGAAACAGGGCGGCCCGAGACGTAGAGTTCAGCGGCGGTTCGAGGGAGCCTGACGCCGACCGAGCGCATCACATAGCCGATAAGTCCTGAGCAGTCGAACCCGCGCGGGCTCATCCCACCCCATCTGTAGCGCACACCCATGTGTCTCATCGCTGAGGCGACAACCGCCGACGCCCATTTTTGGCCTCGTGATGGGATCGCCGAGGCCCCGACCACGCGCAGTGGAGGAAGGACGGTCCGGGTCTCTGGTCCGGGGATCACCAGACGCTGACCACGCTGCAGAGCGTCAGGATTGTTGATCCCGTTGACTGCCGCGAGTTCACGCATCGAGACGCGATAGCGGGACGCGATCTTCCACAGTGTTTCTCGAGGCTTCACGACGTGTGTCGTCGCTCGAGAAGGCGTGCGGGAATCTACCGCCTGTCGCGGCGTTTGCGAACCGGGGATGGCCAGCCGCTGCCCCGGCCGCAGCGCGTGCGGATTGCGCAAACTATTGGCGGCGGTGAGTGAACCAAGCGACACGCGGTGCGATCTGGCGATTGACGACAGCGTCTCGCCCCGCTTCACGACGTGCGGCTGCGCGGCGGCCTGGGTCAGTGGCGCCAGTACCAGCGCGGTGGTGATGACAATGCCAGCAGTAATTGGGACTCGCCTCACGTTGGCCTCCGTGGTGTCCGGTCTTCTCGCCGAAGAATTGAAGATGCCGTTGGAACTTACCGGATCCACGAAGCGTGAGAGTATTATGCCCCATGCCGTTACAGCGATAGACGCTGCTCGAACGCTCACGGCTTATTCGCCCGGGCTGCTGATTCCCCCTTCCCGAGTTGAAAGATCGATGAGGGAGGAAATAAATAGGGGCGGGACTAAGCGGTCGGGAATCGGGTACGCACCATATGCGTTTCTTGACCGCAAAACTGTTCTGCTATAATAAGGCGCAAACGAAGGAGGGGCATCTCGTGGTTCACATGAAAGTCCGCGGCGTGGCGCTGGACCAGCAGATGAATCCCGTCGTGTTGCTCGTGGATCAAACCGAGACCCTTGCACTCCCGATCTGGATCGGCCAGGCTGAAGCGACCGCGATCGCGATGGAGTTGCAGGGTGTGAAGGCGCCGAGACCCATGACCCATGATCTCCTGCGCTCTGTTCTCCAGACGCTCGCGATCAGTGTGACCCGGATCGTCGTGACCGAAGTCAAGGACAGCACGTACTTCGCAGAGATTCACCTCGCGGGAAACGGCACGCCCCTCATTATCGACTCCCGGCCCAGCGACGCTATCGCGCTGGCTCTCCGCTCGGAGGCGCCGATCTTCGTTGCCGACAACGTCGCGGAGCAAGCCATCGCGCTGAAGAAACCGCTGGACGAGGAGATGGAAGAGTTTCGGAAGTTTCTGGAGTCCGTGAAACCCTCAGACTTCAAGGGGCCTGTCCACTAGCTGGTAGAAAGCCCCCTGCGATCGTAGGAATACGTCTTCCCGTTCGCCCGTAATCGCACAGGGTTGCGCCACAAGGAGTGCACGGCCTTCAGGAAGAGGCCGACGCGCTTGGCGTCCAGTTTGCGCTCATCATCGCGGTGGATCAGGATCAGGTCGCGGTGATGCGCGCCCGGCTCAACTTCGATGTGCGGCTCGCCTTTATGCAGCTTCTGGCTGATGAGCATTTCTTTCACCTGCTGCAGGTCATAGCTCTTCTTCTTCTCTTTCGGATCGTAGACAAAAATGTCGAGGCGCCGCACCATCTCGTCGGTGAGGATCTCGTCGATCAACCGGATGTCCTCGTAGTACGTGCGGACGCCGAGCGTTGCGTCGAACCCCCGCTCGCCCTTGATCCACTTGAACAGTGTGTAGCCGATCGTGTACGGTGCGGGGCGGTTGCTCAGCTGGACCGACAGGCTCGCCCATGACTTGGTATCCAGGATGTCTCGCAGCAACTCCGCCTCGACGAAGGTCGCCCATCCTTCGTTGATGACGTGCGTGCGTTGAATCAGGTCGAAGTACTCGGCTTCTTCACGAACGATCTGCAGGAGATGCCGCTCCCACTCTTCCAGCGGCGCCTTCTCCTCCAGATGGTAAATCAGGCGCTTGCGCCGCTCACCCGAGCTGCGTTCGAATGCGTTGACCGTCCCCGCGACCGTCAGCAGCGCGTCGAGGAGTGCCTCGATCTTCTCGGGCCCATACTGGTCCTGATACTTGCGGATCGTCCGCGCGTGCAACTCCGCGTGATTGAGCATGTTCTTGTCCGACTTCCGATACCAGTGGTTGTTCTTGAAGAAGTCCACATGCCCGAAGACGTGGGCGATGACGAGCACATTTTGGAGATACGTGTTCGTGGAGCGCAGGAAGGCATGGGAGGGGGACGTATTGAGCACGAGCTCGAGGATGCTGAAGACTTCCTTGGCCTGCTGGGTCACCAGCTCTTTGTAGGCGCCGCCCCAGTACCAGTGCACAAAGCGATTAGGCAGGCCCATGCTGGCCACTTCCGCGATCTGGTCACTGTCCGTGACGCGGAAATAGACCGGGTCAAATGAGAGACCCCGGTCGTGGGCTAGCGACTCGATGCGCTCGATGACCTCGCGGTACGCTTCCAACGCTTGCCTCCTACTCGCTCACTCTTAAAGAACGCCAGGAAGTCTGCGACCGCCTGCCGGATCGACTCAACGTCGACGAGGTTGGCAAAGGTCGCGTTCGTGTGCCGGCGCGAGGTCTCTTGCACGTGTTCAGAGAACCCGCCCACTCCCCGGCCGCCGGGGTTCACGTGCCCATAGCACACCAGGTCGAACTTCCCAAGAGCCTCCTCATACCGCTTCTTGGCCAGGTCGAAGTCTCCGGAACTCGTCTCGCCGTCGGTGAACATGAACAGGAACTTGTCGTACTCTGTGGCCCCGTGCAGAAGCTCCATCGACTTTTCGAACCCCGCGGAAATGTGCGTCCCGCCCGATGATTCCACGCAGAAGAACTCGTCTCGCGCCTTCTCTTCCGCCACGTCCTGGAACACGACGTATCGCCGGAGGTTGGTCGGATAGCGGCGCTCCAGGTAGTACCAGAGGACGAAAATCGTCTTGCGCACGAGCGAGAGGTATTCGCCGCGCATGGAACCGGAGATGTCGAGCACATAAATCTCGATAGAGCGGTGGTTCTGGTGGTCGGTGGGATCCTCGATGAAGTACCACGCGTCGTGCGCCATCTCAACGTCATAATCGGCCACGCCCCGCTCGCGGACGCTGCGCAGGAGTGACTGCACCATCGTCTCCTCGAGGTTGAGGTCCGGCCGCAGGCCGATACGGTCCAGGTCATCAAGCTCGGGCATCTCGTCAGTCTCGATCTCGCCGCTGCGTGACGGCTCGTTGATCACCGGCAGCTTGATCTCTTCGATCAGGACTTCCTGTGCCAGGCGGACGAACTCGTCGAAGTCGAGCTCGACTCGGAGCTCTTTGCCATGGTGGTCGCCGCCCAAGAGTCCTCCCAGAACCTGAATCTCGTCGTCACCCTGGCCCCCGCCTCCGCTGCCCTGCCCCTGACCGCCGCCCCGGGCGAGCACCGGGGAGTCCTCGCCGTATTTCAGTGTCGGGAGGTCCAGTGTGGCAATCTGCGTCTTCACCTTTCCGTCAATGATGAGCTCTTTCTGCTGGATGAGCTCGTTGAGATGCTGTTTGAGGTACTCGCGGAGCAGTTGGTCATGCTTCTGCTGCGCGATCCGTCCGCGATGGACCCTCAATTGTCCTGACTTGTCGATACTCACTGTTCGCGTTCCCCCGTTGTCGCGTTACCGCGTCATCGTGAGTTAGAAGCTTCGCCCTATGATCTTGAAGACCGATCTCGCACACACGTCGCAGTATCCGTACTCATCCCTCGCACTGCGGTACAGCACGTCGAGCAGTTCCTGGCCCTTTGTGTCCAGCTCTTCGCTCTTCTCATAGAGCCGCAGGAGGTTCTTGATCTTGTTGAAGACGATTTCGTTGATGACCGGTCGCAGGTGCTCGTTCTCCTGGTAACCCATGCGCGTGAGCTCATCCTTTCGCTCCAGCAGGACGTTCTCGAAGGCCACGCGCCCCTGCCGGCTGATCTGACGTTTGCTCACCATGATGCCCTCAACTTCATCCACGAGTTCCTTTTCGCTGCCGGAGAGCTGGTCGCCGGTGACGTTGCGCGAGGCTGCCTCGAGGTAGTTGAGGTAAAGATTCTGCCCGTAATCGTAAAAGTGCGTCGGGACGATCTCCTCCACGATGAGGTCGATCTTCTTGTTGATGAACTCCATCTTCGTCTCTTCGAACTGTTTGAGCAGGTCCTTGAGGTTGAGATCTTTGATCGACTGGTGCTCAAACGTGCGCTCGACGGCCGACGAGATGGTCTCGAGGTCCAGACATGATTCCGCCAGCGTATAGCCATAGGAGAACGCGTCCTCGAAGAAGCGTGGGGAGAGACCTCGCAACCCCTGCGACTCCTCCCGGGACTTCAGCGCGTACCGTGCGGCAAGCTCGTAGACGTCTTCGGGGACATGCCTGTCCTCGTTGCGCACGCGGTTGGCGCGTTCCACGAGCGTTTTGTAGATTTTCTTTTCGCCTTCCTGATCGACGTTGTAGGGGAAATCGATCTTGTGGATGCGGCCGCGCAGGGGCTCCATGATATCTTCGGAGACGAAGACATTGTACTCCGGATAGTTGCTGTGCCCGATGACCGTTGTATCGACATGCACGGTCGGGAAGTTCGCGAGGTCGATGCGCTTGGACTGGATGAGCTCCAGCAGGAGGGAGAGCAGCTGTCGCCGGCTCTTGAACACCTCGGTCCAGTCCAGGATGCCGCGGTTTCCCCAGATGATCTTGCCTTCGAAGTCGTAGGCATCCGGGTCATACGTCGACCCACGCTCTTTCAGCATGGAGAAGTTGATGTTGCCGACGAAATTCGTAATGTCTTCGCGTCGCAGATCGGTCGGGGTATGCTTGGCGATGCCAATCTTATCGCGCGCGGAGATGTAGATGCGGGTCACCGGCACCTCGCGCCACCCGTTGTGTTTATCGAGCAGCCGGTCGCAGATAGGACACGGCACGGCTTCCTCGTGCCAGAAGATCCGCTGCTCTTCACGCGCCTCTATCGGGATCAGATCGAACGGGTGCTGGTGGAAGGGGCATCCTTCGACGGCATACAGCGCACCGTCGGACGTGTGTGAGTACTGCTCGAGCTTGCGCTTGAGACGGTCGACCGTCATCGACTTTCCGGATCCCTGCGGGCCGACGAGCAGCAGCAGGCGGCGTTCCATCGACAGGGAGTGCGCGCGGAAATACGCGACGATCGCGTCGAGCTGCTTCTCCATTCCGAAAACGCCTTCGAAGACGCGATCGCGGCCGTAATGCTCGATCATGTCCGAGATGTAGTGGTGTGTGGTCCGCCGGAGGCGCGGGTCGTGGTGCGCTTCCTGCAGGTAATCCAGAACGGTCTTCATTGACTCCGCTTCCTTTTGAGGGCCGGCTCCTCTGTTGTTTGGGGGTTATGCCCCTCCTTACGTATGAACTACAGCGGGGGTTCAGAGGTTGAGTCACTCTGCCCCGCTGGTGGTCTCAACGTGCCCGAAACGTTACACCGACAGGCCCAATAAACACACGAATCCAGCCGGGCGTCCTGCCCTGAACTGGATTCTGTTAAAGCGTTACGACAATGTGACCGGACAGTTCAGGTGCCATAGTCGCTGCGATTGTGCTCCGTAGTAAGGTCCGTGTGAGCGACGAGATTGCGTCAGAAAACTGTGCCGAGTATACGGCTGCGCTTCGCGGGTGTCAAACGGACCAAAGTACCAGAAAGAGGCGTTATGCGGAGCTATGTTCCCGCCTTTTCAACATAGACCGCCTTCGCGAGGTCAGCCCGGACGCGGCGCGTTCCTTTCTTCGTCTTCACCGACAGCGCGCCGTCGTCGTGCACCGCCACTACCCACACGGACTCGCCCGGCAGCAGGCGTTCACTCGCCAGGTCGCGCAGCACGGCCGGATCGCGATCGCTGACCCGCGCCACGATTCCGGCCTGTCCCGGACCGAGATCTGCGAGCACCGACTGGTGGAGATCCTCGACGTCGCCTTCGCGCGTGGGGATCGGATCGCCGTGTGGATCGCGGGTGGGCTCTCCGAGTGACTGCGCGATTCGCTCTTCGAGTTCCTCGGAGATCACGTGCTCGAGCCGCTCTGCCTCTTCATCCACCTTGTCCAGACTGATTCCAAGGTTCCGTGCCAGGTAGAGCTCAATCAACCTGTGGTGGCGGATGACTTCGAGCGATACTTTCTGTCCACTATCGGTCAGCTGCACCCCGTGATAAGGGGTGTGCTCAACCAGTCTTAGCCGAGCAAGTTTCTTGAGCATGTTGGATACAGATGCCGGCGCGACGTCGAGACGTTCGGCGATGGCGTTGGTCGTCACGGCCGCGCCCTCCTGCTGCAGCTTGTAGATGGCTTTCATGTAGTCTTCGATCGCCTGCGTCAGTACCCGTGACCCGTGATCCGTGAGATGTGATCCGTGATCGGGCATGGTCGTCTACGCCGCCACAAACAGACCGGTGAGATACATGACGAGTAAGCCGGCCGCGAATCCGGCGACCTGATAGGCCACAGCCGCGGCGCGCTCGTCCCGAATCATCAGCTTCAGGAGCTCGTACACGACCTGGAAGATGGCCCCCGCGCCGATCGCCAAGAACAATGTCGCGAGCACCGGCGAATAGCTCAGGCCGCCGATCCACGCGCCGGCAATCGTGGGCGCGCCCGCCAACAGCCCAAGGAGCACCAACCTCGACAGCCGTGGCCGCTCCTTTGCGATCGGCGCCACGATCCCCAATCCCTCGGTGGTGTTGTGAATCGTGAATCCGATAACCAGAAACGTGCCAAGTGCCAGTTCGCCCAGGCTGTACGCAGCCCCGATTGCCAGCCCTTCGCCGAGGTTGTGCAATCCAATGCCGAATGCGATCAGCGTGGCCAGCGCAAAGCGGCGCTGCACCGGATCGCCGCCGGCAACGAAGAGCCGGCTCACCGCCACGAGCACCAGAATCGTGATGACGGTCCCGAGGAGCACGAGCGATGTGCCTTGATACGCGGCGGGCAGTGTCCGTGCGGTCTTCAGCGCCTCATCCAGTGCGTCGACGCCTAGAAACAGCAGCAACCCGGCAGTCAGGCTCAGAAAGAATGCAATCCAGCGGTCGGGAAGCGCTCGCAGGAATGGCAGCCAGAGCAGCCCGAGCAGCACGGGAATGACGCCGACGTAAATGCCGAGCAGGGTAAACGTCGTCAGGTAGCGCGCGTCAACTCGGGGAGATTCGGTCGCCACGTTGATGACGTGGTCGAACGTAAGTCCAGTCGACGTGACTAGCTTAATCTCATGTGTCTCGCCTTCCACCCAGGGGTAGGGCAAGGAGATCGTCGCCTTCCCCAGGCGAGGAATCGTTCGGTCGCGATTGACCTCGAACTGCCAGTACGCCTCGTCGACCAGGACCTGCGCCACCGTGACCGGCTCCGGCCCACCGTTCGTGACGTAGATGAACAGGTGCCCCGGTTCCAGTTTGACTCGGTCAATCGTGAGCTCTTCGACCGGAGGGAACGCCGCCCGGAATACACCAATCGGGCCGAACCGAAACAGCAGCACGACGAGCACGATCAGTAAGACGAGCGGCAGAAGGCCGAAGAGCCACCGCCTAGACGCCATTGTCGCTCACCTCAAAGTGTCCCATCCATCCGAGCTCCGTGAACTCACTCTGGTGCGCGTGGAACATGTATCGCCCGGGGAACGGGAAGCGTAATTCAAGGACCGCGCGTTCGGCCTGGCAGAGCATGATCGTGTCCGTGAACTCGGTCGACTTCAGCGACGTTCCGGTGCGGTAGACATTGAAGAAGTTCCCGTGGATGTGGAGCGAATTGATGGGATCGAACTCCGTGATGTTCACAAGGTAGATGCGCACCAGTTCCTTCCGGCGGACCTTGATCGGATGCTTGGCGTAGTGAAAGGCCACCGTATTCACTGCGTACACTTCATTTTCGCCGTCAAAGTTCGTGTCGAAGGCGTTCATCACCATGACGAACTCCCGCGCCGGCGGCCGGGCCTTCTTGGGATCGATGATGAACGTGCCGTAGAGTCCCTTGTGGATGTGCCGCTTGAGCGGCGCGGAATGGCAGTGATACAGGTGCAGCCCGAACGGCAGCGCGTCAAACTCGTACGTGAACGTTTCGCCGGGCGCGAGGTCGCCGCGACCGATGCCGGGCACGCCGTCCATCTCCGCCTTGTGGAATCCGTGGAAATGGATGGTGTGCGGGTGCGAGCTGGCGTTGAGCAGGGTCACCTGGACCCGATCACCTTCGCGCGCTCGCAGCGTCGGCGCCGGCACCGTGCCATTGAACGTCCAGGCAGGAAAGAAGACGCCCGGTGCGATCTCGACCTCGCGTCCCTCGTCGGCGATAAGACGGAACTCGCGGAGCGTCTGGCCG
>Ga0184610_1000005_pt1 | contig 52976 bp, 56 predicted proteins | sample PLM1_100_coex_FD_133011 | JGI IMG/M metagenome (GOLD analysis project Ga0184610, IMG submission 133011) | Groundwater sediment microbial communities from an aquifer in East River, Colorado, USA - PLM1_100_coex | ecosystem: Environmental > Terrestrial > Soil > Riparian zone | place: USA: East... | reverse complement strand
TCGCCGCGGGTCCGAAGGATCCCGTGTCGGGCAGTCCCGCTTCCCGAAACACTGACCGATAGCCGCGGCCATCGGTCAGCGCCGATTCGATTACCTGACTGCCGACGCTGATGCTCTGCAAGGTCTTCAAGAGCGCCGTGGGGACCGGGATCATCGCCTTCCCGAGAGGAATATCGATCACTTCGCCAGTGGCAAATGCGCGGGGGATATCGCGGAACTCCTTCTCTGTACGCTCGAGAACGGCGCGCGGCGTCCCGAACTCCCGCACCTCGACGTGCAGATGCGGCCCCGTCCACTCTTTCGATTTGCGCGTGCGCTCGTCGTTCACGCGGTAGCCGGCACTCTGCAGCGCAGCGATCGCTTTGTCCCAATTCCCCGATGGCACCAGGTCGATGGCCAGACCGCGGTAGTGCATGCTGTTCGCCGCGTGCTTATCACCCGTGGTGGACGTGACGCGGAATGGGATCCCGGCGACCCGACCGTGCTGCATCAGTGAGCGCAGCTGCTCATGCAGGTCCACCTTGGCGCCGATCGGACGCGCGGGTGCGTCGAAGGTCAGCTCAGGAATCTGCTGAGGGCGCACGTCCGAGCGCGCTCCGCTGGTCGGAGGTCGGCGGGGCGGCGGTGCGCCGAAGGTCAATTCCGGGATCGTCTGCGTACTCATGCTATTACTAGGGCTCATTGCGGATGCCCAGAGAGACGCCGTTTTCTCCTCAGCCATTTGGGCATTCCGCTCCCACCTCTGTCGTGGAGCTCATGCCAGATGAATCCGCACCAGCACTGGATAGCCCTACGAATCCGACACTTGCTCCGACTAGTCGTAGTGGAGATACTTCCCAAGTCGACCGCATCGAGAGCAGCGGCGAAACTCACACCAGACCGCACGCGGCAGGTCTAGCGGGCTATCCGTTTTCGCTTGTCTACGGAGGGAAGTTTGAGAGGAGTGGTCTGTATCTCAAGTGCCGGTCCCCCGGCACCATGCTTTCCGACAGATTGCGTCCCCGCCACCGTCAATAACCCCGCGAGATTCCCACGAACTACGGCCTCCAAACGGTTTCCTTTCGGTGCCAGCCGAATGGGCTCAGGCAGCACCCTTCTAGAAGGCCTTGTGTGATGCTATTTTCAGCACCCGTCCTGACGCGAGCGCTTCCAGATATGCCTGAATAGTCTGGTCAGGACTCCTTGGTCCCCGCCGCACAACATTCCAACTTGATCATGCTGGCACATCGTGACAGCCTAATCCGGCGCCTTTCGAGGATGCGGTCCAGGCAGAGCCGTTTGCGGCAGAGGGATATTCAGCCCTTTTAGAGAATGCGCCGGCATCCCGGGATGGAAAACGCGGAGGTGGAAGATGGCGGAGAAGTGGTCGCTGTCTGGTATGTTCTATGATATCTGCAGCTGCAATGTCCCGTGCCCCTGCTGGTGGGGTATCAGTAAACCCACCAAGAACGGGACATGTGAGTTCTTCCAAGCCTTCCACATCAAAACAGGCCAGCACGGGAAAACGAACTTCTCCGGGCTCTCCGTTATCATGGCGGGCCACTTCTCCGGCGTAGTCCTGGAAGGCAACTGGCACGTCGGACTGTACATCGATGACAAAGCGAGCGAAGCACAACGTCAGGTGCTTGTGTCGATCTTCAGCGGTGAGGTCGGAGGCGTTCCCGGAGAGGTCAAAGGGTTCATCGGCGAGGTCAAAGGGGTCAAGTATGTCCCCATCCACTACCATGACCATGGCAACCTCTTCCACTGGGAGCTTGGTAATGTCGGCGAGGCGGGCGGCAAACTGGTCGCGGGAGGCCGGGAGGGGCAGCCGGTGCGGGCCGAAAACACCATGCTCCAACCGGCGATGGGCCTAACGGAGGCACTCACGAACCTACGCACCGAGAAGTTCAAATACGATGACCCGGAGTGGGGATGGCGGTGGGACAACAGCGGCCAAAATGTGTGGCGTGCGCCTTTCGCCTGGTCCGGCGGCTAACAACCGACAGGGTGCTCAGACCCTGGGGCCGGCAAGCGTGCCGCTGGGGAGTCTTATCGCAGCGCGGAGGGGCTGATCTCCCGTGTGGCGGGTAACGGTCGTCCTTGTCGCCGTGCTGCTCGCACTCTCCGGCGCTGCCTGGCTGATCCTGGCCAGGCAGTCGTCCTCTATGGCGACGGCGCAGGAGATGGGCAAAATGGCCCGAGGATCGCTGCTCGCTCCCCTCGCGAACGTGAAGCCCGGAATGGCGGAAGCAGGACCGCTGCTGTTCGTATCTGTGTGGGTCCTGATGATGGTGGCGATGATGTTTCCCTCCGTAGCACCGATGGTCCTCGGCTATGCAGTTATCGTGCGGCAGAAGGAGGGCCGTCCCGTGAGATGGCTGAAGGTGGGCGTCTTTACTGGGGGGTACCTCCTCGCCTGGGCCGCAGTTGGGGTGGGCGCGTTGATCCTCAATCTGGCCGCAACGTTATATCTCGAACTCCCGCGGCCTCCCTGGGTTCTGCAGGCGGCCGGCGGCGCGGTGCTGATTGCCGCGGGTCTGTATCAGTTCACCGCCTGGAAGCGGACGTGCCTCTCGCACTGCCGCAGCAGCCTTGCCTTCTTCATGCACAACTGGCGGCCAGGGGTCACTGGCGCAGTTCGTATGGGAATGCACCACGGCACCTACTGTGTCGGTTGCTGTTGGGGCCTGATGGCAGTCCTGTTCATGATAGGTCTGATGAACCTTGCATGGATGGCTCTGCTGAGCGTGGTGATTGCTGTTGAGAAGCTGACCCCGCAAGGGATGCTCGCGACAAGATTCGTGGGTTCAGCGCTCGTGGTTTCAGGCTTTGTAATGATTGTCTGGCGCGTCCTCGGATAGGCTGTAGGTCGCCAGGGTACCCTAGTCGGTAGCCGCGGTGACGGCCCCGGCACCAGAATTTACTATTACTCACCACCAGTGACCAAACTACGCTAGGCGGGCAAGAATTGGTGCGATGCTGCTGTGCCGAGTTTCTTCGTGCGGGGCAAAGTCCGCGCAACGGGCAAGCGATATGCTTTGGTCGGTAATCGCAGTGCCGGTCCCCCGGCACCACGATGTCCGCCCAAGCGCCCTTGCTTCAGGCCACTCTTGCAGCATCTAGAGTGAACCAGCTCGACAATTGTTCCTCCTCAGATCTAACTCTCGAAGACCCTTTTTATTTCAGCCCGCTAATTCTCTAGAGGCTTCCCTGATCTTCCTGTGGTGTCGAACTGAAACTCAAGCAGGGATGGAAAGGTGAAATAGGGTGCGGGTGGAACTAGCACGACTACGTTTCGCTCATAGCTAATAGGGAGTGTTGCTTGATGCGGGACGATCGTTCACGGCCACCCCCCAGAAGGGATAAGACCAAGCCTCCGCTCTACGCTAGCATCGCTGCTGACCACGTCAAAAACGGCCAATCACGCCACGAACTTCCGGTATTCCCAACCCGGTTCATCGGACGGGACGACGAGATCGCTGCAGTCCAGAGCCTGCTCCGACGCGTAGACGTGCGTCTACTCACGCTGATCGGGCCGCCTGGTATCGGCAAGACGAGACTGGCACTTGAGGTCGCGACGGCCGTAGCTCCACACTTCAAGCATCGCGCGGCGTTCGTCGATCTCGCTCCGATCAGCGATCCTGCCCTTGTCCCGCACACTATTGCCCACGTGCTAGGCGTTGTCGACGCTCCCCGCCGCAACACCCTCAAGCGCCTGATTGAGTACTTGGAGGAGAAGCGCATCCTGCTTGTCCTCGACAACTTTGAGCACGTAATCGGGGCGGCGACACAGGTCGCGGAAATGCTCTCAGCCTGCAGCGGTGTGAAGGTGCTGGCGACGAGCCGGGAACCGCTGCATCTAACCTGGGAGCGTGAGATCCCTGTCTCGCCACTCCGGCTACCTGATCTCGCTCGGTTGCCCGAACTTGAAGCATTGCCCGGTTATTCTGCCGTCGCACTGTTTCTCGAACGCGCGGGTGCGATTAGATCAGACTTCACCCTCACTCCGCAAAATGCAGCCGCAGTCGCCCAGATCTGCGTTCGTCTCGACGGGCTTCCCCTGGCGATCGAGATGGCAGCCGCCCGTGTCAAATCATTGACGCCTGAAGCCCTCGCCCACCGACTCGACGACAGGCTCGGGCTTCTCACCGCCGGCGCGCGAGACGTCCCCGAACGGCAACGCACGCTGCGGTCTGCGATCGCCTGGAGTTACGACCTCCTGAAGCCTGCCGAGCAGGCGCTGTTCAGAAGGCTGGCCGTCTTCGCTGGCGGCTGCACGTCGGAGGCGGTGCAGACGGTCTGCGGTGGTGACCTCGAGATCAATGTCATCGAGGGACTGGGTGTGCTTGTGGACAAGAGCCTACTGCATCACGGATCGCAGGCGGATGGCATCTCACGGTTCAGCATGCTGGAGAGCTTGCGGGAGTTTGGACTGGACGAGCTAGTGGCAACCGGCGAATTGGTGATGACTCAGCGCCGGCACGCGGCGTACTTCGTGGCGCTTGCTCACAAGGCGGAGGCCCACGAGCATGGCAACCGAGAGTCAAGCTGGCTGGAAACCCTGGAGAGGGAGCACGCCAACTTCCAGGCGGGGCTCGGCTGGTGCCTGGACAGCGGCAACGTCGCGCTGGGGTTACAGGGCGCGACGGCGGTGTCGTGGTTCTGGAGCCTGCGTGGCCATTGGAGTGTCGGACGCCGTTGGCTGGAACGGCTCGTGGATGCCTACAGTGTAGTCCCTGATGCTCTTCGGGCCAAAGGGCAATGGGCCCTTGGTCTTCTGCTTTGGCACCAGGCGGAGTACACGCGAGCAGAAGAGGCTTTGCAACAGAGTTTAGCCGAGTATCGCCAGCTGGGCGACACCACCGGAATCACGAATGTCCTTTACATCTTAAGTGACGTGTTTCAGTGGCGGGAAGAGTATGCAAAGGCTGATGAGTTAGTCCAAGAGGGCCTAGCATTGTCCCGCAAGCTGAACGATGCCGCCGGGATCTGCAGAGGTCTGTGCCGTTTCAGCGGTATCACTGTCAGCCGAGGCGAGTACGAAGCCGCGACAGCATCGCTCCACGAGGCGTTGAGGATCGCACAGGAACTTAGTCTCGAGCGCGATCGTGGGGACATTCTATATAACCTTGGGCGTGCGGCGTTCTATCAGGGCCAGCTGGATCGCGCGGTTGCACGATACGACGAGTGCATGAAAATCTTTCACGAAGTCGACTCGAAGTGGGACATCGCGCGTACCACGGTCCGTCTCGGTGATCTTGAAGCACACCGAGGCGATGTCGACTCAGCGGCCCGCCTATACGAGGAGGGCTTGGCCAGACTCCGCGAACTTGGCGATACTCGGTGGACCACTCGGCCAATCCACGGGCTGGCCCGCCTCTCCCTGAGGCGCGGCGAGTACGAGCAAAGTCATACCCTCCTCCAGAAGAGCCTGCGATTATGTGTCGAGACGGGGGCCAAATTCGAAGGTATTGAATGCCTGGAATCTGCTGCGATTCTGGCTGTTTCAGTTGGTCAGGCAGAACTCGCGGCAAAGCTGTTCGGCGCCATTGAGGGCCTGCGGAAAACCATTGGAGCGCCGCTGCCCCCTGTTTATCGTTCCCAGCATGACCGTATGTTCACGGCGGTACGCCGCCGTCTCGGCGCCAGTGCGTTCGATGCTGCCAACGGCGCGGGAAGGACGATGACGCTGGAACAGGCTGCTTCTGAAGTTATTGCGCTGATCCTCGAGCCGACGAGCGCTCACATTTCCAGGAAGCCAGGCGTATCGTTGACCCGTCGTGAACACGAAGTCGCCGTCTTGATCGCCCAAGGCCTCACTAACCGGCAGATCGCCGCGGCCTTGTTCATCACCGAACATACTGTAGAGTCACACGTCGAGAACAGCTTTAACAAGCTCGGCTTCAATGCACGGACGCAGATCGCGGCTTGGGCCACAGCGTCCGAGAACCGCCCGGCCCCCGCATTGTAGAGCCGCCCGACCCCTGCGCAGTTTTGTAAGGCTCTCCTGGATTTCCGGGATGCTGACGCGCGGTCGTCATCCTAGGATGGTCGCGTGCGAATGCTCGCCCTCGCAATCGTTGTGCTGCACCTGGCAGTCCCGGCCGGGAGTACTGGGAGCATGTTTCCAGTCGATGCGGTCGGGCGCCTGATCGTCGACGGCAAACACCTCTGCACCGCGTTTCCGGTTCGCACCGAGGCGATCCCTTTCAGTCCGCATGCGGACCCGGACAGGAGCCCAACTCACCGCAACTGGCTGGTGACGGCCGGACACTGCGTTGGCAGGCAAATGGTGTATCGACAGCCCATTAGACGGTTCAGATCTCCGCAAGGTCTCATCGTGTATCCTGAGCGGATGCATTCTGCGTCCCCAGTAGGATTCAGCGGCATTCCGCCAGGGGGATTTGACATAGCGGTGCTCGAGTACACGTCTTCCTACTCTGCTCCGGTCCTAGAGCCCGCGTTCCACCACGAGCTACGCGAAGGGGACTTGCTACTGGCAGCAGGCTACTCTCGCGGTGTACTACAATACTCCGTCGGTCATTATCTTGGACGAAATCAAGACGAACAACTCGTCGTTGATGCGGTCCTCTCCTCGGGAAGCAGCGGCGGGCCAGTCTTGATTCCTGGTACGCGTAAGGTCGTGGGTATCATCGTCGAGGGCACCCCGAAGTTGACAGGGGAGGGAGTATACGCATGCATATTCAAACGCTGCGAGGTCGACCGTCCATACAAGGCGGTACCAATCAGCTGGATTCTGCGGGTGGTTCGCTGGTGAAGGATCCTTTAAGTCCGGCGCGCCGGAGGAGACTTGAAGCCCCGCCGCCGACGCCGATGTACTGCGAATTTATTCGCGGCCAGGGGGAATGGACCGGGCGATGAGGACTTGAACCCACAGCCCTTGCCTTGGGGAAATCCTATCCCTTTTGACGATCTAGATCCGTGAGCACTGATGTCGCCGCGATGGCAAGGCGCCAACCGGCAGCTCGTAGACCTCTGTTAGCAATCGCAAGAACGGTGCCTCGGCACCAGGAAAACTCCCTGGATAGCCATCCCGGCTTCCTAAAGGTACTGGGTGTCGGGGTCGAGCGGATAGATCGGGCGCCGCAATCGGGTGAAAGTGAACGTCGAGAGATCCGTGCTGGTCACCCCCGGAGTGTCCACCTCAATGATCTCTGTCGCAATCGGCTCGTACGCAGCCCGCCAGGCGATGGCCGCTTTGACCACAATGATCTGCCGTTGGGTCGGCTCGATGCCGACCGATCGCAGCTGCTCCAGATCGAATGGGGATGACTTGCGCTCTGTGAGCAGCAGCTCGATTCCGCCGACCTGAACCACCGCGCTGCGCCCCATCTCAACCACCGCACCTGTCATGTAGGAGCCCGTGTTTACGTAGCGCCCATCGGTGATGGCGCGCACGATCCCCGAGACGGTGACGGGAGCACCGTGACGATCGTCGACCTTTCCTCCCACAGTCGTCCGCATCGTCCCGCCTACACCCGCCTCGACCGCCGCGGCCACGGCCTGGGCATCCGCGATGGCGACGACGGCGCCCTGCGCATCCTCGGCCATCAACTGCTGCAAGAGGATAGTGCCGTCTCCCGGTCCTCCACCCCCGATGTTGTCGCCGACATCCACCACAATGACTAGTCCGCGATGCGCACGTACGGCTTTCGCTACACCTTCGGCTGGGGACAGGTTGTGCACCGCAAACGCCTCTCGCTGAGCCCAGGCCTGCCGCGCAATCCGCCGCGCCGCATCTTCCCCCTGTGCCCGATTCCCGTCGGACATGGCCACGACACAGACGCCCGCGTGCGGCACGTCGGCGTAGCAAAAGCCCCCCGCTATGGTGATCGCGAGCATCCCGACATTTGCTTCGAGTCGGTGCGCTTCCTCCATCAGGTCGGCCATCGGCGGGCGTGAGGTTTGTTGCATCTGAGGAACCAACAGGAGCGGCACCGCGGCCCTCGCCAGAGCGGGGTGGATGTCTTTTCTTAGCGTGCGCGCGAGCAGCGTTCCGGCCTCGACGGCGCGATCATAGATATCGATGTGAGGATACGTGTCGTAGCCCGTAAGGATGTTCACGTTGTCGACGAGTCGTTTGCTGATGTTGGCATGGAGGTCCAATTCCACAGCGATGGGAACCTCCGGGCCGACCACCTCCCGGATCCGCGCGGCAATCTCCCCATCCCCATCAGGCGTGCCGTCTGCAGCCATCGCTCCGTGGAGGGCGAGGAGTACGCCGTCAACCGGAGCGGCTGCACGCACCGCTTGTACCAGGTCGTCCACCAGCGCTTCAAACGTGCGCCGCTCCGTGAGACCGCTGCTCACCGCTTTGGCAAAAAATGTCGGCACCGGCGTGAACTTTTCCGTGCGGCCAGCATCGAGGAAGCCACCCATCGGTGTGCGGGTCTGCTGGTAAGTCGACAGGATGGCGTCCCCGCGCCGGACGTAAGGAGCAAAGTCGCGCAGGGTCGCTGCGACCGCGCAGAACGTGTTCGTTTCCTGCATGATGCCGCCGATGGCGACGCGCACCCGCTAGCTCCCTCGCCCGTCGGCCGCCAGCAGCTCGGCACCGCCCGCCACCACGTCAAGCGCATGTCCAACCGATTCACAGGTCCGATCGATCTCCTCTTCCGAGTGACTCAGCGAGACGTACCATCGTCCGCCGGGGATGACGCGCACCCCATGCTCGAGCAGAGCTGCGGAGAAACGGGAGTAAGGCGCTCGGTCGACCCGCGCGGATGACTCGTAGTCCGTTATGACCGAAGCGTCCGTGAGCCACGCGTAAAACACCGGTCCGGGTCCCTGTACGAGGAGGGGGATCTTTCTCGCAACCGCGGTGCGCCGGATTCCTTCCATCAACCGCTGACCTAGCGCCGTCAGCCGTGCAAACGCAGCGCCATTGTTCCTTCCGAGCTCCTCAAGCGTGGCGAGCGCGGCGGCGACGCCCAGCGGATTCCCGTTGAAGGTCCCGGCGTGGACGACTCGGCCGGAAGTGATGAGATCCATGATCTTGCGGGAGCCGCCGACACAGCTCAGCGGGAATCCGTTCGCGAGCGCTTTGCCGAAGACTGCTAGGTCCGGAGTGACGTTAAGTAGCGCCTGGGCGCCTCCCATGTGCACGCGGAAGCCGGTGATCACCTCGTCGAAAATGAGGACCACGCCGTGCTGGGTGCAGAGCTTGCGCACTTGTGCAAGGTAGCCCGGCGCAGGCATGATTACACCGCTGTTGCACATGATGGGCTCCATTAGGATGGCCGCCACGTCGCGCCCTCGCGTGACCAGAAGGCGTTCCAGTCCCAGTGCGTCGTTCCAGCGCGTCACCAGCACGTGGTCGGTCGCGGTCGGGATCTGCCCTTCGCTTTCGGCCTGCGGGAGGGAGTCTGTCTGAGCCGCAGGATGGCTGGACACCAGTTGTTCGTCGAGCCAACCGTGGTAATGACCGGCGAACCGTACAAGGTTCTTCCGGCGGGTGTAGGCTCTCGCAAGGCGGACGGCAGCCGCCACCGCCTCCGAGCCCGTGCTGCAAAAGCGGACCATCTCGATACAGGGAACGACTGCGGCAAGACGTTCGGCGAGCAGCACCTCTCCTTCGTGTTGGCCGCCGTAGATGAAGCCCTTGGCTGCCGCACGCTGTACCGCCTGGACCACCGAAGGATAGGCGTGCCCGAGAACGACGGGGCCATACCCGCAGGTGTAGTCAACATATTCGTTCCCGTCAGCGTCGATGAGCCGGCTGCCCTCCGCTCGGGTGAAGAACAGCGGGTAAGGGGACTCGTCCATCTTCACATTACTGCTTACCCCACCCGGCATCACCCTCTGGGCGCGTTCCCACAAGGGGCGTCCGCGCAGATCAGACGTCATGAACGTTCTCCAGGAAATCTTCCGCGAACGCCACCGCGCGCTCGAGAGTGGTGCCGACGATGCGTTCTCCATCCTCAAGGGTCGCCAGGCGCGCATCGCCAAGCGCGCCGTTTTCTGTCAGCTCTTCAAAGCGGTACGAGGCCTCGGCTCGCGCAGGACCGCGGATTTCGCTGTGTCTGAACGGCAGCGCCTTCAGGCGTCCCTGCGCGAGTCCGTTCTTCCGCACGAGATGAGGCGACAGCGCCAGGGCAATTGATGTTTCGACCTCGCACGCGTGACCATACGATGGAGAGCGAGCGATCCGGGCCGCCTCGTCGCCGGCGAGCCCGAACCATGACAGGGCGGCGATCCGGAAGCCTTCGAACCGCAGCCGGCCGAACGTGGTGGCAAGGGGGGCGGTGTTGCCTCCGTGGCCATTCACCACGATCAGGCAGCGCACGTCGTGATGCGCGAGGCTGCTCACCAAGTCGCTCACGATAGCGTCGAGCGTTTCCGCGCGGAGGGTGAGGCTTCCCGTGAATGCCATGTGATGATAGGACACCCCGTAAGGGATCGCAGGCAGAAGGACGACCCGGGGAGCAAGGCGCTGCGCCAGGCGGCGGGCAAGGGCATCGGCGATCGCTGTGTCAACGCTCATCCCGAGGTTTGGACCATGCTGTTCGAGGGAGCCGATCGCGACGACTCCGCCGCGGACCTGCAACCAGATTTTCTTTGCCTCTTCAGTCGTAAGATCAGCGAGCGCCAGTACCGTCTTCACCGCCTCGTTCATGATCACTCCCCGATGTCGACGACGAGCGATTTGATCTGCGTCATTTCAAGCAGCGTGTACCTGCCGCCGAGTCGACCGGTGCCGCTTGTCTTGCCCGAGTAGCCCCCAAATGGTGTGTGCGGCTGCCAGTACGCGCTTGATTCGTTGATGTTCACGATGCCCGCCTGGAGATGCTCTGCGATTCGGAACGCTTTACGCAGGTCATGGGTGAACAGGGCAGCCACGAGTCCCGACGGAGCGCTGTTAGCGATGGCGACTGCTTGGTCTTCTTCGTCGAAGGACAGCACAGGGGCCACCGGCGCGAAGGTTTCCTCAAGGTTGAACAACATGTCCGGCCCGACGTTGTCAACGACCGTCGCAGGGTAGTAGAGGTCAGTCGGCATGCCTTCTTCATGTCGGCCACCGGTCAGAATGCGGGCGCCCTTCTGCAGCGCGTCTTCGACGTGGTGGTCCAACTGTCGCGCGGGTCGCTCGTTATTAAGTGGGCCGAGCGTAGTGTCCCGCTTTCGCGGATCTCCGAGGCGGAAGGTCCCGGCAACGTCGAGGAGGACTGCGACGAAGTTGTCGTGGATGCTGCGATCGACCAGAATACGCTCGGTCGAATCGCAAATCTGACCGGCATTGCGGAACGCTCCTCGACCAACGCGCCGGGCGGCCTCTGTCACGTCCGCATCTCCCAGCACGATCGTCGGGGAGTTGCCGCCGAGCTCCAGCAACTGCGGTTTTCCAGCGGCGCGCCGGCTGACGTGGAGTCCGGTCGCCGAGCTGCCGGTGAACCCGATGGCATCGATGCCGGGGTGACCGGCGACCTCGTCCCCGACCTCGGCCCCCTCACCCGTCACCAGGTTGAGTACGCCGTTAGGCACTTCGGCTTCGAGCAGACACTCCATCAAGCGGATCGCGCACCCCGCCGTCGTCGGCGCCGGAACCCACACGATGGCGTTACCTCCGGCGAGCCCGGCTGACAAGTACTCGGCCGGGATGGCCAGTGGAAAGTTCCAGGGAGTGATGACCCCGTAGACGCCCCGAGGCTGGCGGATCGTGAAGATGCGTTTCGCCCGGTCGCTGCTGGGGATCACCGCGGACTCCAACCTCGTGATGTCTTCTGCGGCGAGACGGAACATGACCGCGGTGGTGTCCACTTCCCCGAGGGCCTCGGCGTGGTAGGGCTTGCCCTGTTCGAGTGTGAGGTACTCAGCGAGATCTTCCCGGCGTCGCTCGATTAGGTCGGCAATGCGATGGCAGAGCCGGCCTCGCTCAAAGGCGGTCAGCCGAGCGAATGCGGGTTGGGCGGCATGAGCGGCGTTCACCGCGTTGCCGACATCCTCCCTCGACCCACGAGTCACCGTGGCCACTTGCTCTCCTGTGACCGGACTGATCACGTTCATGGTCCGTCCAGAGGCCGAGGGTACCCACCGGCCGTTGATGCACAGTCCTTTCGTCGCCGTCTGCGCGTCCATCTAACGGGCCAGCACTCCGGCAAACCCGCGCGTGATATAAGAGCGGAAGACCAGCGCGAATAGCACGGGTGGAATGATGGATAGCACGAGCGCCGCGAACGAGAGCGCAAAGCTCACGTCGTGATTGATTGCGGTGGCGACGAGGACGACGGGCACCGTCTTTGACGCCATCGTCCGGGTCAAGAACAGTCCGAAAAGAAATTCGCTGTAGGACCCCATGAAGGCGAACGCCGCGGCCGCGGCGAGGCCCGGCGCAGCCATGGGAACGACGATGCGGGTGAGGGTCCCTAATCGCGAAGAGCCGTCGATCATAGCAGCCTCTTCGATCTCCGGAGGGAAGAAGCCGAAGTATTTCATCAGGAACCACATCGTAAACGGCAGCGTAAAGGCGACATATACCAGGATCAGCGCCGAGCGCGTGTCAAGGAGGCCGAGCCGGTCGATGAGGACAAAAATCGGAATAGCGACGGAGATCGCGGGGATGAGGCGGCTCGTGAGAATGAACGCGTAGGTAATATCTCGGCCCCGGAAGCGCAGCCGTGCATAAGTGTAGGCGGCCAGGGTGCTGAAGATGACGTTGATCAGCATGACTGCGATGGAGACGATGAAGCTGTTCCGCAGCGCCGGGATCAGGCTCAAGGCCTCGCCGCTTGCCCGCCGGCCGATCTGGTCGCCGGTATACGTCGCCGGGGGGACCCGTGTGATGATGTAACGGTAGTTGTCGAACGTCGGTTGCTTGGGAATGAAGTGCGGGGGGACGGTAAAGAGTTCCCGATCAAGCTGTAAACTAGAGCTGACGACCCAAAGGATCGGTCCCAGCAGGAATGCCAGCAGGATGAGACCGGCCCCGGAGGCTGCCACGCGGTTCACGAGTATAACTCCTCCGTGCGCAGCAACCGCACATAGATGAGAGCAAGACCGAGGGTGAGGGCCCCGATGACGAAGGCAATGGCCGCGCCCTTGCCCAGGTTTAGGAACCGGAAGATCTCCGCGTACGCAAACCAGGCCAGCATGGTGGTGGCGTCGGCAGGACCGCCCCCGGTGAGCACATAGATGAGGTCGAACGTGACGAAGCCCGCGATCGTCTCGAGGATGAGCAGAAGGAGAATGGTAGGTCGGAGGAAGGGGAGCGTGACGAATCGGAACACCGCCCAGCCTCCACCACCATCGATGTACGCTGCTTCGTAAAGATCTCGGGGGATGACCTGCAGCGTCGCGAGGCACATGATCGCCGCGAGCGGTCCCCACTTCCAGATGTGCGTGAGGACCAATGACAATTGCGCGAGAAGCGGGTTGCCGAGCCAGGAGATGTATTCTGGGAGCACGCCAATGCTCACAAGGAGCGCGTTGAGCGCTCCATAGTTGCCGTTGAAGATCCAGCGCCAGATGATCGCCGCCATGACCGTGGGAATGGCCCACGGGATAAGGATGGCGATGCGTGAGGCACCGGCAAGACGACCGGGGCGGTTCAGGAACAGGCTGACGGCAATCCCGTAGGCGAGGGTGCCGACAATGATCATCGCTGTGAATCGGAGCGTTGTGAGAAGGGCGCGGACGAAGTAGTAGCTGCCGAACGTCTCTGCGAAATTGCGCAGGCCAACGAAGGGATGCGCCAACGGCTCGGTCAGGATGTTGCGATGCACGCTCAGGTCGAGCGCGAAGAGTAAGGGATAGACGGAGATCAGCGCGACAACGAGCAGCGTCGGGAGGATCGAAAGATAGGGGTAAAGTGCTACGGCGCGTCTGGGCCGGGCGCGCGCCCGGCCCAGACGGAGATCCGCTGCTGCCCCACGTTCCTGGATGCCCGCCAACGGCCTATTTCCGCTTCAGCTCATTCCACTTGGCGGCCATGTTCTTGGCGGTTTGCTCAGGAGACTGCTGGCCGAGGTACGCCTTCTGCAGTTCCGCCCGCGTGAACACGTCCCACTGCGCAAACCAGGGCGTGAGACCCTGCTTCACCTTGGAATAACGCTGCCCGATCCGCTGGAGCAGCGGGACATCCACCCACTTGCCGAAGCTAAGCAGGATGTCGGTGTCCCTGAACAGCGGCATCTGTGCAAAGCCCAGCCCGAAGTCGAGCGCCCAGCGGCGTACGACCGGATAGCTGTTGTCTGGACCGGGTCCGCCGAAGTAGTTCAGGAAGTTCCACGCGGCGTCGAGGGCGTCTTTCCCGCGCTTCGGCACCTGGCTCGACATGGCATAGAAGCGTACGAACCCGACCGTCTGATGGGTGGAGCCCGGCATCAGCGCAATCTTGAAGTTCCCAGCCTCCTTCGACTGCTGCGGGTTGTTGAACGACCAGAGTGCTGATGCCCGGCTGATGCTGTAGACCTGATTGCCTGCCCGCATCGCGTTCCCGGCCTGTACGCCATCCCACTGTAAGGTCTCGGGATCCAACACGCCGGCGCGGAGGGCGTCGCGAACCCACTCGATCGCCTTGATGGTCGCGCTCCCCGAACGGTCGAACACAGGGTTCATGTCCTTGTCGAACAGATTGCCGCCCCTGGAGTAAACCATGGAGATAAATACCTCGATGGAAAACGGCTCCTGCTGGGAGAAGCCGAATCCGATCGGGTACTTCACGAGACCCTTTTCTTTAATCACTTTCGCCTGCTGGAGCAGCTCTTCCCAAGTCGACGGAGGGAGGCTGAAGCCCGCCTTCTTCACGATCGCCTCATTGTAGAAGAAGGCCATCGGGTCCGCGTAGTACGGCAGGCCGTAGATCTTGCCCTTGTAACTCATCCCCTCTACGGCGTACTGCGAAAAGGATTTAGCCATCTCCTTGACCTGCGGGAAATAGTCGTCCAGGGGCGCGATCCACCCTGCCGCCGCCCACTGCTGCAGCCAGTGATCTGAGCTGTAGAGCACGTCAGGCGCATTGGAGCCGCCGACGAAGTTGGCTACGATCGTGTCTGGAAACTGCCCCCAGTTGTAATCAGTGAGACGGACGTTGATGTTGGGATAGCGCTGCTGGAAGCGCTTGATATTTTCCTGAATCGTATCGACCGCAAAGGTCCAGACCATGAAGTTAAGCGTTACCTGGGGCGCGGCGTGAGCCGCCGGAAGCACGGGGAACAGGCTCACAGTCAGGACGAGGACAGCGAGCCAGATCAGCAGTCTTCCCTTCATTGGTTTTGCCTCCTCAATTGACTGAACCACGGTCCTGCACTCACTCAGCTCGCGGTTCTCACCCCCCTCGCTGCGCACGCCGCTCGGATGCCGGCCCCAGCGCGCGTGAAATCGCCGCACACGCGTCCACCGCCGCTCGGGCCACGCGTCGTCTGATCGATCGCATTCGGCTCGCAGGTCCAGACACGCTGATGGCTCCGATCACATTGCCGTCAAAACCAAAGATGGGAGCACCGATGCATGTCACTTCGGGCTCGGTCTCGCCGTTGTCCTCCGCGTAGCCTCGCACGCGCGTACGCGCGAGCTCACGCTTCCACGCCGCCCGGGAGGTGATGGTGCGAGGTGTGAGCGCCGGCAGCCCGCGCCTGCGGATGGTAGCGTCGATCACAGATTCAGGAAGAAAGGCGGCGATGGCTTTACCGAGGGCAGTCGAGTGCACCGGGGAAATGGTGCCGGCCGCTGCCGCCATCCTGAACGAATGCGCGCTCTCCAGCATCTCAAGGTAGACGATCTTCCCCTCCCGCAGCACGCCTAAGTTCACTGTCTCTCCATAGGCGTCCAGAAGCCGGCGCATGTGGGGGACGGAGATTTCAGTGAGAGGGGGATGTTTTCCCGCGAGGTCCCGGTAGCTCAGCCAGTGCGCGCCGAGACGATAAAGGTTGTCTGGGGTTCGATCTACATATCCCCTGCGCTCCAAGGTGCAGAGGAGCCGGAACACGGAGCTTTTCGCAATAGGCAGCCGTTCAGCGACGTCCTGGAGCCGGACTGGGCGACCCGAGTCCCGCAGTATTTCCAGCACATCGAGCGCGCGATCCACCACATGGACCGCATATCGGTCAAGGTTGCGTGGAAGGCGCCCGCCTCGCATGTTTCAGTGAATGAAACTGGCGTTTTGGGATTTCTTACACAGAACGTACTCGGGGCGGTGCGCGTTGTCAAGCCCGGCAGATGTTGGGCAAGCGAGCGTTACCGCTCGCGCGGCCGGGGAACAAAGGTTTCGACAAATCCGTCCGCAGTGAAGTCGATGCTCCGCCCGCCGACCTCGCCTTCGACGCGGTAGCGTGCCCGCAGCTGGAGGAAGACGTGGCCTTTGCCCGGAGTGTTGATGATGTCTTTGACTCCAATGCGGACGTGCAGGTGATCACCGGCATCGTTCACCGCGCGGTAGACCAACCGTCCCGGTACCCGCAACCGCACACCTTCCACTAGTGGACCCGGGCGCCATTCTTCCAGCGTCGGCGCGCTTGCCCTCAGCAACCCTAACAGACCCGGCCGTGAATCATGTGCGGCATACAGACTGACTAGCATCTGCTGCCGTCCCAAGGAAGGATGCCGTATCATGCCGGCAAGCAGCGCGTAATCGGCGGTGCTGACAGCGCCCCACTCCCACGTCACCGCCTCCCAGAGGCCCCAGTTGTGGTCGTGGTAGCCCGTTCCGTTGACCGGAAATTGTAGCCGGCCCACTCTGAGCGCCCCGGAGACCTCAGCGCGCAGTACGGGTACTACGTACCCTGAGACGAACGTTCCCGCCGTCCATTCCACGGGTGGAACGTACAGCTGAGCACCAGGCCGCATCTCCAGGTCCAGAGAGAAAATCCGGCCGGACCAGGTGAAGCCGGTACATCCCGCGTGTCAAAGTGACACGATGCGGCCCGGCTTGTAGCGCGCCGCCGTCGAACGGCAGGGCAGTCGCCGCGTGCGCTTCCGTCCAGCGTACGACCCTTCCATCTGGAAGGACCACGGTGACGCCCGCCAGCACCCTTCGACTACGATCTGCAACCATCGAGACATAGCCGTACAAACCATCCGGCGTCGAGAAGTTGAAGTACCACCACTCTGCCCACGAGCGACCCTGCGTGCTCTTTACCGGTCGGTGGAACCGGTCGATCTCCGTCAGGAGCATCAGCGGATCAGGTCTCAGCCATTTCCGGTCGTGCGATGATTCTTTCCAGGCGGAAGCGGAGATGGCCAGGGCGCTGCGGGATTGCCGCGCGAGGTCTGGCAGATCGGCGCTGGCTTTCGCGGGGTGAATCCCCCTGGGAGTCCGCAGATAGACTAGACTATCCGCGATTTCCGGGGAGACTCCATCGATGACCCCTGCATACCGCGGTCCCAGCAGCACCTGGCGGACCAGAAATCGCGCATTGGGAATCGCCAGGAACATCGCAGTAACGCCTCCGACTTTCAACACCTCCGGATCGATGCCCTCGGGGAGCAGGACCACGTCGCCTCCGGAAATGACATCCTTGTCCTGCGCCTGCCAGTGCAGCGCATCGCCGACGGCCAGTAGCGCCAGCATGACCGCTACACCGACTCCGTAGCCGATCAGCAGCACCAACGTCCGGCGTGGACGGGTGCCAAGCGACCGGCGAGCGATCAGTGCGGCGGTCGCGGCTTTCATGACAGCAGTCCGTCCCGCATCGTCAGCCGTGTTGAGGCCAGGGCCGCAAGCTCCGGATTGTGGGTGACGAGCACAATTGCGACTCCTTCCCCGTTAATGCGCTGCATAAGCCTGCCGATCTGCTGTCCCGTCTGCTGGTCCACTTCGCCGGTCGGCTCGTCCGCCAGCAGGAGGTGAGGGCGGTTGGCCAGCGCCCGTGCGATCGCGGCACGTTGCATCTCGCCTCCGCTGAGCTGGCCCGGGAGGTGCCGCCGCCGATGCGCTAGTCCGACATACGACAGCAGATCCTCGAGGCGCTCGCCTCGTCGTTGCGCCTGCAGGCCGGCTTCCAGCATCGGCAGCAGTACATTTTCTTCTACGGTCAGCATCGGCAGCAGGAAGAACCGCTGAAAGATGAAGCCCACACGGAGCAGCCTCAGGTTGGATAAGGTTCGATCGGTCAGGCGGTGTGTCACACTCCCGAACAGCCGCACCTCCCCGGTCGTGGGTAAATCGACCCCTCCCATGAGATGCAGCAGCGTAGACTTACCGCTGCCAGACGGTCCGGCGATTGATATGAACTCTCCCTGGCGGACCTGCATGGTCACACCGCGCAGGGCTGAGACTGCTGTGCCGTCGAGATGATAGGTCCTAGTGGCCTCTGTGATCTGAACGATCGGCTCGTTCATCAGGATCATTGGATCTCCTGATGCAACGTCGTGGCAATGTTCAACCTGCCGGCCACCCATGCGGGATACAGGCCGCCTATCGTCGCGGTAAGCAGAAGGAGGATGACAGTACGGATCGCAGCCTGAGGCGTGAGGACAAAGAAGTGCAGATCCTGTGGCAGTCCGGGAGAGCTGCGCAGGATCGCATCGAGCGGCTGGCTTAGCGCTGCGCCGAGCAGCAGGGCCAGCGGCGCGCTCACGACAGCCACGACAGCGCCTTCGAGGAAGACCAGCAGCACCAGTCGCCTGCGGCGCAGTCCCAGCGCGCGGAGAGCGGCCGCTTCACCGAGTCGCTCTCCCACTGCCAGGGTGAGCACTGCTCCGATCAGCAGGACTGCCACTAGGACGCTGACGGCGCTGAGGATGGCCGCAAAGTGGTTGAAATAGGTGAGCTGCCCGCGCACGCGGCTGACCAGATCCGGAATCGAAAACGCATCCAGGGCGGGGAATGTTGTCTCAATCCACTGCACAACGGCATCTGGTCCGGCGCCGTCTTTGAGCTTCACAACAATGAACGATGCCTGCCCCTGCCGCAGCTCGAGAAGAGCCGCAAGTTCCTCAAAAGGCAACGCGAGCGTCCGTTGCGACCGCAAGTCAAAGACGTATTCTCCGAGAGCATCCACCGTGGCGACAGCGGTACGCTCCGCTGTTCCAATCTGCGGGTTCACTGAGGTTGCCAGCCGCACCACGTCCCCTGGTCCGATCTGAAGGGCGTGGGCCAGCTCGGGATTGATGATGAGGCCCCGGCCGGGAATACCGTGCGTAATTCTGACTACCCCGGCGAGCTCAGGCTTTAATCCCAGCGCAAATGCGGTTGCACGGTCGTGCGGTGTCAGCACGTAGATATTGGTGGCCAGCACAGGCGCCGCCCACGCCACGCTCGGATGCGCGGCAATGGATACCGCAGTTTGGGCCGCTGCGGGCATTAGTGCCTCGGCTTCAAATGGGAGCGTTCCGCGCAACACCACGCGGACCTCGTAGCCCAGCCGACCGAGCACCGCTTCAAAACTCGTCTCTAGACCTTCTGCCAGCATCGACATGTTGAAGAGCAGCGCACCGGCAATGGAAACGCCGGCGATCAGCAGCACCGTGCGCGACGCGGAGCGACGGAGATTCTTCCAGGCTAGAAACGAGACCACGCCTATCGGCCCACCTGCTCCAACGGATGCTGGCGGAGCAGGCGCACGCTGACCACCGCGCCCGCTGCTAGTCCAAGCAGCACGGCCAGAGCGGCGACGGTCCACAGGGCTTGGGGCGTAATGACGGCAAATCGCAGGTGCGTGTTAAAGAGCGGCTGATAGTAGGCGTTGATTCCCAACGCGAGCACGGCGCCAAGAGCCAGACCAACAGCGGTCCCGGCGATCGCCGCTCCCGCCGCGATCCCCAGCACCATCAACGCGATCGTCCCTTTGCCGATTCCCACAATACGCAGGGCACCGATCTCCTTCCGCATCTCGGTGAACTTAAGCGCCATGATGGTGATCAAGAAGATGCCGCTGGCCAGAAGTGTGATCAGGGCGATGGCGCGGTGGAACTGGGTGATGACGCGAAATGTGCGCGACGTGATCCGGGCCAGATCGGCGGCGGTGTACGCATCGTAGCCGCGTCCGAGGGCATTCAGGTCATCCCGCAGCCATGACGCCCGCGTGGGATCACGGAGGCGCACGACAATCCGATCGACCGTGTCGTGTTGCTGCAGCAGCGATTGGAGGTCGGGAAGGTGGAAGCGAATGACCAAGTCACCGCGGGCCACATCCGCCGGGTGCTCGGGAGGACTCCACACCATCGTCACCCGCGCCCGCCGCGACTGCGCCATCGACGGATCTGCGCTGACCTCGATCACGTCTCCGACGCTTAGGCCCAGCCGTTCGGCTGTGCGGCGGGAGAGCCCAATTTCAAACAGCGGTTGGTCTGATGAGCGTCCTGCAGCAACCGTGGGAACCAGCGATAGGACAAGGACAGCCAGCAGAATGAGGCGAGGGCGAGGAACTTGCATTCGCCCTCATCCTAGCACGCGATCACAACTGGCTCCAGGTCCAAACAAAAAGGCCGTCGCGAAACGGCCCTTTTGTCTGAATCTATCTGCAATGTGTGCTTAGCTCTTCATAATCTTTTGGCCTGCCTTACGCCTTTTCACGCGACCGCGCCCACCAGGCGACTTAGCGGCACGCTTTTTGGCTGCCGTCATTCTACCGCCTCTGCTTTTCTTTGCCATTTGAAAGCCCTCCTTCTTCATTTTATTTCCCCCATCACGATACGCCACAAGCAACCCATCCCGAATCGGAACAATCGAGGAGATCCATCCCGGATCTGATGAGATCATCCGAGTGAGATCTCGAACACCCTGAGTCGTCGCCGAGCGGTCGGCATCGTCGAAAATGCGTCCCTGCCAGAACATGTTGTCCACGATCAGCACGCCACCCGGACGGAGTTTCTCCGTGATCACCGGCAGAGCCTTTGGATACGCGTCCTTATCGATGTCATTGAAGATCAGGTCGAAGGGGCCTTCGGCGCGCGAGAGCGTTTCGACAGCCTCACCGACGTGGTACTGTACGACATCCTCAAACCCTAACGTGTTGAGATGTTTGCGGGCGCGGCGCGAGAGTTCTTCGTCCCAGACAACATGGAACACAGTCCCGCCACCGTTCTCCTGGACCGCCCGCGCGAACCATGCCGTAGAATAACCGAAACCGGATCCCATCTCAAAGACGCGACGGGCGCGGATCAGCCGGGCCAGCAGATAACAGAAGTTTCCTGCAGCTGGGCCCACGATGGGGAAACGGGTCTCACGCGCGTACGCTTCCATCGCCTGCATCTCCGCAGGTCGAGGAGGCACGAGTGTTTCGAGGTATTGCCTGAGCTGCGGGGCGAGCAAATCCCACACCATCGGAGACCTCTCAGCGACTCCTTCGTCTGCCACCTTTTCGCCTGGGGACCTTCGCACCTTTCTTCCGCGCTTCGGACAGTCCGATGGCGATGGCCTGCTTCCTGCTTTTCACCCGCTTCCCACTGCGTCCACTGCGAAGGGTCCCTCTCTTGCGTCGGCGCATCGCCGATTCCACGTGCTTCTGTGCCGATTCTCCGTATCTGGCCATCGATGACCCCCCTTCTGGCCTTCCGGGCCAGTAAACCGGCGTCCTTCTTCCACGAATGTTGCGCCGCCCGCGGAGACCGCGGGCGGTCGCATTTAGACTGGCGCTTGCTTCCCGGAGAAAGGGGTAAAAAGCGCTCACGGTTAGCAGTAATATGATGCTAGTGTCGGAGGTGAGCTCGGGACCATGACTGACACCGTCGCCGCGGCGAGTCTGGCTGTCTTAGCAGCGTTTGCCTTCATCGCGCTCCTCGTGGTTCTTCCACTGATCCGAGATGTGCGACGCGCTGTCTCCCGGATTGACGCCGCACTGGCTCGCTACGAGCAGGACATAGGCCCGCTGCTCGCCCAGGCGCGTCTCACCCTCGTGGAAATGCAGCGCGGCGCTGCAAAGGTGCAGTCGATTACCGGGCGAGTGGATCGGGTGGTGCAACTCCTCGACCAGGCCGACCGAGTGCTCTCGGGAGTTCGCGTTACCGTAGGTCGAAGTGTAACGCCGCCTGTGGCAACCGCGGCGGCAGTGCTCGCAGGTGTCGGTCAGGCCATCCGATACCTGTTCAGTTCGAAATCGGTCGATGGAGACCACGATGAAGGGGAATGGAATCACACTCCACCTGTAGGAGGGACGAGAAATGGCTGAGAAGTCAGAGTTCAGTGCCGGACTGCTCATCGGTGGGCTCATTGGTCTCGGATTGGGGTTGCTCTTCGCGCCCAAGCCGGGAAGTGAGACCCGTGAGGAGCTTCGTGTCAAGGCCGATGAGATGGGAGGGCGCCTAAGAGATACGGCGCAGGATGTCTCGGAGCGGGTCCGGTCCCGCATGCGTGAGGGCGCCGGCGAGATCGCCACGAAGGTGAAGGACTCAGTTGGCGAGACATCCCACAAACTGCGCGGGGCCTACGAGCGCGGCCGTGACACGATGCAGCAAAAGCGTAAGGATATGCTGGATACGCTCGAATCGAATGAGGAGAACTAGGTTCGTAGTGCCTGCCTTCAGAAACTGCCCGTTGGCTATGCCACCGGGCAGTTTCTTTTTGGGATGAGCGCTGGTAACGATGCCGCACGCCAAGGATCGGATCAGGCCAATTGCGATTTGTATCTTCTCTCACGGCGGCCGTATCCTGGTGGCGGAGGGCGTTGACCCGGTGAAGCGTGAACGATTCTATCGCCCGATCGGCGGTGCGATTGAGTTTGGCGAACGGGGAGCAGAGACCCTGATCCGTGAGATCCAGGAAGAACTCAAGGCTGAAATCAGCAGCCTTCGCTACCTCGGCGCGGTAGAGAACATCTTCACGTACAATGGCCAGCGGGGTCACGAGATCGTCCTGGTCTATGATGGAGCGTTCGTCGATCTGTCACTCTACGACCGGCCGGAATTCGAGGGACTCGAGCATGACGGGTCCACTTTTAAGGCCGTGTGGAAGTCCATAGGGCAGATGCAGGAGGAGGGCGTGCCCGTCTATCCCAGCGGTCTCGCGGAGATGCTCGCCGCAGCGAAGGATCGGAACCGATGATCCGCAAGGTTGGCGGCAAGTACGTGCTGTCTTCCCTCAAGAAGAATCCGCGCCAAATTCAATTCTTCAAGAGCCGCGGTCGATAGGCTTATATCGATATTCTCAAATTCGCTGTAATCGCATAGCCTACACCCACCTTAACATGGCTGAAGTGCCCCCACTAGGATCGCTCCGATATATTGACAAACATCGATCTATCGTCTAGCGTGTAGGAGGGAAATCCAATGACCACCAGGGCGCTTCCGCTCACCAGGAGTTGCTGCGACGTCGACTGTATGTCGGAGGTCGCCAGCACGAAGTTCGACGAAGCTGCAATCAGCCAGCGATCCGGCCAGTTCAACGCGCTCGGCGATGAGATCAGGCTCAAGATCCTCCAACTGCTCGCGCGGCACGAAGCACTTTGCGTGTGCGAGATCCAGGAGGCCTTCGACGTGGGGCAGCCGACGATCTCCCACCACTTGAAACTCCTTCGCGACGCGGATCTTGTCGACGTGGAGCGGCGCGGGACGTGGGCGTACTACTCCCTTCGCAGAGACACCCTCAAAGCGCTGATGCAAGAGCTCGTCACGGTGTTGTGAGTGTGATCCGATGATCCGACTGCGCTCGGCCCAGCCAGGAGATCTTTCAGCCGTTGAACGCCTGCTCACTGACGTCGATCTCACCACGGCCGGTGTGGCGGACCATGTGGATGGATTCATCGTTGCCGAGGATGCTGCATCGATCGTGGGGTGCGCCGGGCTCGAGACGTATGGGGCCGGAGGGCTGCTGCGTTCAGTCGCAGTGCGACCAGACTATCGGAGCAACGCCGTTGGGCGGCAGCTCGTGGAACGCGCGCTCGACCGCGCGCGAGAATCCGGCGTGCAGGTGGTCTATCTGCTGACCAACACCGCCGCCGACTACTTCAAACGCATCGGCTTTGAGTCAATCCAACGCGACCAGGTTGATTCCGCAGTGCAGCAATCTCAAGAATTCTCAACTGAATCCTGTGATTCCGCAACGACCATGCGACTCATGCTTGGGCTGGCCCTCGGGCCAGGGGGGAGCAATCGATGATTCACACTGACCAGATCAAGCGTGTCGTCCGGGAGCATTATGCCCAGAGCCTGCAGACCGGGTGTTGTGGCGCCGGATCTGCGTGCTGTGGAATCGAGCCGGCAGGAGAGTTGGCGCTCGCGGGCCCGGCCCTGGGCTGTGGGACGCCGCTCGGCTACGCGGAGTTGAGGGCGGGCGAGACGGTTCTGGACCTGGGCTCCGGTGCCGGACGCGAGGTGCTGATGGCGGCGCGAGAGGTAGGACCGGACGGACACGCCATCGGTGTCGACATGACCCCGGAGATGATCGCGACGGCACGAGAGAACGCTCGACGCAACAACCTATCGAACACCGAGTTCAGACTGGGAGAGATCGAACAGCTCCCGATTGCCACCGGCAGCGCCGATGTCGTCATCAGTAACTGCGTGATCAATCTCGTGCCCGACAAGAACAGGGCGTTCGCCGAAGCCTTCCGGGCGCTCAAGCCCGGCGGCCGGCTCATCGTCTCTGACATGGTCACACACGGCGTGTTGCCGGACGCGATGCGTTCAGATCTCACCGCGTGGGCTGGCTGCGTGGCGGGCGCCGTCGATGTGCAGGAGTACACGGCGGTGATCGAGCGCGCAGGCTTCCGCGATACCGAAATCCTCGCCCGGACCGATGCGGCTCCGGGGCAGGTATTCAGCGTCACCGTTCGCGCCCGGAAACCGCGGAGTTAGTCGAGAAGGCGGATAAGCAAGACGGTCTCGCCGCGACCCACGGCGCCGAGTTTTGCCACAACGGTCTTACCGTCTGGGCCGAACTCAAAATCGGCAGCTACCGTGCCCGGCCGGAACTCAGGGGCGGACGGATCGTTGAATCGTGTGAGGCGCTGCCTGCCCGACCCGTCATCGTTCATGATCCAATAATCTAACTTCAGATCCCGCGGGTCTTTGCGCTGCGCGACACCTTCACTGCTCGCCCAGACAATCCGCTTGCCGTCGGCGGTGAACTGCGCATGTTCATCCCACTCATGGTTGCGTGTCAGCTGCGTCAGGCGGCTGGTGGCCAGGTCGAACGCATAGATTTCTAGATCGAAGTAATCGCCGCGCCGCGGCGCGCCGGAAAACAGGATGTGCCGATCATCGGGCGAGAATCCATGCGTCTCGTATAACTGGAGATCTCCGGGCCGCAGCGCCCTGGTACGCGCCGGGGACGGTCCGGCTTCCGTGAGGACGATGTCGGCGATCTTGATGGCCCACTGACCGCCGAGTCCCCGGACCGACGGGTCCACGATTGCGCTCCAGAGCAACAGGCGTCCGTCATGCGAAAAGTGCGGGTGCAGCACGCCCCCGCCTGCCTTCACACGAGTGATGCGCCAGACGTGAGTGCCATCGGCCTTCATCAGCCAGATGTCGTTGTTGATGCCGAGGCCTGGAGTGCCGATGTAGCTCTCCATGGGCCTGCGACCGCCTGCGAGCGTCGGATCGTGCGCCTGGAACGCCAGGTATTCGCCGGATGGATGCCAGGCGGGATTCCCGCGGTGCGAGCGCGGAAGGCCGGAGCGCCCGCAGGTGAGGCACTGCTCGTTTGAGCCATCAGGATGGATCGTGTAGATTTCGAAGGTCCCGGTGCTGCTCTTCCGGTCGAAGGCGATCAGGTTGCGAGCATGTGACCATGCGACGCGGCCGCCGTCCTCGACGAGAATCTCCACCTGGATGGCTGGTGCAGCGGACCCGAGTGCCCCCGCAATCAGGGCTGTTGCCAGCGACAGCGCGAGGACTGCGAATCGCATCATGATACATATGCCCGATAACCACCGCTCGCGGCCGGAGTAAAGCGATCCTAGCGCTGGCAGAAAAGGCAAAAGTAGGTCGTGCGGCCTGCGATGCGCGCAACGCGAAGCGGCCGGCCGCATCGAGGGCAGTGCCCGGTGCGATCACGCGCATCAAGAAACCGGCCTACCGGGCGCCCGTAGCGCGATAGTCTCACCACAGCCTGGCGCAAGACCCGGCGGATCGCGAGATGCAGACGAGTGATGTGGTCGGTACGGAGCGTCGCCGCGCCTCGCGCCGGATGAAGGCGCGCCTGCCATAGGATCTCGTCGGCATAGATGTTGCCAATACCGGCAATGAGATCCTGACGGAGGAGCAAGGATTTCAAGGTCCCTCGCCGGCCCCGTAAGATCATCCGGAATTGTCCGAGCGTAAACTCGGGTCCCAGCGGTTCGATCCCCATGTGCAGCAATCCGGGGAAGCGTGACAACTGGTCCGGTGTGAGCAGGTCCATGTGACCGAAGCGTCGCTGGTCGGTGAAACGCAACTGCCGGCCATCGAGGTAGAAGACGATACGTGTATGGCGTTCCACCGGATCGTCTGGCTGTGCGATCACGAAGTCACCCGTCATCCTCAGGTGCGCGACCAGCGTAAGAGCGCCTTCCAGCGTGATGAGCAGGTACTTACCTCGCCGCCCGATGTCTTGGACGCGACGTCCCCGCAGCAGGCGGGCAAAGGCGGGTGGATCGGGAAAGCGCACCGTCGAGGGAGTGATCAGCTGGACGCGGCGGATACGCCGCCCGCGCAGGTGACGCCGGAGCCTGCGCGCGACGGTTTCGACGTCAGGAAGCTCTGGCATTGGTGGGCGCGACCTACATCCAGCGGTGGCGGCCCGAGTAGATCGTGACGACCGGTCCTCTCGGATGACGGTGCCGGTGGGCACGGAATCGAGCCAGAAGTCGCCTGTACCTCGCATCTGAAGACCTGAGCTTCTGGTGCGGGATGTCCAGGAGGTATTGTTCTACCTTCCACACGTTCCGTTTCGAGAACCGCCAGTCGTAGTTCCCGAGCTTGCGCAGGTCCACGAGCTGGTACCCCCTGATGCGTCCGGTGAAATCGACGTACGGGTCGAAGTAGCTCCATACGAGATGACGAATGGATCGAAAGACGGGTTTCCGACCATGCAGGCCAGCATCGCGGGAACGCCCAATTGCGCCCCACCGTCGTCCACGGCGAAAAGCATAAATGACGTGATCGATCCCGTCCTGCGATTCGAAACTCACCACCAAAGGGGGATAGCCATGCTGTTCAAGAATCACGGCGGCCGCAAGCGTGGCCTCGAGGCAATGCGCCTGCGCTCGCCGCACCACTTCGCGGAATGAGCGAAGTGTCTCCCCTTTGCGTTCCCAGTTGTAGCGCAGTGAACGCAGCCAACGCTGGACGCGCTCGGGTGTCCGGTTGCGCCGGATGGTCGACCATTCGCGTCGTGTGAACGCCGTGCGGGGCGGGGGACGGCGCAAACTCATGGCCCGTGTTATTCGCAGCATCGAAGATGAAGCCTCCAGGAGACCACCATGGACGTGCTACGGCACGATCGAAGCAAGACCGGACCGCCGGATCGTCCTGAGTATTTCTCCGGCGCGGTGCGGACGCAGAACTTGCGCCGGCCGTCAGAAGAGGGTGCGGCGGAGCTGATCGCCGTGTTCTTTGACGCCGGTGCCCGGACGATTCCACATGCGCATGCAACTGACCAGGTGCTCTACTTTGTCGAGGGGGAAGGCATCGTCGCGACTGAACTAACGCGGCGAATCCTGCGCGCCGGTGAGATCGCCGTGATCCCAGGTGGTGTCTGGCACTGGCACGGCGCCACAAAAGCCACGCCGGTATGCCACATCTCCATCAAGGCCGTCGGTCCGACGAATTGGGACCTGCCGAAGAAGAATTGGAGCGAGTACTAACTAGAGCGGCTCGAAGGATCGTGGCGGCAACGCAGCGGTAGACGCTTGGGGGTGGAAAATGGTGGCCAGGATTTCAAGACCGGTAACAATCCTCGGTCCAGGCCGGTTGAAGTATGATGTCGCGTCCGTGAGGTACACCTGCTTGTCCTGGACTGCCGGCAGCCGGTGCCATTCTGGCCGATCAGTCAGCATGTGAATTTCTTCGCGCGTGCGGGCAACATCAAACCCGCATGGCATGATGATGAGAGTCTCCGGCGCGGCGGCCACCACGTCCTCCCACGACGCCATGAATGAAGGTTCCCGTGTCTTGCCGAGCACGTCACGGCCTCCGGCAATAGCGACCATTTCCGGGACCCAGTGTCCCGCGACATAGAGCGGCTCCAGCCACTCGATGCACGCGACGCGTCGCTTCGGGAGGCCTGCGACGGCATCGCGCACGCGATCGATCCGGTCACGCAGATCCCCCACGATCGTATCTGCGCGGGCGCGGTGTCCCGTGAGTTCTCCTACCAGCAGCAGGTTCTCGAGAATGTCGAGCAGGCCGAGCGGTTCCAGGGAGACGATCTTTGTCTCAGCATCCAGCACCTTCGCGGCCTGTTTGACGAGCGTATAGGACGGGGCGCACACCGAGCAGAGCTCTTGCGTCAGGATCAGTTCCGGTCGGAGTTCGGCGAGCTGCTCGGCGTCCAAGTGGTACACGCTGTTGCCGCGATGCACCGCGCGCCTAATGCGGGCCTCTATCTCGCCGCTGGGCAGTGTGGAGGTGACGATCGCCTGGCTGAGGACCGGCGTTCCGGCAATCTGCGGGGGATAATCGCAGTCGTGGGAGATTCCGACCAGATCCTCGGCAAGACCGAGGGCACACACCATCTCGGTCGCGCTGGGAAGCAGCGATGCGATCCGCATGATGTCTCTATTTTAACAGGGGCCCGCGTTTCCGCAGGCCCCTGGGCGCGACGTGCGTTCGTTACGAGTAGAGATTCAGCGGATGGCGCTTGAGCGAAGAGCCCAAATTGCGCTTCAACTGATCGAAGATCTCGAGGTCGAATTGGCCCACGAATGTGATCGCTGTGCCTGCCCGTCCCATGCGCGCGGTGCGGCCGACCCGGTGAATGTACGTCTCAACATCTTCAGGCATGTCGAAGTTGATGACGTGGGAAATCTCCGGCAGGTCGAGCCCGCGTGAAGCCAGGTTCGTCGCGATGAGAATCGGTGTGCGTTTCTCTTCAAACGCCCGCAGCGCCTGCAGGCGCGCCCCCTGGCGCATGCCGCCGTGCAGCACGCCGACGCGCCGGTCAGATCTCAGCGCCCTGGCCAGGCGGTCCGCCCGGTGCTTCGTGCGACGGAACACCAACGCCGAATCAATCTCTTCCTTATTGAGCAGACTCCGGAGGGCTCTAACTTTGTCTTCTTCTGCGACCTCCAGATAGAACTGCTCGACCGTTTCAACTGTCGGCGTCGGTGTCGCGATGCGCACCCAGACCGGGTCGCGCATCTGCTGCTTCGCGATCGCGTGGATCGCGGTCGGCATCGTGGCGGAGAACATCGCCGTCTGCCGGCTCGACGGGGTCTGGCTCAGGATGCGAGAGACATCTGGCAGAAAGCCCATGTCCAGCATGCGATCCCCTTCATCCAGGATGACCATGGTTGCTCCGCCGAGATTGACCGTGCCGCGCTGGACATGATCCAGCAGCCGGCCGGGAGTGGCCACGGCGATCTGCGGGTGCCGGCGCAGTTCTGCGAACTGACGCTCGATGGACTGCCCGCCGAACAGTGTGACCACCTTGAACCCAGACGCGCGACCTAGTGCGCGAATCTCGTCAGTGACCTGAATCGCCAGCTCGCGTGTGGGCACGAGCACGAGACCCTGGAGGGTCCGGACGGTGGCATTGAGCCGTTCCACGAGGGGAATGGCAAACGCACCGGTCTTGCCGGATCCCGTCTGAGCCTGGCCCACCACGTCTTTGCCAGAGATCATCACTGGGATGACGCGGGTCTGGATTGGTGTGGGTTGCGTCCACCCGAGCGCGCGGATTGCCCGCTTCGTCTCGGGGCGGAATGCGAGTCCACCAAACGTGGGCTCGACTTGTGTTGCTAATTGCATACAAATAGCCTCCTTCGTGTCCGGTTCAAACCGGACCGTGAGTTAGTTCCGGCATTTGCGTGTGTCTCGCCGCAACCAACCCACCACGAAGAAGGCTCGCGATACACAACGCGAGGGATGCCACGTCGGCATCCCTCGCAGAACGCTCTATGACGGTTGTTTGGAGTATAGCAGAATTAGCCGCTTCAGTCAAAACAGAGAGACACAGACTCAGCGTCTGCCACGCCCGCCTCCGCTGCCACCACGTTTGCCGCCTCGACCGCCACCACCGTAGCCACCGCCGCCACCATAGCCACCGCCGTTACGTCCACCACCACCGCCGCCGTAACCACCCTTGCCGTAGCCACCGCCGCCCCGGTCACCGCCGCGGCCTCCACCTCGATCGTCTCGAGGCCTCGCCTCGTTGACCATCAGCGTCCGGCCCTTGTGCTCCTTACCGTTCATCGCTTGGATGGCTTCCGCGGCCTTCTCCTCCGGCACATCCACGAACCCGAATCCTCGATCCGCAATGAGCCGTGTCTGCGCCACGGGTCCCCAGGCTTGAAACAGATCGCGGAGCTCCTGCTCCGTGACGTCGTACGACAAGTTGCCAACGTAGAGACTCTTGGTACCCATCAGCTCACTCCTGTCTTTGAGGGAAGTGCATTAACGGCTATCATATGGCGATCCTCAGGATGTGACATTGGCTCGCTTCTGCAGCGAGTGTAACAGTCTCGCTGCCCGCGGCATCGATGGCGAGGGATTGCGATACGCGTAATGGATGAGGCGTCTTGCGCGAGCGCCACGATACGTCAGCATGTACCGTCCCTTGGGGCGTCGAGTCACGGTGCCGGCGGGGAGGTCAGCGTACCGAGACAATGCATCGCTCAGCCGGAAGAGGAATCCCTCGGTTCCAATCAGCGCCAAGGTTCGGACAGATGCGAGGATTGTCGGCGTGACTCTGCCCCCGAAGGGAGGCGTTTGATGCCCGCCTTCGAGGTAGCCTCGGACGAAATGCGGCAACAGGGAGCTTGGTATCAACGCGATCGAGGCCGAGCCGTCTTCTTCACCGGCCCCGGGCGCCCCCCACTGGACGAGGAATTTCCCAAACTCGCGGTCCCGGATGTAACCTTGGAGCCCATTTAGGTTGCTGCGGCACAGCTCCCAGTGAAGCCGACAGTCAAGAAACTCTTCGCCAATCCGGTGCACATGGTCGAGATCTCGCGGATCGATGTCGAGCACGAGGGCAGGAACTGATCGCTGCGCGTAGACACGGCCCGAGGCAGAAATGTAACCCAGCCAGTACAGCTGCGCCGCGCTTGGCCGCTCCAGAAACGTGGAAGCAGGGTGAGAAGGGAGACTCATCCATTAATTCTATCATAGTCCTCCGCGGACTCATACTGGCGATGCGAAACGGGCCAGGCTGAAGAGATCGATGTCATGTCGTGTGTGATCATATTCAGCCAGCTCTGCAAGAATTTCTCCGACCACAGACGAGAACTTGAACCCGTGGCCGGAGAAACCGCAGGCGATTGTCACGGCGGGGTGGTCCGGATGACGGTCGATGATGAAGTGATAGTCGGGCGTGTTGGTGTACATGCAGGTGGCCGTGTGCAGCAGTTCACCATTTGCGTCGGGAATGTGGCGCGCCAGCAGGGCGCGAATTCGCTGGATCTCGTCCTCGCTCACCTCCCGTTTGATCGTCTCCGGAGTGCACAGATCGCCGCTGTGATGGTGAGCGATCTTGACGCCTTCTCCGCGGAGGGCTGGAAAGCCATAGAAGAATCGGCCCTGCGTGTACTCGTAGATGTAGATTGGGAAACGGTCCGGCGTAAATGGCCCGTCCTGACGGGGCCGGAACCAGTACATGACGTTGCGCTCGACCTCCAGCGGTACCCCCCGCTGTTGCAACATCTGGCCGGCCCAGGGGCCGGCGGTAATGATCAAATGGCCTGCGCTATAGGTGCCGCGGGACGTGGTCACCTCCACGCCGTCGCCGAGAGCCCGCCATCGCTGCACAGGTTCTTCAAAGTGCAAGATTGCGCCGGCCCGCGCTGCTTGTGTGAGATGCGCGCGGATGCAGTCCTCGGGGAACAGGGCACCGGCGCGCCGCTCCCACACGGCTACCGTCGACTCGTCTGTGGCGAATTGCGGAAAGCGGTGTTTCAGGTCCGCACTGGACAGGAGTTCGTAAGACAGATGGTGCTGCCGCGCGCTCGCGAGCGTGCCCTGGACCAACTCACCGCCATCCGGGCCGATCATCAATCCGCCCGTCAAAACAAGAAGACGAGAGCCGGCCTGTTGCTGGAGCGCATCCCATAGCTCGTATGCCCGCTGGAGCAGCGGCACGTAGCGCGGGTCTTCGAAGTACGCTTCCCGGATGATGCGGGAGTGTCCGTGAGAGGCGCCACGGTCATGGGCCGGCGTAAATTGCTCGAGGCCGAGGACCCGGCGTCCCCGCCGCGCGAGGTGATAGGCAGTCGCGCTGCCCATTGCGCCGAGTCCAAGAACGACTACGTCGAACTGTGCCATCGGGCTCCACCTGCGGATTCGATTCGCTTCGCGACGGTTCCTGGGATATCATAGACTGCAATGGCACAGACAAGGATGGCGAACCGCCAGTCCGCACGTCGGCCCGCGTCTGGAAAACTTCGCACGATTCTCGAGGATGTCGGCACACCGCCCGCAGCGGCGTTCGTCCCTGCGCCATTCCAGGAGGCGGCGCTCGTGGCCGTACGCATGGGTGATGTGTTGGTGTCCGCGCCCACGGGAAGCGGGAAGACGTGGATCGCCGAGCAGGCGATGTCTGAACTGCTTGCGGCCGGCGGCACGGCCTGGTACACCACGCCGCTGAAGGCCCTCTCGAACCAGAAGTATCATCGCTTTTCCGGGATCTACGGCGTCGAATCAGTCGGACTCTTGACCGGTGAACGGAAGATCAACGGCCAGGCGCCGATCGTCGTGGCCACGACAGAGATTCTGCGCAATGCCCTCTACGGAGACGCGATGACGCCGAACCTCATCGTGCTCGATGAGGCGCATTACCTGTCAGACCCGGAGCGCGGAACGGCGTGGGAAGAGATCTTACTGCTTGCACCTGCGCGCTCCCGCCTGCTGCTATTGTCCGCCACCTTCCCGAATGCCAATTCTGTCGCGGCATGGCTGGAAGAGGTCCGTGGCACCGAGCCGCAGATCATTGCCGAGCACACGCGTCCGGTCCCGCTGCGCTACATCATGTCCGACGCGCGCGGCCGGCTGATTCCCCCCGATGCGGTTGGCCATCTGCAGTCAGGCAATCGTGCGGCGTCCTGGCTCCCCAATCTCATGCGTGATCTCGAGCATTACAGTCTCCTGCCGGTGATCCTGTTCTTCCCGGCGCGAAGGCAATGCGATGAAGCCGCTCGCGACCTCGCATCGCTCCGCGCATTCGGTCCCGAACTTCGGGCCGCGGCGCTCGGGCGATGGGAGCGGGAGTTTCCGTACCTGAAACAGCATGCGTTTCGCACCGCGTTGATCGATTCGGGGGTTGCGCCACATCACGCCGGGCATACCACCGCGTGGCGGCTCGCGATCGAAGACCTGCTGGCCCGAGGCCTTGTGCGCGCGGTGTGCGCGACGACGACGCTGGCCAGCGGCTTGGACGTGCCGGCGCGCACGGTCGCACTCTCGACGCTTGTGCGGAACAGTCCCGAAGGTCCGGTGGTGCTCACGGCAACGGAGTTCCACCAGATGAGTGGGCGCGCAGGCCGGCGCGGAAAAGACACGATCGGCGTTGTCGTGTTGCCGGCCGCCTCGCGCGAGGAAGCCCGCGAAGGGCTGGCGCTGATCGACGCGGAACCGGATCCCGTCACCTCGTCGTTCACACCGGGCTACGTGCAGGTCCTTAACCTCCTCAGACGCAGCACGCTCCAGGACGCCCTGCGCGAACTCAACCGATCGCTCGCGGCTTTCGAGCGGCGCGCCGAGGTCATGCGGCTGCGCGACGCCATCGCGTCGATTCCACCCGATGAACTTGTCGAACGGCCCTGTGATGACCGGCTGTTCACGCGCGGCAGGTACGAGCGCATGCTCGACCGGCTGCGCCGGCTGCAAAAGCAGGGGCGCTCCTCAGACGTAGAGGTAGCGGCGCTGAAGGAAGAGATTGAGGCGTGGCCCTGTACCACGTGTCCGGTCGAAGATCGGTGTCTGGCGACGATCGAGGACCTGCGCGCTCGAGAACATCGTCGCTCCTCTCTCCGGCAGGCGCTCCATAAGATTGAAGGAGCCCTCATCGACGAGTTCAATCGACGCGCGTCGGTGCTCAAACGACTGGGATATTTGGATGAGTCGTATCGACTCACCGCTGAGGGAATGTGGGCGGCAGAGCTGCGGCATCCTCGAGCGCTGGTCCTCTCTGAGATCGTGCGCCGGAGCATGGTCGGCGGCTCGACGGCAGCCTGGGCGGCCGTCGCTGGGGCGCTTGGCACGGAGCGCGCGCCTTATCGAGGCGGAGAAGCCGGGCTTAGTGCGATAGGAAGGCTTGTTCGAGAGCTCGCGGATCTCGAGCGCCAGCACGCGCTTGGTCCCGGCGAGGCGTTGAAGCAGTTCGAGCCGGAGTGGGATCCTGCATCCCGTCGCCGTATCCCGTCACCTGCGGACCGGCGCGCGGATGCCGTTGTGGCCTGGATGCGCGGCGCCGACTGGAGCACACTTCTGAAAGAAAGTCAGTCTGAGGAAGGCGATCTCCAGCGGATCATGTTGCAGGCGGCCGAGGTGTTGATGCAGTTGGAGGGCCTGCCGTTCCCCGACGTCCGCGCCGCAGCGCGCGATGCGAGACTGCGCCTGTTGAGGGCACCCGTTATTTAGATCTTCATTGCGGGATCGGGGAGCAGGGATCAGGGATCAGAAAACTTGATAGGAATCCGCGGGCTTGAGAGCGTAGTGCGTCGTTACTGATCCCCGATCCCTGATCCCTAATCTCGTAGTTGAGGGTTCACGTGCGTTCCTGTCCCGTTTGTGAGAGTGAGATGTCTCCCCGCTTCGCCAGTGAGTGCGAGCCGCCGGTGGCGTGGGCGTGTCGCAATTGCGGATTGCTGCAACTCGAAAGCGGCGGACGCCCGTTTACGACCGAGGAGCAGATGGCGATCCATGCGATAGCGCCAGTCGTTCCCGCCGGCCGTCCCGCGCGAGGGGCGCGCCGCTCCGATGCGGCAGCACAGGCACGTGAGGTTCTCGAAGCGTTCGGAATGGAGATTCCGGTTGACGTAGAGGCAATCGCCGAACGGCTGGGTTATCCCGTCCGCTGGCGCGCGATGCCCGAAGGGTATCGCGGAGGGATCGAGGGCGATGCCGGTCACCGCGTCCTCGTGTTGAATCGCGATCATCCCTACCGGTCCGATGCGGAGCGCCGTTGGGTGCTGGCGGAAGAACTCGCTCACGCCGTTCTGGGACACACGACGCTGGCGGCCAGCGAGAGCGCCTCCCGCGAACCCAAGATGATGGAAGACTCTCGGCGAGCCAGCGAGATCGACGCCCGGTCATTTGCCGCCGAGCTCCTGATGCCGGCAGCCGAGGTGCGCCGCACCTATGCCCGTGAACAAAGCATCATCCTTCGCGCCTTGGGCAGTGAGGAGCGGGCGCAGGCGGTCAAGACCGTGGTGGCGGACCTCGCCCGCGAGTTCCGGGTCTCCCAGCAGGCCATGCGAATCCGGCTTGGCCAGCTCGGCCTTATCATTTAACGGGTTGACATTCGGCTTCGCCGCGCTATCCTAGATTCGTTTGGAAAGCAGGGGTGTCCAATGGTGATGAGGGTCAGCATCGTTCTTGAGACGGCATCCGGTCCGCTTGCGGACCGGCCCTGTTCCCGTGGACGCCGGATGAAGGAGGGCACTGCCGGGTAGGCGCTGCCTGATCGCACGACGACGTGGGCGCAGGGGAATCGGACCTGCGCTTTTTTGTTTATCAGTTCACGTCGAGGGAGTGAGAAAGATGCAGCAGCTGAAGACCGACATTACGATCCGCAAGTTCGAAGAACGCGACTACGCGGGTGTGGTCGCGGTCGGCAACGCCATCTTCCCGGACCGCCCAGGGACAGTCGAGGAGTGGCGCTATGACGATGAGCACTACGATAAGAAGTGCGTCAACGAGCGCTACGTCGCCGAAGATCGGTCGTCCGGGACCACCCTCGGTTACGCCGGACTGTGGCACATGGCGTGGTCGTTTCATCCCAGGAAGTTCGGTATGGAGATCCGAGTGCACCCCGATCACCAGCGGAACGGCATCGGGTCGGCGCTATGGCTGCGCCTGCAGGAGGTACTCCGCGACCATCAGGCGATCGACGTGAAAACGCAAATCTGGGAGAAGATGCCCTCAGGGATCGCGTTCGCCACAAGGCATGGATTCCACGAGGTGATGCGGGCGTGGGAATCACGGCTGGAGGTCGGAACGTTCGACTTCAAGCGATTCATCCCTCATGTCCACCAGGCGCTCGCGAGTGGGGTCACGATCACCACGCTCACGGCTGAGCGGGCAAGAGACGCCCAGAACCTGAAGCGGATTCATGCCGTGGACGTCGAGCTCTCCGCGGATGTGCCACGGCCGCCTGACGAGACCAGAACGCCGATCGACTTCAACATGTGGCACGATTACACCGTGGAAGGGTCATGGTCGATCGGTGATGCGTACTTCCTTGCGGTCGTCGATGGCGAGTACGCGGGCTTGAGCAATCTCTTCAAGCCCAAGACCGGCGACTGGCTCAATCAGGGCTTAACCGGCGTACGCCGGCCATACCGGGGACGTCACCTCGCCACGGCGTTGAAGGTGAAGACGGTCGACTATGCCCGCGACCACGGCATCCGCGAGATCCGGACGTCTAATGAGATCAACAACGCGCCGATGCTGGCGATCAACAGGAAGTTTGGGTTCGTCCGGCAGCCGGCGTGGATCACGTTCATGAAAGAGTTCTAAGGGGAATGTCCATGAAGACGATCGCCGATATCGAGATTCGTTCGGAGCGAGATGACGACTTTGACTCCGTGGCCGCGATGCACAACGCGATCTATCCGGACTGGCCGGTGACCGCCGACGAAATGCGTGAGCACGCAGGAGAGGTCGACCCCCTGCGATACGTGCGCGTGCGGTTGGTGGCAGCAGATCGCACCTCCGGCCGGGTCGTCGCCGCCGCTGCATATCATCAGGTGCCGTGGTCATTCCATCCCGACCGCTATCTGATCCGGATGATGGTCCATCCCGACTGGCAGGGGAGAGGGATCGGCGGGAGGCTTATGGACGGGATGCTGGGGCAACTGACGGCGCGAGGTGCCAAGTGGGTGCAGGCCCGGGCGCGGGAAGACTTTGCCCGGGGGCTGGCCTTCGTGGAGAGGTACGGGTTCACTGAGCATGCGCGCACATTTGAGTCCCGTTTGGACGTCAGCCAGCTTGATCTCAGCCGTTTTGCAGGGTACGCCACACGGGCGGCGGAGCTTGGAATCACATTCACGACGCTCGCGGACGAATTGAAGCATCATCCGGAGTGCTTGAACGCCGTCTATCAGATGCACTGTACGCTGGACATCGGGGCACCGCGTGATGATCCTGAGCTCGCCACGCCACCGACGTTTGAAGAATTCTTGAAGCACGCTGTGCGCAGCCCGCGCGCTCTGCCGGACGGGTACTTCCTGGCGAAGTTCCGGGAGATGTACGTGGGGGAAACGGTCCTCAAGAAGAGTGACGCGGATCCCACGTTCCTTTACCAGGAATTGACCGGTGTCTTATCGGATCTGCGGGGGCTTGGTATCGCCACGGCGTTGAAGATTCAGGGTATCGAATACGCGCGGCGTCACGGCTACCGGCAGATGCAGACCTTTAACAGCAGCAAGAACGAACCGATGCTGGCCATTAACACGAAACTCGGCTTTGTTCGCCAGCCGGCTTGGGTCGAGTTCCAAAAGACGCTGCCGTAAATGACTTTGCGCAGGTGCGGCGAAGGGAATCGCCCATGACGTTGCCTATCATCGATCTTCAGGGCTCCGCCTACGACGGCGGCGTGCAGCATGGACGCGCTGCCGCGGACCTCATCGGTCGGAACCTGGAGATCTACTACGACCGGTTCCAGCGCGAAACACGTCTCCCACCCCAGGAAGTCCGAGACCGCGCAATGCGCTATCTGGCGGTGATCGACGCGCGCGACCCTGAATATGGGCAGGCCATGCGCGGCGTAAGCGACGGCGCGAGGCTTCCGCTTGCCGACGTTGCGGTCCTCAACGCGCGCTATGAGATTCTCTACAGCCAGTATTCAACGATCAACCAGGGCGAAGAAGCGACGCTGATGGTGGATGGGTGCACGGCATTTGCGGTCACCCCCGACGCGTCTTCAGACGGCCATCTCTACCTCGGACAGAACTGGGACTGGTTCCCACAGGTGCAGGGCGTGGTTGTGCGGATGCACCGGTCAGATGGCTTCGCACTGGCGGCGTTCACGGAAGCGGGGATTGTCGGCGGCAAGATCGGCATGAACTCGCGCGGGATCGGGCTCCTCATCAACGGGCTGCTCAGCAACAAGGACGATTGGCGCCGGCTGCGCACCCCGTTTCACGTGCGGACATGGCAGATCTTACAGGCGCAGACCCTCGACGAAGCCGCAAGTGTGATCACCCGCGAAAGCCGGTCCTGCTCGGCAAACTTCCTCCTCGGCCAGGCCAATGGAACGGCGCGGGTGATGAACATCGAGGCCGCGCCCGATGCCGTGTGCACGTTGCAGCCCCGCGGCGGAACGCTGGCGCATGCGAACCACTTCGTGGATCCTGACGCGCTTCAAGTCTGGCAGCCGCTTGCCGAGGATCGGACCACAACGTATCAGCGCGGCGCGCGGATGCATGAGCTCCTCGAAGCAGGAAAGGCGTCCGGGAAGCTCGGCACCGCCGGTCTCCTGGAGATCTTGCGCGATCATGGGGGCCACCCGGATTCCGTCTGCCGGCATCCCAATCCTCGACTGCCTGAGGAGCAGCGGGTCAAGACGGTCGTGTCGGTGCTCGAAGACCTGACTGCGCGGCGGTTCTATGTCGCAGGAGGAACTCCGTGCGTCACGCCGTTTCAGGAGATCACGCTTCCGTAGTCTCGTGTGGAACCAGAATTAGCCCCTAACATCGCGTTCGCGATCGTCCTCTTGGTCATTGCGTTCGCGGCAGCGGTCAAGGGCGCGCTCGGCTTCGGCTTTCCACTGATCGCAGTCCCTATCTCTGCCAACTTGATCGGCGCACGCACGGCGGTTGTGTTGATCGCCGTGTCAGTCGTGTTTGGGAATCTCATCATCCTGCTGCGCGGCGGTGGACGCCTGGCGGACACGCGGCGGTTCGCAGGGCTGCTCATCGGGGTGGTCATTGGCACGGTGATCGGCGCGTTAGCACTCGATCGCCTCGATCCCGGCACGCTTGCGCTGGTCGTCGGAATTACCTCGCTTCTATTTGCCGCGCTTGGACTGTTGAATATCGCTCCCGAGATCTCACCACGCGCGCAGTCGTACACTGGACCAAGCGTGGGACTGGCCTCGGGGATCATGGGGGGCACGACGGGCATTTTCGCGCCGCTCATCGCCGCGTACATGCACTCGCTGCGACTGGACAAACGGGGATTCGTCTTTTGGCTCACGGTTTCGTTTCTCGTTGGCGGACTGGCGCAGACGCTGAGTTACTACAGGCTCGGGTTGTATTCCGGAACGATGCTGCTCTATGCGGCGGCGACCTTCATTCCGATAATTATCGGAACCCAGGTGGGATTCCTGATTCAGGATCGACTGCCGGCGGAGATGTTCCGCCGCCTCGTTCTTCTGCTCGTGCTCGCGAGCGGGCTGAACCTCGTGATCCGGCAACTGTTTTAGCCCCGGGAGCCGCGCTTCTTGGTCAGATGGGGATGACTCGACCGGATCGGGCCGACTCGCGCGACGCATCGATCGCGCGCATGTTGGCCACGGCGTCTTCGGCGGGGTAGCGTGGAGTCCGGTTCTGGTGTACGCACTCGGCGAAGTGGTCGACCATCAGAACGTACTGGTTCGCTCCAGGTATCTCCAAACGGCGCTCCTGGTCTCCTCGACGGACCAGGACCGTCGGGGGGCGCTCTTCAGGCTGGAACGGCCGCTCGAGAAAGATCGAGCCCAATACACCCACGACTTCGCAGAACTGCCTGAATGGCGCCCGGAGCCCGCAGTCAAACTCTGCGACGCGGTCGCCATCGAAGCGCAAAACCCCGGCCAGCCGGACATCGACGCCCTCGATGTGAGCCGCGGCGTAGGCCGCGTGCGGCTCACCCAACAGCAGGCGGCTGATGTTCACGCAGTAGCACCCAACATCCATGACGCCTCCACCGCCGAGACTGGGATTCAGACGGATGTCGTCGGCACTGGTCACCGTGAACGTAAAGGCCGAGCGCACGAGCCACGGCGGGCCGATTTCCCCACTAGTGACCAGTGCTTGTACGGCCTCGATCTGCGGATGGAAACGGTGCATGAATGCTTCCTGGAGGAGCACGCCGCGCTCGCGGCACGCTTGGACCATCTCTTGCGCCTCTTCAGCACTGGTCGCGAGCGGTTTTTCGCACAGCACGTGTTTGCCGGCCTCTGCGCTGCGCAGAGTCCACTGGTGGTGAAGACTATTGGGGAGGGGGATGTACACGGCGTCGATGTCATGATTGGCGAGCAGCGCGTCGTAGGATCCATGGATGGTCGGGATCGAGAACTGCCGCGCGACATCCTCCGCGCGCGCGCGGTCACGGCTGGCGATCGCGACGACGGCCGACCGCTCGCTGCGCTGGAGGGCGGGGAGGACCCGTCGTACCGCGATCCGCGCGGCACCGAGGATGCCCCAGCGGAGACGGCCATCCGTCATCGCCGCCGCAGCCATTTGAGCAGATCATTAAACAGACCGAAGAGGATGCCTCCGCCGAATGCGATGATGGCTGCGACGGTCACGGCAAGCAGCACGCCGATAAGCAGAAACAGGCCGTCACGGTTCAGCAAGCCGACCCCGAGAAACATCGCGGAGAGCGCTGGAAGCGTATTGAGGAATGGGATCGGGCTGACGAGGATGACGCCCAGTACGAGCAGGACCACCGCCACAAGCCGCAGCACGATCCGCTCATCAAGCACCATCGCGCGCGGCCGCGAGAACCGCTCGATGCGACGGAGAAATGGCACGCCGCGAGTGCGCAACGCTGTCAGGGCCCGGCCACTGAGGCGGTACTTGCGCATCCGTTTCGGAAGCCACGGTCGGTCGAGGCCGATCAGCATCTGGATGGCGAGAAGGGTATACAGCAGTCCGATGACGGCGGCGGACCCCCACGGCAGCACAGGAATCAGGGTTGGCAGCGCGAGTACGATCATAAAGAGGCCGAAGCCGCGCCGGGCGACCCGGTCGGTGATCTCGCCGACGGTCAAGGGGGGCTGATCCTCGCGCAGCAACTCCTCGAGGATGTTGGAAAGGGGTTTGACCGGCTCAATCATCAAGATGGGCGAACAACGCCTAGGGTGTTTTCGCCGATGACGGAGAGGAGGCCTGTCCGGTAAAGGAGCGGGCAGGTTCGTAAGGCGACCACAAATTTTGCCGCGGAGCGGCCGGCGGCGCTGTTGAGGAGGCCGAGCCAGGGGCGAGCGCCGGTGAATTTTGCACGTTGATTGAGTCTGGAGCCGAGCCATAGCGAGGCCGGGGAATTTCGCTTGGTGCTTCAATAGGGTGAGGACGTGAACGCGTTCGAAATCTACATTGACTCCGCGGCCTCCGGCCGCGTGATGGCGCACCTGCTCGAGCCGCCGGGCCTGGGCGTGCGCTTTGAGTCACGGGCGGCGATGCGCGCGAGGCTTCCCCGAGCGATTGCCGCGCACCTGGCCTGGCTGAGAAGCCACCGTGAGCCGGTTCCACCAGTGCGTCCGGATAGGTTTCAGATCGCATCTGAGGTCTTCGTGACTGGCAACTTCGAGTCGGGCGACGACGTTGGATTTTATCCACCCGACGCGGTTCCCGTAACTGAGGACGAGGTCGATCGGTACCTCAAGTTCGCGGGTTTCGCGCACGACGACCTGTTGCGACTGGTTCAAGGACTGGGCGACGCGGTGCTCGACTGGACGCGCGATCAACGTGTCCGGCCGATCCGTCAGATTCTTCGTCATGTGGTTGGGGCTGAGCTCTGGTACATGACGCGCATCATCGACGATCCAGGTACGCACGGCATGCCCGGGATCCTGGATAAGGTGAACCAGCACATCGATGCGAGCGAGGATATGGTAGAGCGGCTGCGTATAGTCTGGCCTGCATTTCGGCAGTGGGCACTCAGCCTGCCTCCCGACCTGCGGCGCAGGGTGACAGTGTCGGCCTGGTTCACGGAACGAAAGGACGAGCGATGGTCCGCCCGCAAAATACTCCGGCGCTGTATCGAGCACTGCCGCGAACACACGCGGACCGTTGAGCAGATCCTCGCTGCGTACCGCTCCACCGCCTCGCCGACTTCCTGACAGGAAACCAATCCTATCTGGCCAAGGTATTCAACAATTCCCTTGGAACCCGTCATCGTCGCGCGGGATGTCTACAAAGTATTCGTGGCGCAGGGCGATCGTGACCGCCGTCGCGCCTTTCTTGCGCTCCAGGATGTCAGCCTCGCCATCGGCGCCGGTCGTTTCGTTAGCTTCGTCGGACCTTCGGGCTGCGGGAAGTCGACACTGCTCAACATGGTGGCGGGGCTCGTGCGGCCGACGGAAGGAGAGATCCGCTACAAGGGGACGCCGGTCGCCGGAGTCAACACGGACGTCGGCTACATCACGCAGGACGACAACCTCCTGCCCTGGCGGACCCTCCGCGAGAACGTCGAGCTGGCCCTCGAATTCCGGGGTGTTCCGAGGACCACGCGCCGTGAGCTTTCAACAAAATACATCCGGATGGTCGGCCTGACGGGGTTCGACCATCACTATCCGCATGAGCTCTCGGGCGGCATGCGCAAGCGCGTGTCGCTGATTCGAACTCTCATCTACGACCCCGATATCATCCTCATGGACGAGCCCTTTGGACCACTCGATGCGCAGACGCGCGTGATCTTGCAGGATGAGTTACTCAAACTGTGGGAAGGGACCGGCAAGACCGTCGTGTTTGTCACGCACGATCTCGTCGAGGCCATTGCGCTATCCGACGAGATCGCGCTCTTCAGCCGGGCGCCGGGCAAGATCAAGCACATCTATGAGGTGCCACTGGAACGCCCTCGGGACGTGTTCCGAATCCACGCGCACCCGAACTTCCCCGCCTTCTATGACCGCCTGTGGCGCGATCTCAAGGAAGAGATCGTCGCGGTCGAGTTGGGTGTGGGTTAGCCATGGGTGTGCGCGAGGCCGCAGCGCCGGCGCGACTCCACGAACCCCGCGGGGATCGGCTCCTTCGGGAAGTCGAGCAGTTTGAGCAAGCGCTTGACCGTCAGAACCGGCGGAATACCACACTAGGACGCCTCGCGTTCGCCGCCGCGTTCTTGCTCCTCTGGGAAGTCGCCTCCGGCCGCGTACTCGACCAATTCTTTGTCAGTAAGCCCAGCCATATCATTGCCGCGCTTTGGGCGATGGTCTTCAAAGAACAGCTCTTCTATCATCTCCAGTTCACGATCATCGAGGCGTTGGCGGGGTATCTCATTGGCGCTGTCGCCGGTCTTGCCGTGGGATTTGTGCTCGCACGCTCCGACGCAGTCTACCGCATCGTCGAGCCGTTTGTGGTGGCCTTTTACGGGATTCCCCGCATCGCGCTGGCGCCGCTGTTCATCTTGTGGTTCGGACTCGGCATTACGTCTAAGATCGCCGTCGCCGCCATCATGGTGTTCTTTATCGTGTTCATCAATACGGTTGCGGGGATCCGGTCCGCGCCAGTCCAGCTGCTGCAGGTCGCGCGGGTGATGGGCGCCTCCCACTGGGACCTGGTCCGGAAAGTGACCTTCCCGGCTGCCACGCCGTTCATCATCGCCGCGCTCCAGATTACCGTGCCGCAGGCGATGGTCGGCGCGATCGTGGGGGAATTTATCAGCAGTAACCGGGGTGTCGGTCACCTCATCAGCCGGGCCGCCGGTTGGCTCGATACTCCCGGCCTGTTTGCCGGGATTCTCACGCTGCTGGTCGTCGTGCTCGTCATGAACCTGGGCATCACGTCGCTCGGGAACTATTTGATGCGCTGGAATCCGAAGCGGAGCAACATGCGAGATCTTCAATGAGATACGGGTGAGGAGGGGATGACAGGAATGAGCGCGCGTTGGTGGGCACGGGTCGTCCTGGTGATTGCCGCGGTCATGCTCGCCGTCTCAGGCGGCGCCATGGCGCAGACGCCGAGGGTGAAGATCAGAGAGGCACATACGGGCACGCTGTTCATGGCCCCGGTGTACATCGCCGAAGCCGCGGGGTTCATGGTGGAAGAAGGGATTGATCTCGAGCTCATTGAGGTCGAGAGCGGCGCGCTCGGCATCGCCGCGCTGGTCTCAGGCCAGGTCGAGTTCTTCGACGCCGATCCGTTCCAGGCGGTACAGCTGCGCCGCCAGGGCAGGCAGATCACATTCGTCTACAACCTGACCAAGCGCGTGACACTCGACATGGTCATGCATCCCGAAGTGGCCCGCGCAAAAGGGGTCAGCCGAAGCATGCCGATCCAGCAGCGTTTCGCGGCGCTGCGCGGATTGAAGCTTGGAGTCACGCGGCCGGGCGCGGCGACCGACGTGTACATGCGGTACTACCTCAAGCGCGCCGGGATGAATCCGGATCGCGATGTCCAGATTATAGCCGTCGGCGGAGGCGGACCGCTGCTAGCGGCGCTGCGCACCCGGCAGATCGACGCCTTTCATCTGTCCGCGCCGACCCCGTACCAGGCGGAGCAGGACGGATTCGGGGTGATCGTAATCAAGGCGTCCGCCGGGGACGTCCCTGAGTTGGACAACTTCCTCTATACCGGTATCGCCGTGCATAACGTCTATGCCACCCGAAACCCAGACGTGGTGCGTCGGTGGATCCGCGCCGTGAACAAAGCCAATCAGCTCATGCGCCGGGATCAGGCCGCGGCAGTGACGCATCTGCGGAAGCACTTTCCGCGCGTGGATCCGGCCTTGCTGACACTGGCGCTGCGCGAGATCATCCCCTCGCTGTCCGAGGATGGACGGATGAACGTGCAGATGATGCAGAAGCACATCGACTTCATGTTCGAGGACGGTCAGATTCCATTCAAGCCGTCGGCGAGCGAGAATGTCCTCTGGACAAACCGGTTTATCGGGAGGTAACGCGCGGGTTCAGCTGATCGTACCGGTAGCATCCGATGGTGTGATCGTTGACGAGCCCGGCCGCCTGCATATAGGCGTAACAGATCGTCGGACCGACAAACTTGAAGCCGCGCTGTTTCAAGTCGCGGCTCATGGTCTCGGCCTCGGTGGTTTTCGCCGGAGGTCTGATAGCCGCCGGTGACGGTTGAGGATGGGCCGGTCGTTCACGAACGACCAGATGTAGCGATCGAACGACCCGAACTCTTTCTGAACGTCCACGAACCGGTGGGCGTTGACGATCGTGGCGTCGATTTTCCCGCGATTGCGGATAATGCCGGGATCGGTCATCAGGCGCCGGACCTCGCGTCCCGTAAACTTCGCAATGCGGCGCGGGTTGAAGTTCGCAAAGGCGCGCCGGAATGCGGTGCGTTTCCTGAGGACGAGATTCCAGCTCAGGCCCGCCTGGAACGCGTCCAGGATGAGGAACTCGAAGTGTTTGCGATCGCGGTGCACCGGCACGCCCCACTCGCGGTCGTGATACCGGCGCAGCAGGGTACTGCTTTCTGCCCATTCGCATCGGCTGATTTCAGGTGCTTGCGGCATGGTTACTCTCTCCATTACCTTCATCTTGCCGGCGCCCCGATTTGATTTCGTAGGACCCCGATGCTTTCGACCTCGGCCTCGAGAACGTCTCCGACCTTAAGCCACCGCGGCGGATTGAAGCCCATCCCGACGCCTTCGGGTGTGCCGGTCGCGAGCAGGTCACCGCATTCCAGGGTCATGCCGGCGGACAGTGTCTCGATCAACTGCGCGACCGAGAACAGCATGCTGGCGGTCGTCGAGTTCTGCCGAACCTCCCCGTTCACACGCATCGACAGCCGCAACTTCTGCGGGTCGGGAATCTCCGAGCGGAGCACGATCCACGGTCCCATCGGGGCGAATGTGTCAAGCGACTTCCCTTTGAACCACTGTTGATGCCGGCGCTGCAGGTCGCGCGCCGTGACGTCGTTCATGATCGTATACCCGAACACGTAATCCAGCGCCTTTGCCGCGGGGATATCGCGTCCGCGGCGGCCGATCACGGCTACCAGTTCGACCTCGTAGTCTAACGACTGCGTCACGCGATGGTGGATGACAGGCGTCTCATGGCCGATGACTGTCGTGGGTGGTTTCGTGAAAAAGACTGGGACTTCTGGTGGCGCCACACCGCCCTCGCGCGCGTGTTCAGCGTAGTTGCGGCCCATGCAGAAGATATTCTTCGCCGGCCGTGGGATCGGGGCAAGCAGTTTCGTCTTCGACACGGGCGAACTCTCCCGCCCAGCTTTCACCCACGCGTCCGCTTCGCGCCCGAGCGCCCGCAGCGCAAGCGTCGGGGTCTCTTCGATCAGCATAACCATATCCTTCGGCACGCTGAGCTTCTTGCGCCGCGCGAGCGCCTGCAGATCCACGATCCGATCGTTGACGACGAAACCCAGGCGCGGCTCTCCGGCGCCCTGGTACGTGGCGATTCGCATCTCAACCTCCTTGAGAAAATGAAGCGACCGCCTTCGACTCGGTGCGGCCGCAGGCCATGAGCGAGCCAGCAAAGCAGGCGAGTCGAATGGCAGGTGAGTTTCGGCAGGCACAGAACGCTACCCTCCGGACATCCCGGGGGTACCGAAAATGCCCAAAGTCACTGTCTTTGCAGGGACGACAAACGGTCTCTACGCCTTTGAAAGCGACGCCCGCCGCACCAAGTGGAAAAGACGCGGCCCGTACCTGAAGGGCACCTCCGTCAACCATTTCGCGTACGACCCGAAATCAAAGACACTCTACGCTGCCACGCTCGATCAAGGAGTGATGACGAGCAAGACACTGGGACGATCCTGGACCTCGTTGAACGACGGGCTGCCAATCCGCAAAGTATGGTCGGTGGCGGTGAATCCCAAGGACTCCAACCAACTATGGACCGGAACCCACTTCAGCTATCTCTTCCGGAGTAACGACCGAGGCCGGACGTGGTCACTCGCAGAGGGCTATCTTCAGGCACCAGGCAAGGAACAGCGGTGGGGAGACTGGGCGATGGGGACCATCGGAAACTCTTTGCACGGGATCCATTTCGATCCCGCCGATCCGAAACGCATGATCGTGGTCAGCAGTACCAACCACGGCGTTGTGAGAACCGCAGACGGTGGCGAGACATGGGAATACGCGCGGAACGGCGTGTTCGAGTCCTGCCCAGCGGCAGCGCAGTCCTCACTGGAGAAGCCACCGGACGAGCAGGCGCAGACCGCCAAAGAGCATCTCGACTCGGTGCATGCGTGCACGCACCGAGTGGGCATCGTGCAGTCCTCACCGAACGTCGTCTACCGGCAGATGCACTGCGGTGTGTATCGCAGCGACGATTTTGGCTCGACGTGGCGGGACATCTCTGCCGGCCTGCCCGAACGGCACGGCTTTCCCCTGGCGGTGCATGCCAAGGATACGCAGACCGCATTCGTCGTGCCGGCGTATCAGGGAAAGTGCGAAAGGCACAACAGCTGCATCATTGGTGCGCTCGACGTGTACCGCACAAGAAGCGGAGGCCGCTCCTGGGAGAAACTCAGTGACGGTCTCCCCCGGGATGTCCACTGCGTCGTCCTGCGACACGGGATGGACATCGATCGGTTGCAGACGCCGGGCGTTTACTTCGGTACCACGACCGGAGATGTGTTCGCGAGTCCTGATAGCGGCGATCGCTGGATGAGGCTGGCCACGAAATTGCCGCGCGTCCAGGGGATTACTGCGGTTACCGTGTAACAGCGGCTGCGGTCACCGGCACGCGCTCCCACACCTCGAACGAGTAGTCGTAGTCATTCTCGGCATCCCGCGCGTGCTGCTCCTGTGAGAGGAGCGTCCACGCCGTGAAGTCGACGATGGGAAAGATCGCGTCACCAGTGACGGTCGCGTGCACGCGGGTGAGGTAGATGTGATCTGCGGACTCGAGCGCGGAGCGATAGATCTCCGCGCCGCCAATAATGAACACTTCTTCCTCGCCATTGACGCGCGCGAGGGCCTCCGGCAGGGTCTGGACAACCTCGCAATCAGCCCCGACGAAGTCAGGATTCCGTGACAGGACGATCGTCCGTCGGCCAGGAAGCGGCCTTCCCAGACGCCACACGATCGCTTCATGTGTCTTCCGACCGACGATCACAGTATGTCCGGTCGTCAATCGCTTAAATCTCTTGAGATCGGTTGCCAGGTGCCACGGGAGATCGCCGTTCCTCCCGATCACGTTGTCCTCGGACACGGCGGCGATAATTGAGATTGTCGGCGACATGAGTCCTCGCTCCCTACACCGGTGTCGGAATCCTTCTTCGAGGCAGCCGTGGGTAGTATTCCGTCACGGCAAAATGCTGGTAGCGGAACGCGAAGATGTCTGTGATGTCTGGGTCGAGCGTGACCGTTGGGAATCGCTGGGGCTCGGTCGCCAGCATCGCCTGCACGTCTTCGATCTGATTCAGATAGATGTGCGCGTCGTCAATCCAGTAGACGAGCTCTTTCGGCCGGTATCCGGTCACCTGCCCGATCATCAACGCCAATGCTGCATAGTGAATGAAGTTGAATGCGAGCCCCACGGGAACGTCGGCGCTGCGTTGCCTGTGGGTAAGGGTCAGTTCGCCTGTAGCCGTATTCACGTGGACGTGCACCCAACCATGGCAGGGTGGAACGACGACACGGCGGCGGGCGCCGTTGGCGGCCAGCACGAAGTTCGGAATCCACGGCGAGAGCTCGTGATGGCGGGCGGAAGGTCGCGTCCTGATCTGGTCGATCAATTGCCTGACTTGATCAAACGGGACGCCCCCGGCCGTTGGATACCGGCGGAACGCGGCGCCATATGATCCTGGTCCCAGGTCTCCGGCAGCGAGACCGAACTTCTCACAGTGCTCAGCGGTCACCCACCGGTCCCACCAAAAGCAACCGAACTCCTCGAGTTCCTGCTGCGTTTGAGCGCCGTTGAGAAAGGCGCAGATTTCGCCGATCGCCTGATGAAATGGTGAGGGGCGTCTTCCGTTCTGCGGCCCACTCAGAACATCGCGCTCGGTGATGACGGGAAAGCCGTTGGCGAAGGGAAACCGCATGGCGTGGCCGATAATCTTCAGCGCCGGCACGCCGTGCTCAGTCGGGACTTCCTCACCGGCCGAAAGGATCCGCAAGAGCAGATCCCGGTACTGGCTGTCGGGGATGCGCTGTTCAAAAGGGCGGTACATGAGAAATGACCTCAGGGAGGAGGTGCGGGCGAAGGAGGAGTGGTGTCCGTTCCGTGTTTTGCATCGTGGGGAGCCTGTTGTGGAGGCGTCCAAGAGCAGACTCGTAGGCTCCTCCCCCCTGCAGGTCTTGGGCTATATTCAGGGCCAGAGCTCAAACTCCTGCCCGGCAACAACAAGATGTTGTGGATAAGCTGTGAGTATCTACCAGGGCCTGGGGGCGATCGGGTGTTCGCCCGAGGGTTGCCGTTGGTCCCTGTCAAAAATTGAATGTCGTGGAAGACTTCGCAGACGTCGTTCGGCGGCGCCTTGCGGGACGAAAGCGACGGGAGGCGCCGGACTCACCAGGGCGACGGGCGGCGGTGCTGGTCCCCCTCTACAACACAGAAGAGGGCCCCTACGTACTCTTCACAAAGCGGACGGACGCCGTCGAGCATCACAAGGGACAGATCTCATTTCCGGGAGGGGCGGCCGATCCGGACGATCCGGATGCGTTGTCCACCGCGCTTAGGGAAATCCACGAGGAGCTGGGAATTGCCCCACACGACGTGAAGGTGCTCGGCGCGCTCGATGATGTGCCGACGGTGGTCAGCGGCTTCGTCATTACACCGTTCGTTGGCGTGATCCCGCATCCGTATCCGCTGCGAATCAATCCCGTGGAAATCGCAGAAGTGTTGTTCGTGCCGCTGAGTTTGTTCAGGGACGCGAAGAATATGCGAGTCGAGGAGCGCGCCCGGGATGGCGAACGGGTCAACGTCTACTTCTACTATCACGGACCGCACGAGATCTGGGGCGCCACGGCCCGCATCATGAAAGGCTTTATTGACGCCGTCTTTGGAGACGGCGCGTGATCGCCGTCATTTCTGATATCCACGGCAACCTCCGAGCGCTCGAGGCCGTGCTTGCTGAAATCGATCGCCTCGCCCCTTCGCAGGTTGTTGTGGGTGGCGATCTGGCACTCGGCGGTCCCAGGCCGGCAGAGTGCATAGAACTGATCCGCAGGCGAGGATACACATCAATTCGGGGCAATACCGATGAGTGGTTGACGAAGGCGCCCGCCCGCGTCACCGATGCGATCAGCTGGACCGCCTCTCGCCTGAGCGACGACGACCGGCAGTTCCTCGCGGAATTGCCTTTTCTCTGGCGGCAGCAGTCGGCAGCCGGAGATCTCGCCGTCATACATGCCACGCCGTGGAGCATCAGCGACGTGGTTTCGGTAGATGCCGCCGAGCCACTGGTGGCGCGCGTGTTCACCGAAACCAAGGCGTCTGCTGTTGTCTATGCGCACATCCATCACGCCTACGTGAGGGAATTTCACGGGAAGATCCTGGCCAACTCGGGCAGTGTCGGTCTGCCGTTCGATGGAGATCAGAGAGCCGCGTTCATCGTCATGCGGCCGGATTCACAGCGATGGAGAACGGAAATCGTGCGGGTCGACTACGACGTCCAAGCGGCAGTTCGCGATGCTCGCAATACCGATAATCCCGAACGAGATCGATGGGTCGAGAGGATTACAAAAGCGGCATTTTGACCCGCCTGGGCATCGAATTCTAGCTCACTTCCTGTAAAATAGCCAAATTAGGGGTATTTCTCCATTGGGCTCGTCCTGGCGCCATATTTCGTGCCAATCCATTGTGTATTCGGTGGTCTGTTCGCCTGTTCCGGCGTAGGACTCTACCTTGATATACTTGAAGGGCTACATACACTGTTGGTCTCCTGAGTCTACCGTGTCATCCGAGTCCAAGAAGTCTTGAAGACTCAGAAGACCCCCTGAAGACTCGGAGGACTCAGCAGACTCGCGTGGAGGCGTCCATGAAGCAGGTTACGCAGCCTCTCTTTACTGTTAGCGTCGCGAGCAGCCTCGTTGGTGCTTCCGCACAGACGTTGAGGAAGTGGGAAACGGCCGGTTTGGTCGCACCAGTTCGCGACCGGAGCACGCGGAGACGTTTATACTCGTGGGCCGAGATTGAGCGCATGCAGCAGATCCGGTACCTCGTGACCCAAAAAAGAATTCCGCTTCGCGAGGTGAAGCCAATACTTCGAGCGCTGACCGCACGTCGGCTGCCTGGAATCGTGCCCGACGGTCGCCGACGGCGCGCACCGCTGTCCGTCCCGATCGCGCTCCCGCGCTGAGTACCTGGTGACGGCACTCAGAGCCCTCTCGAATTTTCGAGAGGGCTTTTGAGTTTCGGTATACTTGTCTCATGACCCGCGTCTACGCCGATCACGGCGCGACCACCGGAACCGATCCTCGAGTGCTGGACGCCATGCTGCCGTTCTTCTCGGAAAAGTACGGGAACGCGAGCAGTGTCCACCAGTGGGGTCAGGAGGCGCGCGCGGCGGTGGACGTGGCGCGCGAGCAGATCGCAGCCGGAATCGACGCGAAACCCGCAGAGATCGTGTTCACCAGCGGGGCGACCGAGTCCGATAATTTTGCGATCTTCGGCGCAGCGTATGCGAATGAGACCAACGGGCGTCATGTCGTGACCTCGTCGATTGAACATCACGCCCTGCTGGAGAGCTGCCGGTTTCTGGAGAGCCGGGGGTGGGAGGTCACCTATCTGCCCGTGGACAGCCATGGAGGCGTCGACCCTGAGGACGTGCGCCGGTCGATCCGCAAAGACACGGTGCTGGTGTCCATCATGCATGCCAACAACGAGATCGGAACGATCGAGCGGATTGCGGAAATCGGGCGTATCGCAAAGGAGCAGGGTGTGCTGATGCACACCGACGCTGCGCAGACGCTCGGCATCGTGCCGGTCCACGTGGATGACCTGTCGGTCGATCTCTTGTCGATGTCGGCCCACAAGCGGTATGGGCCAAAGGGCGTCGGCGCGCTTTATATCCGCAAGGGCGCCAATGTCAGTCGCGTCCAGCACGGCGGCTCGCACGAACGCAACCGCCGCGGCGGGACCGAGAACGTCCCGGCCATCGTGGGGTTTGGAAAGGCGATGCAGATCGCCTTCGCGTCGATGGGCGAGGAAGGCCCCAGGCTGGCGCGGATGCGAGACGCGTTGGTTGACGTCTTCTCTCGAATCGACGGTGCGCATCTGAACGGCCATCCGTCCAGGCGTCTCCCAGGTAACGTGAACTTCTCATTCGAAGGTGTCGACAGCGAGTCGATACTCATGGCGCTGGACTTTCAGGGGGTGGCCGCGAGCAGCGGTTCTGCCTGCACGTCGGGGAGCCTTGAACCGTCTCACGTCCTCGCCGCGATTGGCCGCCCGCCTCACATTGCCGCCGGGACGATCCGGCTCTCCCTCGGTCGGTGGAACACGCTCGAGGACGTGGCCTACCTGTCGCGGGTCGTACCCGAGGTGATCACTAGCCTGCGAGGCGCGTCGCGACCAGTCTCGCCAGCGAGAGGATAGCCAGGACGCGGCCTCGCCGCGCCGAATTGCAACTGACGGACTGATCCGAACCCATCAGCATGACCGGCTCCTACGTTCCCATTCTTGTTCACTTTGCGCTTGTTGTTGCGCTCACCGCGCTGCTACTTTCGGCGCATGCGTTGCTGGGCCGCGGCCGCCCGTCATCCGGTAAGTCCGAGCCCTATGAGTCCGGCGTGTGGCCGATCGGCTCTGCCCGTGAACGCGTGCCGATTCGCTACTACCTGATCGCGATGCTGTTCCTGCTCTTCGATATTGAAGCGGTCTTTCTCTATCCGTGGGCCGTCGTCGCCCGCGAGCTGCGGATCTTTGGTCTCATCGAAATCACCGTCTTCATTGGCGTCCTTGGACTCGGTCTCATCTATGCCTGGAAGAGGGGCGCGCTGGA
>Ga0184610_1000004_pt1 | contig 59905 bp, 54 predicted proteins | sample PLM1_100_coex_FD_133011 | JGI IMG/M metagenome (GOLD analysis project Ga0184610, IMG submission 133011) | Groundwater sediment microbial communities from an aquifer in East River, Colorado, USA - PLM1_100_coex | ecosystem: Environmental > Terrestrial > Soil > Riparian zone | place: USA: East... | reverse complement strand
TCGTCCTGGCCATCTTGCGTCCACCCTTGGATCCGGTGCTCGAGGGGCGCCAGCCTATCCTCCCGGCCGGGCCGGAGCGTCGGCGGACCTCGGCAGGCGCCTGGCGCGCCCGGCCCCCTATAGCGCGGTTTTTCCCTTCGGCCACGGTCGTGCTAGGGTCCGCGTCGAGCACCGGGCCTGCCCCTCACCTGCTGGCCCGGGCGCTCACAGCCCCTTCCTCTGCACCCGTTCCCCCCAGACGGAGGAGTAGAGAGTCTTGTCAGTTCGCCATGTCCTCGCGGGTGGGCTCGTCGTCGCGTGCCTCGTCGGGCTCGCGTCGCCCGTGCGCGCCGACCAGGTCGGTGACGCCAAGGCCCGCCAGCGCGCGTTGCAGGAGGAGCTCGACGCGGCCACCGTCGAGCTGGCCGACATCGACAGCCAGCGCTACCTGGCCGCCCAGAGCCTCAACGCGGCCAGGAGCCGGCTCGGCCGGTCGCGCTCGGAGCTCGACGCCGCCCGCCAGGCCCTCGCCGAGCAGCTCGCCTCGCTCTACAAGTCGGGCGGGGCCAGCCCCCTGTCGAGCCTCCTGGCCAGCGACGTCAACATGCTCGACCGGGTCGAGTTCGAGACCATCATGCTCGAGTCGCGGACCGACGCGGTGGCCAACGCGCGCGCCGCCGCCGACTCCTACGAGCGCGCCATCCGCGAGGTCAACGCGGCCCTGGCCCGGTCGGTCGCGCTGCAGAAGCGGGCGACGTCGACCGCGACGAAGCTCACGGCCAGCTTCGAGAAGGCCAAGCAGACCGCTGACAAGCTGGCCGGCTTCAACAAGACCGTCCTGCTCGGGGGCAGGTTCGTGTCCTGCCCGGTCTCACCGCCGTACTCGTTCATCGACTCCTACGGCTTCCCGAGGTCGGGCGGTCGCCGCCACAAGGGCGTCGACATCATGAACCCGTGGGGCAACAAGGTGCACGCCGTGGTCGACGGCGTGGTCGGCCGGCAGACCAGCAGCGCCCTGGGCGGCCTCTCTCTGTACCTCCAGGGCGACGACAACACCGAGTACTACTACGCGCACCTGTCCAGGTATGCGTCGCGCACAGGCCAGCGCGTGAAGGCGGGCGAGCTGATCGCCTACAACGGCGACACCGGGAACGCCCAGTACACCGCCCCGCACGTCCACTTCGAGGTCCACCCGGGCGGCGGCGTGATCAACCCCTACCCCTTCGTCAAGAGCGCCTGCGGCTGACCCCAGCCCCGCCTGCGGCTGACCCCAGCCCCTCCTATAGAGGAGTGGGCGTTCCGGTAGAGGAGTGGGCGTTCCGGGTCTCCGGTCGTATGCTGAGCCAAATGCGCGTTCAGGGGACAGGACGTCGCCTTCCGCTCGCGGGCGCCGCGGTGGCGGGGGCCGCATTCGGCCATACCCTGCTGTACCTCGTCGCCGTGCCCGACACCCGGGCCCGGATGACGGTCCTGGCCGAGACCGGCCACGGCTACTGGTCGGTCGCGGTCGCCGCCGCGATCGTGCTCGGCCTCCTCTCCCTGGCCGGCACCGCCGCCAGGCACCTGCTGGCCGGGCTGGGCCGGACAGGCGAGCCGCCGGGTCCCGGCGGCCTCGGGTCCATGGCACGCCGCCTCGCGCTCCTGCAGACCGGCATCTTCCTGGTCCAGGAGGCGATCGAGCGGCTCGCGGCCGGGACGCCACCCAGCCTCCTCGAGCACGACGGGGTGCTGCTCGACGGCATCTTCGTCCAGGTCCTGGTCGCCCTCGGGGTCGCGGCCGTCCTCCACCTCCTCGGCCGGGCCGCCGAGGCCGTCGGCCGTGCCCTCCGCCGGCCGGACGCGCCCGGCCGGCACCTCGACCTCGGCCAGTGGCCGGCCCTGCCGGCCCGTACCTCGCGCCGCCCGGGCGCGTCCGGCCACATCCGAGCGCCTCCGCTCCCGCAGGTCTCCTAGCGCGCCGGTCAAGTATCGGCAGGCGGTGCGCACGCCGCAGGGCCAGGGCAGCCCAGAACCCGCGCAGGGCCAGGCAGCCCAGAACCCGCCCGCCGTGGGTGCTTGACCGGGCGCTGGCGGAGCTGCTCCACCCGTCACGGCCGGGCGTCATACGCCGGCCGACCGGTCGTGGAGCTCCAGCCTCGCCATCCGGCGTCCGCGGACCGTCCGGATGGGTCCCACCGCATGCCTGGACAGACAGGAGATCCCATGAGAAGACGTTTCGCCCCGTTCGCGGCCGTCTTCGGCCTGGCCGCGTTGCTGGTCCCCATGGCGGCCCTGCCCGCCTTCGCGCACGGGCAGCACAAGGTCGGCAGGCTGAACCTCGTGGTCGGGTTCGGCACCGAGCCCGGCTACGCCGGGGAGGCCAACAGCGTGCAGGTCATCCTCTCCCAGGGCGGCAAGCCCGTCACCGACCTGGGCGGCGGTGGCCTGAAGGCGGACGTGACCTCGGAGGCGTCCGCCGGCCAGAAGCTGGCCATGGAGATGGAGCCCTACTTCGAGGTGGGTGAGTTCGGCACGCCAGGCGACTACCGGGCATTCTTCATCCCCACCGTGCCGGGCAGGTACACCTTCCACGTCACCGGCACCGTCAAGGGCCAGAAGATCGACCGGAGCTTCACGTCGGTCAAGGACGACTTCGCCGAGATCGTCGACCCCGCCACCGTCCAGTTCCCGGCCAGGAACCCGACCACCGGGCAGCTCGCGCAGCGCCTCGACCGCGAGGTCCCGCGCCTCAACAGCGCCCTGGAGGCCAGCCGGGCGGCCGAGCAGCGGGCGCGGGACGACGCCAGGCAGGCGCGTGACGACGCCGGGCTGGCGAGGATCCTGGCGATCGTCGGGATCGCGGTCGGCGTGCTCGGCCTGGTCGCCGGTGGCATCGCCCTGGCCAGGAGGCCGGCGGCCGCGGCGGCCGAGCCCAAGGCGCGCGCCGGCTCGCCTGAAGGGCGCGAGACCCCGGCGGGGAGGGCCTGACCTGTTGCGGCGCCCGGTCATCGTCGTCCTGCTCGCAGGCCTGTGGCTGCTCGCCACCGGCCCGGCGGCCGGTGCGCACGCGGTCCTGCGCGGCTCCGACCCGGCGGGCGGGACGACGCTCGACCGGGCGCCGCAGGCGGTGACCATCACGTTCAGCGAGGTGCCCGACCCGAAGGTGTCGAGGATCCGCGTGCTCGACACGGCCGGTCGCGCGCTGGAGGCGGGACCAGCGGCTCCCGTGCCCGGCAGGCCCACGCAGCTCCGGGCCACGCTCGGCCAGCTGCCCCGAGGGATCTACACGGTGAGCTGGCGGGTGCTGTCCAAGTCCGACGGGCATGTGACCGCCGGGGTGTTCGCGTTCGGCATCGGGGTGAAGGTCGGCGCCGTGCCCGCGGCCCAGGCGGCCACCGCCTCCAGCTCGCCGCCGCCCAACCGCCTGGGAGTCGCCGGACGCTGGGCGTTCTACTGCGGGCTCGTGCTGCTGGTCGGGGCGGCCGCCACCGGCCTGGTCGTCTTCGACCGCCGCCTGCCCGGTCCGTGGCGGCTGCTCCTGGCCGGCGGGCTCGGCCTGGCCGTGGTCGGGCTGGTCGCGACGGCCCTGGCCGAGCGGGCGGACGTCGGCGTGCCGTTCGGGGAGCTGCTCGGCTCGAGCGCCGGCCGGGGCCTCGTCCGCCAAGGCGCCGCGCTCGCGGTGACCGCCGCCGTGCTCGCGCTGTTCCTGGCTCGGCCGCGCGCGGGCGGCCTCCTCGCCGCCGTCGGCGTGGCCGCCGCCGCTGCCATGGCGACGCACGTGGCCGCCGGCCACGCGGCCGGCCAGTCCTCGGTGCGCTGGCTCAACCTGCTGGCCCAGACGGTGCACCTCGTCGCCGTCGGGGTCTGGATCGGGGGGCTGGTCTGGCTGCTCGCCGGCATCCGGGACGGCGACCACCCCGCCCGGGGAGAGACGGTCAAGCGGTTCTCCGGCATGGCCGGGCTCGCCCTTCTCGTCGTCGCCGTGACCGGCGTGTTCCGCGCCTGGAACGAGACGAGGGACTGGAGGCGCCTGCTCGACACCAACTACGGGCGCACCTTGGACGTCAAGGTGGTCCTCGTCGTGGCGCTCGCCGCGCTCGGCGCGCTGAACCGCCGCCGGATCATCCCGGCGCTCGCCAGCGGAGCCTCCCGCCTCGGGACGCTGCGCCGCGTCGTACGGGTCGAGATCGGTGTCGCCGCCCTCGTGCTGCTGACGACCGGCCTGCTCACCGAGCTGCCGCCGGCCAAGTCGGTGGCGACCGCGACCAGCCGGCGCGCACCCGCGAACGTGCAGGTCCGCGGCAACGACTACGCCACCAGCGTGCTGGTCGACCTGGTCGTCACGCCGGGCACCGCCGGCCCCAACAGCTTCCAGGCCAGGGTGGTCGACTTCGACACCCGGGCGCCCTTCCCGGCACGGCGGGTGGAGCTCCGCTTCAGGCTGCCGTCCCGCCCCGACCTCGGCGGGTCGACGCTCGAGCTGACCAAGGAGCGCGACGGGCTCTGGACCGGCCAGGGCGTCCCGCTCTCGATCGACGGCCGCTGGAGCATCAGCGCGCTCGTCCAGGGTGCCGGCACCGCCGTGACCGTCCCGCTCGAGCTCCAGACCCGCCGGCCGGACGTGGCCACCGCGACCACCCAGCAGCTGCAGGTGTCGCAGATCCCCGGGCAGCCCACCATCTACACGGTCACGATTGCAGGGGGCCGTACCATCCAGAGCTACATCGACCCCGGGAAGCCGGGAACCAACCAGGTGCACGCGACGTTCTTCGACGCGAAGGGGAACGAGCAGCCACAGGCGAGCGTCAGGGTCACGGCCACGCCGGGATCGGGCGCAGCGCCGGTCCTCAAGCTCCTCCGGCTCGGCCCCGGGCATTTCGCGGCCCAGGGCAAGCTCGGCCCCGGGCGGTGGACCTTCGACATCGGCGCGACAGCCCGGGACGGGACCGTGGCGACCGCACGCTTCGAGCAGGTGATCCGGCAATGAGGACATCCATGCCATCCCGACGGACCAGGCTGGTCCTGCCCGTCGCCTTCGTCCTGGCCGCCAGCCTGGCGGCCTGCAGCAACGCCGAGCAGGCGCCACCGGCCGCCCCGGCCACCTCCACGACCCTCGGGGAGCGCCTGAGCAGCCCGGCTAAGCTCGCCATCGTCACCCCGCGCAACGGCCAGACGGTGCCAAAGGGCGACGTGCGGCTCAAGGTCGACCTCGACAAGGCCACGATCGTCAACGTGACCACGACCAACGTGCGGCCCGACCAGGGCCACGTCCACGTCCTGGTCGACGGGCAGCTCGCGGCCATGAACTACGCGCTGGACGGCAAGCTGCCCGCTCTGGCGCCGGGCCAGCACGTGATCCGGGTGGAGTTCGTGGCCGCCGACCACCTGCCGTTCGACCCCCGGGTCTTCACCCAGTCGGCCTTCCTGGTCGAGTGAGCTCCGCCCACCCCGGCCAGGCCGGCCCGGCCGCCGCTCCGGCCCCCGTCGCGGGGTTCGGCCTCCGGCTTGCCGTGGTCGCCGCCGGCTGCGCCTGGCTGCTGCTGCGTCCCAGCCTGTGGGCGCTCCCGGGCGCCACGGCCGTGCTCGCCGCCGGCTACCTCGCCCTCGGGATGGCGGCGGCCCGGTCCCAGGGGCCGGCCTTCCGGGAGACGGCTCCTGGGGGGACGGCCGCTAGGGAGACGCCTCCTGGGACGACGGCTCCTGGGACGACGGCTCCTGGGACGACGGCCGCTGGGACCGGGCCGCTTCCCTGGCCGGCCGTGCTCGCCGCCGGGCTCGCCGCGGTCGCGGCCGCCAGCCTGGCCGGCGGACCGGCCTTCGCCCTGCGGGCCGACCCCGCCGCTCTCGCTCTCGTGACCCTGGCCGCCGTGGCCGAGGAGGCGCTGTTCCGCGGGGCCCTGTACGGGCTCCTGGAGCGCCTCGGCCCGGTGGCGGCCATCGCCGGCTCGTCCCTGGCGTTCGCGCTCCTGCACGTCCCGCTCTATGGTATGGCCGCGCTCCCGGTCGACCTCGGCGCGGGCCTGCTGTTGTCGTGGCAGCGCTGGGCGTCGGGCCGGTGGACCGTACCCGCGGCCACCCACGCCGCGGCCAACCTCCTGGCGGTGATCCTGCGGTGAAGTCGATCCGTGACCGGACTCTCATCATTGCCCTCCTCCTTGCGGCCGCGCTGCTGGCGGCGTCCTGCACCAGCGGCGACGACCCGGTGACCATCGGTGCGATCTACCCGCTGTCGGGCTCGCAGTCGGTGGGCGGGATCGAGGAGTTCCGCGGCGTCAAGGTCGCCGCCGAGCTGGCCAACAAGCACGGCGGCGTCCGCGGCCGGCCGATCCGGCTCGACCAGGTCGACGTGCCGGTCGCCGAGGCCGCCCCCGGCGCCGTGGCCCAGCTCGCCGACCGGGGGGTCGAGCTGCTGCTGGGCAGCTACGGCAGCACCATCTCGAGCCCGGCCGCGAGCGCCGCGGTCGGCCGCGGCCGGCTGTTCTGGGAGACCGGCGCGGTGGGCAAGATGGCCGGTGCGGACGCCGATCCCGGTGGCCTGGTGTTCCGGATGGCGCCAACCGGTGGGGTGCTGGGGCGCTCGGCGATCTCGTTCGTGGCCGGGCAGCTCGCCCCGAAGCTCGGCCGCGCGCCGGGCTCGCTGCGCTGGGCGGTGGTCTCGGTCGATGACGTCTACGGCGAGGCGGTGGCCGAGGGCGCCCTGGACGAGCTGCGCCGGCGCGGGCTGCGGGTGGTCGGCGAGTTCGCCTACGACCCCAACCGCTACGACCCCAAGGCGGCCGTCCGGCGCATCGCCGCGACCCGGCCGGACGTGCTGTTCGTGGTCGCCTACCTCGAGGACGGGGTGGCGCTGCGCCGCGAGACCGTGCGCCAGCACGTCCCCCTGCTGGCCAGCATCGGCACCTCGTCGAGCTACTGCATGCCCCAGTTCGGCGCCGAGCTGGGGCGGGACGCGGTGGGGCTGTTCGCCTCCGACAAGCCCGACACCCACGGGATCAACCCCAAGGGCCTGGCCCCCGACGCCCGCGCGCTGCTCACCGAGGCGGACGCCGCCTACCGGGCCCAGTACGGGGAGTCGATGACCGCCCCGGCGCTGGCCGGCTTCGCGGGCGCCTGGGCCCTGTTCCACCACGTGCTCCCCAATGCCAGGTCGATGAAGCCGGGGGACGTGGCCGCCGCCGCCCGCGCCGCCAGGGTGCCGCCGGGCGCCCTGCCCAACGGCAGCGGAGTCCACTTCGGCGCGCCGGGCACGATCGACGCGAGCGCCAACCTTGCCGCCAGCAGCGTCATCTGGCAGTGGGCGGGGGTGAACCGCCGCGAGGTGGTCTGGCCGCCCCAGTTCGCCACCGCCCCCCTGAACGCCCTCCCGATCGCGCGATGAGCGGGTCGGGGCCGCCCGGGGCCCGGTGGGCGGTGCTCGCCGGGCTCGCCACCGCGCTGGTGTACGTGGCCGGCGCGGTGGTCAGCGGGTCGCTGAGCCCGCTGGCCAGCCGGCCGTTGCTGGACGGCCTGGCCCCACCCACCGCCTACCGCTGGGTGAAGCCGCCGCCGGCGCTCGCCGCGACCAACAAGCAGCCGACCCCGATGCACTTCACGCTCGCCCTCGGCCCCAAGGGGTCGGACGTGGGCGCCTTCTCGACCCAGGACGGGCAGTTCAACATGGTCTTCGGCGAGGGCGCCTTCGCGCCCCGCCCGGGCCAGTCCGAAGTGGCGTTCGACGTCGTGCCGCTCGACCCGGCCTCGGTGGCGCCGGTCCCGAGCGGGCTGCTGGCCGCGGGCAACGCCTACCGGTTCACCGCCCGGTACGTGCCGTCGCGCCGTCCCGTGGACGCACTCGCCGGCGAGGTCAACGCCGGCGTGGTCTACCCGCTGCTGGCGGCCCCGGTGGCCAGCCCCTCCGGACACGTGCTGCTGTACTCGCCGGACGGCAAGGCGGCCTGGACCCGGCTGCAGAGCACCGACGCGCCAGGCGTCCACCAGGTCAGCGCCCGGGTCCCCGGCCCCGGCCACTTCATCGTCGCGATCCCGCCCGGCTCGGCCACCTCGGCCGGCCACAGCCTCGCCGACCGGGTCAGGAGCGCCCTGCCCGTCGTGGCCCTCGGGATCCTGATCGGGGCCGCCGCGTTCCTGATCGTCGGCCGGACCGAGGTCACGCGGTGGGTGGCCGCGCGGCGCCGGCCCGCCGAGCCGGCCGCGCGCCGGCCCTCCCCGGGCAACGACGCCGGCGGCCAGCCCAGGCCGAAGCCGAGGCCGGCGGGGGGGAAGCGACCGGGGGACGCCAAGCGCCGGAGGCGGCGGTGAGCACCCGCCGCCGGACCGTCGGCCGGGGCTCCCTGGCCCGGCTCAGCCTGGCCCTGCCGCTTGCCGCGGTCCTGGTGGCCGTGCCCGCCGGTCCGGCGGCCGCCCACGGGGTCGGGGTCGGTCTGCGGCCGACCAACTACCTCACCACGGTCACGGCGATCACCCCGCCCCTGCCCGGCCTGGGCGTCCGCATCCTCGAGGCGGGCGACAAGATCGAGGTGACCAACCGCACCGGCCAGGAGGTGGTCGTCCTCGGCTACAACCAGGAGCCCTACCTGCGCATCGGGCCGGCCGGGGTGTACCGGAACGAGCGCTCGCCGACCACCTACCAGAACCAGTTCTCCACCCCGCCGAAGGCCAGCCAGATCCCGCGCGACCTCAGCCCGTCGGCCACGCCCGAGTGGCGGCGGATCGGCCCGGGCCCGACGGCGGTCTGGCACGACCACCGCAGTCACCGGGAAGGGCTGGAGACTCCACCCGAGGTCCGAAAGGCCCCAGGGCGCAGGCACGTGGTCGTGCCGAACTGGCAGCTCCCGATCCGGCAGGGGCCGCGGACCTTCATCGTCAGCGGCAGCATCACCTGGGTCCCAGGGCCGTCCCCGTGGCCCTGGGTGCTTGCCGCGGCCCTGCTCTGCGCCGGGGTGGTCCTTGCCAGCCGCACCCGGCGCTGGCGGGAGGCGCTGGTCGCGGCGACCGCCGCCGCGGTCGTTGCCGACGTCCTCCACACGGCCGGGTCGTGGATCGCCTCGACCGCGTCCGGCGCGGTCAAGGCCTACGGCATGAGCGTGTCGGTCGCCGCCTGGGTGGTGGGAGCGCTGGCCGTCGTGCGGCTGCTGCGCGGCCGGGACGAGCCCGCCCGCACCTACCTGCTCCTCGCCGGCGTGTTCCTGCTGCTCGCCGGGGGCGTGCTCGACCTTCCGACGCTCGGCCGGTCCCAGCTCCCGTCGGCGCTCGGGCCGACCGCCACCCGGGCTGTGGTCACCGTCGTGCTCGGCCTGGGCGCGGGCATCGTCGTCGTGGCCCTGCGCGGCCTGCCCAGACCGGTGCGGCGGCGAGCCGGAGCGGCCAGGCGGCCTCCGCAGCGGTCACCGCAGCAGCGCTGACCCGCATCCCGCCGCAGCAGCGCTGACCCGCATCCCGGGGCGGGCGGTTGCATCCGCCCGCAAGAGGGAGGTAGCTTAGGCGAGCCTAAGTTAGGTTCGCCTAAGTCAGTGCGCCCCAAGCGGCGCCCGAGCTGGAGCGGTCGCGTGTTCCAGAACTTCCTGCCGAACTACCTGATCGGCCTGCGCGAAGGGCTCGAAGCCGCCCTCGTCGTCGGCATCCTCGTCGCCTACCTGGTCAAGACCGGCAACCGGGACCGGCTGCCCCCGATCTGGGGTGGCGTGGGCGCCGCGGTCGCGATGAGCCTGGCGTTCGGCGCCGCCCTCACCTTCACCGCCGCGTCCATGTCCTTCGAGGCCCAGGAGGCCTTCGGCGGGACGCTGTCGATCGTCGCGGTCGGCTTCGTGACCTGGATGGTCTTCTGGATGCGCCGCGCCGCGCGCTTCCTCAAGGCCGAGCTGCACGGCAAGCTCGACGCCGCGCTCGCCGTGGGCACGGGGGCGCTCGTCCTCACCGCGTTCCTCGCGGTGGGCCGGGAGGGCCTGGAGACGGCCCTGTTCCTGTGGAGCGCGATCTCCTCCACCGGCGGCAGCACGGCCGGGCCGATCCTCGGGGCCGCCCTCGGCCTCGGGACCGCCGTGCTCCTCGGCCACCTGCTCTACCGGCGGGCGGTCACGCTCAACCTGGCACGGTTCTTCACCTGGACCGGCGTCGGGCTCGTGGTCGTCGCCGCCGGCGTGCTCGCCTACGGCGTCCACGACCTGCAGGAGGCCGGCATCCTCCCCGGCCTGGACAACCTCGCCTTCGACGTCAGCGCCCAGGTCCCCGCCTCGAGCTGGTACGGCACCCTGCTCAAGGGCGTCCTCAACTTCAGCCCCGCCATGACCTGGCTCGAGCTGGCGACCTGGGTCGCCTACCTCGTGCCGGTGCTCTACCTGTTCCTGCGCCGGCCCCGGCCGGCCACGGCCCCGGCCCCGGCCGCTGCCACGGGGCAGCCCGAGGCCGTGCGGGTGCGGGCGGAGCCCGCCTCCCGGCCCGAATGACCTCCTTCCCGCCCGGTCCTAAACGCCCGGTCCCATCGCCCGGTCCCATCGCCCGGTCCCATCGCCCGATCCCAGGAGCCTCCCGTGCTGCTCTCGTTCCTGCCACGCCGGCCCGCCGCCCGCGGCGCGACCATCCTGCTCACCAGCCTGCTCGCCCTCGCCGGATGCGGCGGCGGCTCGTCCGACAGCGACGCCAAGGCGTCGACCGTCGAGGTCAAGGCCGGGGACAAGAGCTGTGAGGTGGCCACGGCGAGCCTGCCCGCCGGGACGCACCGGTTCGCGGTGACCAACACGGGCAGCCAGATCACCGAGGTGTACGTCTACGGCGAGGGCGACCGGATCGTCGGCGAGGTCGAGGACGTCGGCCCGGGCACCAGCCGCGACCTCACCGTCGAGCTGGCAGCCGGGAACTACCAGGTGGCGTGCAAGCCCGGGATGCAGGGCACCGGGATCCGCTCGGCCCTGACCGTCTCCGCCGGGGCCGCGAGCTCTCCGACATCCTGAGCAAGGAGCAGGTAAATCCTGAGCAAGGAGCAGGTCAAGACCCTGGCCACCGAGGTCGACGCCCTGAGCCAGCGAGCCGGTCGGGTAGCTCGGGCGAGATGCTCGGGGGCGCCGGCATGCCGGCGCCCCCAAGCCACAGGCAGACCTGGTTGCTACGGGTAGACCTCGATCCGCAGCAGGGCGCGGACGTGCTCGAAGTGGTTGACGATCGTGGCCTGGGGGCTCCCGGCGAACAGCAGGCCGACCGCGAAGTCGTCCTGGGTGCCGGGCTGGGAGCCGGGCGCGGAGCTGAGCACCAGCGACCCGGAGTCGCCCCCGGCCGAGATGTTCGTCGTGACGATCTGGTCGAGGAACCGGGCGATCCGGCCGCTGCCGTAGTTGACGTCGATCGTCGCGTTGGTCGCGATCACACGGCCGAGCGTGAAGTTCGTCGTCCGGCCGGTCTTCTTGACCCGGTCGCCGACCCGCAGCCGCGCGCGCTGGTACCAGCCGCGCGGCACGCCGCTCCAGTACACCTCGCGCTCGAGGTCGTGGAACTCCCCCTCGGCGACCGCGGCGTCGACCAGGTTGCGATGCAGGGCCCGCGCCACGGGCGGCTCGAAGGTGATCGGCACGAAGCGGCTCAGCCGGGCGATGCGGTCGGCCGGGTCGGTGCCGCCGTCAAACGGCCCGGGCTGCAGGATCGGATCGCCGATGTGGGCGTCGTTGCTGTTGGCCAGGACGTGGTTGTTGCTGAGGATGTAGAACTTGGTCGGGATGCCCGTCCCGGGTGCCGGGGGGTTCACCGTGGCCCCCGGCAGGAAGTCGTACACGCAGGTGGCGATCGTGCCGGCGGTGATCTTGACGTGGCCCACCGAGTAGCCGCCCCGCGCGGGGCGGGCCCGGCGGGCGAGCGCCTGGACGCCGACCTCGAGCTCCTGGCCGGCCAGGCCCTCGACCAGGCGGCTCTGGTCGCGCTCGCTGAACCGCAGCACCGCCCGCTGTGGGCTGCCGAGCTGCGTCGGCTCGCCGATGCCGTCGCGCGGCTCGGCCCCGGCGCGCTCGCGCAGGAGCTGCTGGGCCATCACGGTGCCGATCGCCACGACGTCGGTCTGCTTGCCGGCGAGCTCGGCCGGGACGCGCTCGGCCTCGGCCACGTCGAGCTTCTGCTCGACGAACACCAGCAGGGCATCCTTCCCGGTCGGCTGGTTGTTCGTCCACTTCACGCCATGACCGAACCCGATCACGTTCGGTGGGCGCCGGTCGGGATCCAGCAGGCGCTCGGTGGCCGCCTGCACCACCGCGCCGTCGAGCTCGGCACCCTGCGGCATGGCCATGCGATCCTGGTCTCCACGTGCAACCGTCAACGTTCCCCCCTGTCGTCCGCGTCGATGCGGCGTGCGCTAGTCGGTCAGGCCGGGCGGCGGCGCGCTCGGCTCACCGATCTCGACTACCTCGGTCGGAAAGCCTTCGATCTGCTGGGGGATCACCTCCTCGGGCGAGAGCTGCGACCCGGGCACCTTGCGGCGCACCAGGACGACGATCACGTCCCTGCCGTCCACGGTCTCCGACGACACCCCCACCACGTTGGGCAGGGCGAGCAGGTGCTGCTCGTGCCGTTGGCGGACCTCGTCGATACTCCTCACGACCACCTCCGTGACGAGATTAGGATGCTGGGGTTGCTTGCCTTGCTTGTCAAGCGTCTTCTTCTCGCTCGATACGGCCGATCTACCAGATAAACGCGCGCACGCTCCTGAGGAGGCGGATGCTGCCCGATCGCTGCCCATGGTGCGACGCCGACCTGACCGGCGACTCCATCCTCGACGCCTACCGGGCCATGGCGGGCGCGACCCATTTCTGTCGTGTTGTCGGGCTGAGCGACGGTGCCGCGGTCTACGCCTGGCGCTGCCCCGAGTGCGCGTACATCTGGACGCCCACCGAACCGCCGCCTGCAGGACCGTTCCACCCGTTCACGATCGTGGTCGACCGCTGATCGCCTCCTCGAGATCCTTGCGGTAAGCGCCCTCGCCAGGCCATCGCGGTTTGGTGCAGCCAGGGGATCGTGCGGTCCACCCGCCACCGCCGCTGAGGCGGTCGTTGTCGCCAAGACCTTGTGCCCGGCTTCACGACATGTCCACAGGTACAACCCAGCCGATGCCGACCACTCAGGTCAATTCGGCTAGACTGGTGTCCCCATAGGGGACAACAAAGGAGGGTCGGATGGCACAGGACTCGACGGGCGAACCGTACTTGACCCCGGCGCAGGTGGCGGAGCTGCTCCAGGTCTCACCCAAGACGGTCGCGCGGTGGGCGAAACTCGGCAAGCTTCCCTGCCTACGCACGCTCGGGGGCCACCGACGCTACCCGCAGGCTGCGATCTTGGCGCTCCGTGAGGCGCTCACCAGCGAACCGCGGTCTGCCTGAGCGGCCCTCAGCACCCGGCCCGCCCAGCCGTCCACGTCGCAGTGGGTGTCGCAGTGGGTCAAGACCGCCGAGCAGATCCTCGAATCGATCGCCGCCTACCGCCGGCGACTTGCGACACCAGGTAACAACTCAGGACGCTGGCATCCCTCCTACAGGTGGGTTGCGCGCTCGTGGCCGCGGTGCTCGGGCAGCTCGAGCTGGAAGGTCGAGTGCTCGATGTCGAAGTGCCCGGCCAGGCAGTCGCAGAGGTGGTGGAGCACGGCCGGGCCGGCGGCGCCCTCCTCGAGTACGACATGGGCCGACAGCACGTTCATACCGCTCGTGATCGTCCAGGCGTGCAGGTCGTGGACGTCGGCCACGCCCGGCGTGGTCACGATGTGCCTGCGCACCTCGTCCAGGTCGACGTCCTTCGGCGTGGCCTCGAGCAGCACGTCGACCGCGTCCCGGAGCAGGCTCCAGGTGCGTGGCAGGATGAGCAGGCCGATCAGGGCCGAGGCGATCGTGTCGGCGGCCCGGAAGCCGGTGGTCGCCACGACTACGGCGGCGACCACCACCGCGGCCGACCCCAGCAGGTCGGCGAAGACCTCCAGGTAGGCACCGCGCAGGTTCAGGCTCCTGGCCTGGCCGCCGCGCAGCAGCCACAGCGAGGCGGCGTTGCCGGCCAGCCCGACGACCGCCACGACGAGCATCGGACCACTCGCGATCTCGGGAGGGTCGGCCAAGCGCCGCGCGGCCTCGACCAGCACGGCCAGGCCGACGCCGAACAACAGCACCGAGTTGACCACCGCGGCCAGGATCTCCAGGCGGTAGTAGCCGAACGTGCGGGCGGCGGTCGGGGGCCGGCCGGCGAACCAGATCGCCAGCAGGGCCAGGCCGATCCCGGCCACGTCGGTGAGCATGTGGCCGGCATCGGCGAGCAGGGCCAGGCTGCCGGTGGCGAGGCCGGCGACGGCCTCGACGACCAGGATGGCCAGGCTCAGGAAGAAGACGGCCAGCAACCGGCTCCGGCCGGCTCCCGCGGCGCTGGGGCCGTGGGCATGACCCATCAGCCGGGCGCCCGGCCCAAGCCCCTCGCCCACGCCGGTCCTGGCCGCTCTCCGCTCATGCTTCACAGTATCGTGCCCTACCGGCGGAACCGTCGAACACGCCACCGGAACGCCGCGGGCGGGCGCGGGTGTCGGCCCGCCGCGGGATGCCGTGGTGGCGCCCGGCCGACCCACGGAGCGCCGCCGCACCGGGGCGGACCTTACAGCGGGCGGCACAGCGGGCGGCACACCGGGGCGGACCTTACAGGTCCTGAACGCCGCCGTCGACGACGACTACCTGACCCGCGGCACAGCGGGCGGCACACCGGGGCGGACCTTACAGGGGGCGGGCCGGCCTTGGCGCGCTCCTCCGGACGCCTTCGGGCCTGCGCGCTGGCGGGGCCGCGGGGCGCTGGGGGGTGGGGGGACGCTGGCGCGCACCGGCCGGCGCGCTGCCGGGGTCCGGCCGGCCCTGCATCGCCGGGACCCGCGGCGCTCCGGGGCTTCCGGGGGCTCCCGCCGGGCCGGCGAGGGGGCGGACCGGGCGCCCGCGGCCGGTGGCCGTCCGCGGGGCCCCTGCCCGTCCGCTGGGGTGGGCCGGACCGGGCCGGGCCGCCCCAGGGCGGGCGGCCCGGTCCGTCCGCTCCGCGGCCGCTCTGGCCCCGGCGGCCGGGAGACGGGCGGGCGGGAGCCAGCGAGTGGTGAGCGCGCCCAGGACAGCGCCGTAGACCCAGTGCCCTGCCATGGCCCCGACCCCGACCACGGGCGTCAGTGGGAAGAAGTGGACCTGGGCCACGGGCCAGATCGCCAGGACGCCGAACAGGCCCAGGCAGATGAGCGTCCCGTAGGCGATGCCGAAGCGGACGCCGCGCCACGGCAGCATGGCGAACGCGAGCCCCATGCCGCCCCCGTTGCCGAGGAAGCGCCAGACGTACCCCCAGAGCCAGTTGGCGTCGGGGTCGAGGAACAGCAGCTGGCCGATCCGGGGGATGGGGTCGTCCCACGTGCCGACGAGCACCAGGCCGAGCCGGAGCATGTCGTAGATGCCGGTCGCGATGATCCCGGCCAGCCAGCCGACCAGCGCACGGCGCCCCCAGGTGCGATGGCGGAAGCCGGTCAGCAGGATGCAGGCGACTGCGGGGACGAGCATGAACCGGGCGCCCGCAGGCAGCGGGAGCATCTCGGAGTAGGCGGCGGCCAGCGAGGTGATCGCGGCGAAGCCCAGGGCCAGGAACACCAGCCGCGGGTACAGGGACGGCAGCGACAGCAGCGGCTGCAGCGCCGCGAGCAGCCGCTCGTCCTCGGCGGCGGCCCTGCGCGCGGTCGTCTCCTGCCAGCTCTCGTGCCCCCCGGCCCGCTCGTGGCGCCCGCGTGGTGCCGGCGCAGCCGCGCCCGCCGTGGCCGCGCCCTGGCGGCCTCGGCGCTCCTGGGCCCGCTCGTGCCGCCCACCACCCGGTGCCGTCGCCGTCGCTGTCACCGTCGCTGTCGCCGGGACCGGGCGGGTCGCCGGGAGCCTGGGGTCAGCCGGTCCGGGGCGCGGCCCTGACCGGGGGATCCTGGGGTCGGCCGGTCGGGGGCGCGGCCCGGGCGCGGGGGGGCGGGCGCCGCCGTACGGCGGCGCGCCGCGCCGGTATCCGGCGCCCGCCGGGCCCTGGCCCGGCGCGGGGCGGCGACCGACGGAAGGATCGAGCAGCCTGGGGTCGGCGAACCTGGCGCGCGGGTACGGGAGGTCGGCCTGATCCGGCAGAGGATGCGGCCGTGTGTCCGGCCTGCCGATCGTCTCGGTCACGTCGATCCAACCCCTTCTCGCAGCCGTCGACCGGGCGCGCGGCCAGGCCGCGCCGGTAGGGGCACGGCAGGGCGCGGGTTCGTCTCGCAGCGACAGGTCGGCGTGACACCACGTGGGGGCGTGGGGTCACCGGCTTCGTCCGGGTGGGGATGGGGGTCCCCAGGGGAGCACCACTCTACGAGCATCAGCCACCAAGTCAACTCGGCAGGAGCCGCCGATCCTGACAAGGCCGGGTTGCGGTAGGCTCCACGGCACCATGAAGGGCGTCATCCTCGCCGGGGGCAGCGGCACCCGCCTCCACCCGCTGACCCGCATCACCAACAAGCACCTGCTGCCCATCTACGACCGGCCGATGGTGACCTACGCCATCGAGGCGCTCGTGAAGGCCGGCATCGGCGAGATCATGCTGGTCACCGGCGGTACGCACGCCGGCGAGTTCCTCCGCCTGCTCGGCAACGGCCACGAGTACGGCATCGACCGGCTGCTCTACGCCTACCAGGAGCGGCCTGGCGGCATCGCCGAGGCCCTCGGCCTGGCCGAGCGCTTCGTGGACGGGGACCGCGTGCTCGTCATGCTGGCCGACAACGTCATGGAGCGGTCGATCCGGCCGTTCGTCGACCACTTCCGCCAGCAGGAGAAGGGCGCCCGCATCCTGCTGTCACGGGTCGAGGACGCCGCCCACCTGCGCCACCTGGGCGTGCCCGAGCTGGACGGCGGCGGCCGGGTGGTCCGCATCGTGGAGAAGCCGGAGGACCCGGCGAGCACGTTCGGCGTCACCGGCATCTACTGCTACGACCCCACCGTCTTCGACGTGATCCCCACGCTGGTGCCGTCGGGCCGGGGGGAGCTCGAGATCACCGACGTCAACAACTGGTTCGTTGCCGAGCAGACCATGGAGTACGACGTCCTCGACGGCTTCTGGGGCGACGCGGGCGAGTCGATCGACGCGTACTACACGGTCAACGACTTCGTACGCAGGAACGGCGTCAACAGGCCCTGAGGAGCTCGATGTGCCCGGCGGGGCCGCTGTGGCGGACGGCCTCGCCGGGCGCACGGATTCGGGTCGCATCCCCCCCTTCGCCGCCGGTGGCACCGAGCGGGTTAGCCGGACAAGCAGTCTAAGAGTACTGAATCAAACGAATGGTGCAAGACCGAATGGTGCAAGACCCCGAAGATGACGGCGCCGAGGAGAGGATGACGGCGCCGAGAGAGGCGGGGGGGCTCGCGCGCGGCGCCGGTGGCGGGCCAGACCTCAGACCGCCGCTACGAGCCAGACCTCAGACCGCCGCTGCGAGCTCTGCGACCAGGTCTGCTTCCAGCGGGCGAGCTGGGCGATCTCGGCCTGGCGGCCCGACTTGACCTGCTCGGCCAGGCGGCGCACCTCGGCCAGCGAGCCCTCGGCCAGCTCGGTCTCGGCGAACCTGACCGCACCCTGGTGCAGCGCGGTGAGCGCGCCGGCGAAGGCGAGGTCGAACTTCGTGCCGGTGAGCGCGTCGAGCTGGTTGAGCTGCTCGTCGGTGAGCAGGCCGGGCGGCAGGGTCTCGCTGTCGGCCCCCTCGGGCTGGACCGGCTTGTCCCACTGCTCGAGCCACTCCTGAGGTTGCGTCGATGCGAAGCGGGGTCGTGCTTCCCAACATGGGCGTGTGCGCGGATGCCGCGCTCGTGGCCGAGCTGGGCCGGGAGGCGGAGGAGGCGGGCTGGGACGGCGTCTTCGTCTGGGACGCGCTCAACGTGCCGATCGAGGACCCGTGCAACCAGGCCGCATACGACGCGTGGGTCGCGCTCGGGTTGCTCGCCACCGGGACGCGGAAGGTGAGGAGAAGAGCTCCCGCGCTGACCAGCTCCCGCGCTGACCAACCTCCGCGCTGAAGAGCTGGGGCCGCCTCAGAGCAGGTCGGGCCGGACCCAGTCCTTGCCGAGCAGGTGGGCGTCGAGGAAGGCCAGGACGGTCTGGTACCAGACGCGCGCGTTCTGCGGCTTGAGCACCCAGTGGTGCTCGTCCGGGAAGTACAGGAACTTCGCGTCCACCCCGTGGCGGCACAGGTCGGTCCAGAGCCGCAGGCTCTCGCCGATCGGCACCCGGTAGTCGCCCTCGCCGTGGATCACGAGCATCGGGGTGCGGATCCGGGCCGCGTGCCGGTCCGGGGACCAGTCCAGGTAGCGGCGCTCGTCGAGGTCGGGGTCGCCGAACTCCCGCTCCCACCAGGCCGCGTGGTCGGTGGTGCCGTGGAACTGCCGGAGCGACCAGATGCTCGCGTGCGTGACGATGCAGCAGAAGCGGTCGGTGTGGCCGGCGACCCAGTTGGCCATGTAGCCGCCGAACGAGCCGCCCATCGCGGCGGTCCTGGTCCCGTCCACGTCCGGCCGGGCCACCGCCGCGTCGACCGCGGCCATCAGGTCCGTGTAGGGCGGCCCGCCCCAGCGGCCCCGGCCGCGGTCGACGTACGCCTGGCCGTACCCGGTGGACAGGCCCGGGTCGGGCAGGAGCACGGCGTAGCCACAGGCCGCCAGCAGGTGCGGGTTCCAGCGCCAGCTCCAGCCGGTCCACGACGACAGGGGGCCGCCGTGGATGAACGTGACCAGCGGCGCCGGGCGCTCGCCGGACGCCCCGGCGGGCAGGACCAGCCAGGAGCGGACCCTGGTGCCGTCGCCGGCGGTGGCCTCCACCTCGGCGACGCGGCCGGGCACCTGCAGCGGGAGGCCGGGCGTTGGCAGCGGACGCGGCGCCTGGTCGGCCGTTGCCGTGTCGAGCACGACCGCCTCGGGCGGCGAGGCCAGGGACGACCGCAGGGCGTACAGGCGGCGCCCGTCGGGCGCCGGGCAGAGGTCGGTGTAGGCGCCGTCCGCGGCGAGCCGGGTGACCCGCCCGGCCGTCGTGCCCGGAGCCGTCCCGGCCGGGTCGCCGGCGGTGCCGGAGGCCGGGTCGCCGGAGGTGCCCAAGGCCAGCTCGCCCTTGGTGCCGGAGGCCGGGTCGCCGGAGGTGCTGGAGGCCGGGTCGCCGTCCAGCTCGACCCGGAACACCGGGGTGCGGCCCTCCTGGTCGGCGACGAAGAAGACCGCGGAGCCGTCGGGCGCCCAGGCCGGGGCGGACGGCCACGGCTCGAAGCCGGGGGTCAGGTCGCGGCCCTCGCCGGTCGCGAGGTCCACCAGCCACAGGGTCAGCGACGGCCCCGAGTCGGGCGTGCCGTGCCGGACGTGCTGGCAGACCGCGAGGCGCCCGTCCGGCGAGCAGGCCACCTCGTCCACGGACACGCCCGGGTCGTCGAGCAGGACCCGCTGCTCGCCGCCGCCCGTGTCGATCGCAACCAGCCGGGTGCGTGGGTTGCGCGCGTCGTCGACCTTCCAGGTGGTGACGACCGTGGAGCCGTCCGGGGTGACCGAGAAGCTCGCATCGTCGAGGGCGTGCCCGGGCGCCGGGGTGAGCTGCCGGCCCGGCTCCATGCGGCCGTCGTCGGCGGGCGGGGGCGGCGCGGCGAGCAGGCGCGGCGCTCCTGGGCCGAGGTAGCGGTCCCAGAAGCGGATCGGGTAGCCCTCGAAGAGCTGGGCGCCCACCCCGGCGTCGGCGGCCGCCTTGATCCGGCGCTCCTCGTCGTCCAGGGTGCCGGCGGCCGGGTGCAGGCGCGTCGCGTACACGACGGTGCCGGCGTCCCTGGCGACGGCCACGGCATCGATCCCGGCCGGGGCCGACGCGACCGCGCGCGCCTCGCCGCCGCCCGCCGGCAGCAGCCAGATGGCGGCCTTCTCGCCGTCCCCGTCCCCGTCCGCGTCCGGCTCGGTCTCCGGGTCCTTGCGGGCCGAGGTGAACACCAGCGAGCCGTCGGGCAGGAACGCGGCGCCGCCCTCCCCCGGGGCCGAGCGGGTCAGCCGGCGCGGCGCCCGGGCGCCCCAGGGGTCCAGCTCCCACAGGGCGGTGACGAACCTCTTGCCGTCGCGCGCCACCGTGGCCACCGGCGCGACCAGGCGGGTGCCGTCCGGCGACAGGGTGAGCCCGGCCACCCGGGGCAGTGCGAAGTAGGCGTCGAGGTCGAACCGGGCCTCGTCCGGCGGCCGACTCATCGGCCGTCAGCCCGCGAGGTCGCCGGCGAGGTCGAGGTCGGTGGCGGCGGGCAGCGCGCCCCGCGCCGCGTCCAGGGCCTCGCGGACGGCTCGGCCGTAGACGGTTCCGAGGAAGGCGTAGCCGGCGCTCGACGGGTGGAACAGGTCGGCGCTGAACATCTCGCGCTTGCCCCGGAAGGCGTCCCGGGTGTGCTGCGCAACCTCGAACACCTGGATGCCGTGGGGACAAAGCACGGACTTGTAGACCCTGGTGAGTGCCCACGCCCGCAGGCCGAGCAGGTTGCGCAGCGGCCAGTGGAAGCAGCGCGCGACCGAGGCGGGCGGCAGCCCGGAGACGACCACCACGGCGTGCGGGGCCACCGTGCGCAGGCCGGCGGCGAGCAGGTGGAGCTGGGCGCGGACCTCGCGGGTGGGGGTGCTGTGGGTGATGTCGTTGGTGCCGACGCAGACCAGCACCACGTCGGGGTCGAGCCCGGCGAGCCGGGGGAGCTGCTCCCTCACGACGTTGTGGAGCCGGGAGCCGGACACTCCGAGGGCGTGGAGGTCCACCCGGTAGCGGTCGCAGAGCGCCTTGGCCACCCCGTAGGCGAGCGTGTCCTCGGCCGAGTCGGCGCCGACGCCGGCCACCGAGCTGTCCCCGAGCACGGCCACGGTGAGCGGTTCGGCGTCCTCGGGGCCGACCATGCCGCCGATCTCCAGCACGGGCGTGGACGGGACGAACTTGTGGTGCATGGCCGCCCACACCTCGGCAGCCAAGGTCGTGACCATCGCTCCACCGGCCAGCAGCGCGGCACGGCCCACGTACCGGAACCGGATGCTCATCGTCCCCCTCCTCGCCCAGAGCGTACGACTTCCTGTCTGGTTCGAGGAGGACCTGCACGCTTGGGGGGAATGTGCGCGATCGACGGCGGGGCCGGCGGCCCAGGCCCGTCTGGGACGGGGTCGTCCTCACCGACGGGCTGGAGCGGGCTCATGCCGCCCTCCGCCCCGGAGCGGGCCGGTGGTCGGTACGGTGCCGGCGCGGATCGGATGCGCTCGCCATCGTGCCCTCGGCTTCGAGTGCCTGGTTCCTCTGCTCCAAGTGTAACCAGGCCGTCGAGAGGGCGAGAGCCTTTTTGCCGGGCCGGGGCGGCCGCGTTGCTGCGTCCGCCCCGGCCCTGGTCAGCCGGGCCGCACGAGGGCCTCGAGCTGGCTCGGGTCGCGCACGTAGCGGCCGACCAGCTCGGCCGTGCAGGCGTCGATGCGCTGGTGCAGGACCCGGCGGTAGACCGACAGCTCGACCTCGGCCTCGACCAGGCCCCGCTCGACCTGGGCCAGCTCGGCCAGGTGGTTCCAGGGGATGGGGGTGTCCCACAGCGTCCCCAGGCCGGCCACGGGCCCCGTCCCGTCGTCCAGGCCGACCAGCGTCCACGCCGGCGAGCGCCGCCGTGCCGCCGAGCGCCCGCCCCCGGCCAGCCGGGCCAGGCTGCCAGGTGCCGGCAGGCCCCCCTCCAGGCCGGTGCGGACCAGGTCCAGCCGGCCCTGCACGAGCTGGCGCCAGTAGCTCACCCGGCGCTCCTCCTCCTGCAACGACTCGCGCAGCGCGCGCAGGCCCGCGAGCGGCTGCTCGCGCAGCCGGTCGGCGAAGGCGTCCTCGGTCACGGTGCCCCTCCCGCTCCGCGTTGCCGAGGCGCGCTCGCCACCCCGGCGGGTATCCCTGGAGGAACCTCGGCACCTGGACGCCGCCGCTTCAGTCCCGATCCTGATGCCGCCGCAGTGGCCCGGGACCGCGGGGCGCGCATACCATCCCGGCCATGGCCGATTCCTCCGACGCACCCGTGGCCCGGCGGCGCGGGCGCGAGTCCAAGAAGGCCCGCCTGCAGCGGGCCGCCGAGATCCAGGCCCGGCTTGCGGCCCGCTACCCTGCGCCCACCACCGTGCTCGGCCACGGCTCGGCCTGGGAGCTGCTGGTGGCGACCATCCTGTCGGCCCAGTCCACCGACGAGACCGTCAACAAGGTCACCCCGGAGCTCTTCGCCCGCTACCCCACCGTGGCCGACCTCGCCGCGGCCGACCGGGAAGAGCTGGAGCGCGCGATCTACCCGACCGGGTTCTACCGGAGCAAGGCGCGCTCGATCCAGGGGGCCGCCCGGCACCTGCTCGACCACCACGGCGGCGAGGTCCCCGACCGGATGGAGGACCTGGTCCTGCTGCCAGGGGTCGGGCGCAAGACGGCCAACGTGGTGCTCGGCTCGTATTTCGGCCGCAACGAGGGGGTCGTGGTCGACACCCACGTGGGCCGGCTGTCGCGCCGGCTCGGCCTGACCGCGCGCGACGACCCCGAGAAGGCCGAGGTCGACCTGATGGCGCTGGTCCCGGTCGAGGAGTGGACGAACTTCTCCCACCGGCTCATCTACTTCGGGCGCGAGGTGTGCACGGCCAAGGACCCCCGCTGCGACGCGTGCGAGCTGGCCGACCTCTGCCCGTCGGCGTTCCGGGTCGGCCGCTGGGCCAAGCCGGCCCGAACCCCCCGCAAGCCGGTGCGCACTCCCCGAAGGCCAGCAGGCGCAGGCCGGACCCGCGGGGCCGGGGAGCCCGGGAGCGGGCCAGCACCCGACCTGGAGGTCGCCGGGGCCGGGGAGCCCGGGGGCGCGCCAGGGCCGGGGGAGGCCATGGAGCCACCCGGTGCTGGTCCGTGACGCGATGACCCCGGACCCGGTCACGGTCCGGACCGGGGACCCCGTCGGCGCCGCCCTCGGCGCGCTGCGCCGGGGGCGCTTCCGGCACCTGCCGGTGGTGGAGGACGGCGAGGTCGTCGGGGTGGTCTCCCTCGCCGACCTGGAGGGCGCCCTGGGTCCGGTCGACGGGACGTCCGAGACGCTCGAGGACGCCGGCGGACATGCGACCGGCGACGTCCTGCAAATCACAGCAACTCAGGCCCGATGCGCCGGCGGACCTCCCCGGCCACCTCGCCCGGGGCGGCGTGGCGCCCGGTCGCCGCCTTGGAGAAGACCAGCTCGCCGTCCAGGGTGACCTCGAACCGCCCACCGGTCGCGGGCACCAGCTCGAGACGCTCCAGCACGGGTGCCCAGCGCAGCAGCTCCGCCGCCAGACCGACGGCCTGTGGTGTGTAGTTTCAGGGAACGCAGAACTCGATGGCGATGCGGTGCCGAGGTTGCAGGACCACCGGGCGCCTCCTGACCGGGGTGTAGGCAGATGGATTCCCCCGCCACCTTACGGTGGTGGGGCCCAGTCCAGCTTGAGCCGGCCGCCCAGGTAGGCCGCCAGGCGTTCGGCCTCCTCCTCGGCGGCGCGCCGGACCCGGTCGGGGAGCTCGACGAAGGGCTCGATCTGGAGGCGGAGGCGCACCAGGAGTTTCTGGGCCGTGGCGGGCGTCATGCCCCACCAGCGGGCGTAGTCCTCCCTGGTGACCGGGCCCGAGGCGGCCAGGAAGCGGCGGGTGATCTCGAGCATGGCGGCGTCGGGGTCATCCTCGCGCTCCAGGCCGAGCCACTGGTCGGGCCGGGCGAAGCGGACGCGCTGCCCCTGACTGGGAGCGAAGCAGAGGTGGCCGCGGAACGAGGCCGGCTTGAGCGTCGTGCCGAAGCTGTCGGCGAGCTTGCCTCCCGGCTCGGCCGAGCCGGTGAGCCGGCCGACCTCCCCGGCCAGCTCCTCCCGGGTCAGGGTGCGGCCGTCGAGCGCCCTGGCCACCGCGGCCATGAGCTGCTCGAGCTCCTCGCGGGTGAGGCCGAAGTAGCGCAACCAGCTCGAGCGCAGGTAGTGCCGGTAGGTGCTGAGGCCGGCCTGCCACAGCGGGTACTCGGCCGCGGGCAGCAGGTGCAGCGTGCCCCGCATCGCCCAGGTCTTGACCAGGCTGCGCTCCTCCCACAGCGCGCGCTGCACGGCCTTCGGGTCGAGGTCCTCGACGCGGGCCCACAGGGTCAGCTCGGCCGAGGACATCACCTGGGCGTGGAGCCCGGCGAGGTCGGCGACCACGTCGAGCATGGCAGCGCCCGGGGCGCGCTCGTGGAGGTGGTGGCGGTGCACCCGCCAGGCCCGCACCTGCTCCCAGCCGACCCGCGGCGCAGGCTCGCCGTCCTTCTTCCTGGTCGTGGGCATCGGTTCACCGTGTCGCGGGCGACGGCCAACCAGTATAACCGGTATCGAAGCCAGAACGGGCCCACCCCCCAGATCCAGGAGCTGACCATCCGCCACCTGACCGGCCTGGACGCGATGAGCCCGTGAGGTCCGGGCGCCGTCCGGCGGGATCGGCAAAAGGGGTCAGTTTCAGCACACTCTCTGGCTGGGTACATCCGATGCTGCCGTGCCATGCCATCAGCTCCCGCCAGATGGGATGACCACAGCGAATGGAGGCAAGATGCAGCGCGACCGGCCCGCGCTTCGCGAGCATGCGCAAGCGCTTCGCCGGCCGGGCCGATGCGTAGGCGCTTCGCCGGCCGGGCCGACCAGGTCGTCGCCGCCCGCCGTTTCGTGGCCGGCATCCTTTCGCGCCGTGGCTCGCACGCCGACGAGACCGCCCGGCTGCTGGTGACCGAGGCGGCCACCAACGCCCTGCTCCACTCCGCCTCGGGCGACGAGGGGGGCAGCTTCGAGGTGCGCTGCGACGTCGACGACGACCGCCTGCTCAGGGTCGAGGTCCACGACGCCGGCGCCCTCACCGGGCCCCGGCGCCGGGTGCACCAGCTCGACGCGCTCACCGGCCGCGGCTTCGAGCTGTTCGACGCGCTGGCCAGCCGTTGGGGCCACAGCGGCGGCGTCCGCGGTCGCGTGGTGTGGTTCGAGCTGGACCTGTAGACGCTCGACCTCCCGGTGGTTGCGGGGCCTGGATGCCGGTGCTAGCGTGCCCTAACAACTGTTAGTTAGGAGCCCGTGTGACCGCACGCCGGCGGCAGATCGAGGACGTGGCCAGCGCCCTGTTCGGTGAGCGCGGGTACGCGGCGACCAGCATGCGCGACATCGCCCGCGCGCTCGACCTGCAGGGCGGCAGCCTCTACGCGCACGTCCCCTCCAAGGAGGCGGTGCTCTGGTCGATCGTGGACGACGCGGCGCGGCGCTTCCATGCGGCGGTGGGGCCGATCGCCGACGGGCCCGGTCCCGCCGTGGAGCGGCTCCGGGCGATGATCCACGCCCATGTCGGCGTGCTCGCCGAGAGCCTGGAGCGGGCCAGCGTCTACCTGTTCGAGTGGACCTTCCTGGCCCCCGAGCGGCGCGAGCAGGTGGCCCGATCCCGGGCCGCCTACCAGGCCCGGTTCGAGCGGGTGATCGCCGAGGGCGGGGCGGCCGGCGAGCTGGCCGGCGCCGACGCCAAGCTGGCCGCCATCTTCGTCCTCTCCGCCCTGAACGGCCTGCCGCGCTGGTACCGGCCTGACGGGCCCCTGCCCCCGGCCGCGGTGGCCGAGCAGTTCGCCGACATGGTCCTGCGCGGGCTGGCCTCGCGCGTCCCGGACGAGACCGCGCCCGGCGCCCGGCTGCCGGTCGGGTCCGGCGGGTAACGGGCAAGGCGGGTAACGGATGCACGGACAAGGCGGGTAACGGGCACGAGGAGACGAAGGCGCCAGAGCAATGGGAGAGCAACCAGAGCAACCAGAGCAACCAGAGCAATGGGAGAGCGAGGGAGCGCGACCATGAACGACCCCGCGCGGCTGCAAGCCTTCAACCGTCACGTCGCCTCGGGCGGCAAGGTCGAGCCGGGCGACTGGATGCCCGAGGAGTACCGCCGGGCGGTCGGCAAGTTCGTCGAGATGCACGCCAACTCCGAGCTGATGGGCGTGCTGCCCGAGCGCGAGTGGATCCTGCGCGCCCCGACCCTGAAGCGGAAGCTCGCCCTGACCGCCAAGGTGCAGGACGAGGTCGGTCACGCCCAGCTCCTCTACCGGGTCGCCGAGGACCTCGGCAAGCCGCGCGAGGCGATGCTGGCCGACCTGCTCGCCGGCAAGACCAAGTTCCACAACGTGTTCCACTACCCGACCAGGAGCTGGGCCGACATCGGCATCATCGCCTGGCTGGTCGACGCGGCCGCCATCGTGGCCCAGCAGGCGCTGCGCGAGTCGTCCTACGCGCCCTACGGCCGGACGATGAAGAAGATCTGCTGGGAGGAGTCGGTCCACATCCTGCACGGCCGCGACGTCGTGCTCACCCTGGTGAACGGGACCGGGCGGCAGCGGGCGCTGGTCCAGGACGCCCTGGACCGCTGGTGGGGCCCGCTCATGCAGATGCACGGCCCGCCCACCGACCCGGCCAAGGACCGGGACCTGGCCTGGCGCATCAAGAACAAGGACAACGAGACGCTGCGCCAGGAGTTCCTCAACGTCTACGTGCCCCGCATCCGCGAGATCGGCCTCGAGATCCCCGACCCGGAGCTGGGCCAGGACCCCGAGACGGGTCGCTGGCACTACACCGAGCCGGACTGGAGGGAGCTGTACGCGGTCGTCACCGGCCACGGCCCGAAGTCGGCCGAGCGCCTCGCGTTCCGCCGGCTCAACTACGAGCAGACCCGGTGGGTGCGCGACACGGTGCTCGCCGCCCCCAGGGCCGCCGCATGAGCGCCAGGGGCCCGGGGGCTGCAGCCGAAGGCGGTGGCCCCCGGCCGGATCCGGGCGGGCCGATGGAGGTCTACGAGGTGTTCCGGCAGGAGAAGGAGGGCGGCCCGATGGTCCACGGCGGCAACCTGCTCGCCCCCGACGGCGAGCTGGCCGCCCACTACGCCCGCGAGCTCTACGGTCGGCGCCAGGAGTCGGTCCGGCTCTGGGTGGTGCGGCGGTCCGACATCCGCGACGTGGCCGACCCCGACCTGCTGCAGCCGCCGCTGGACCGGTCGTTCAAGAAGCCGGTCGGGTACTCGACCGGCATCAAGCAGAAGCTGGCCGAGGCCCGCGAGCGCGCGGGCGGCGCAGAATGAGCGCGCAGGCGCACCCGCGGCCCGTGCGGAACCCACCCGTGGCCGTGCGGAAGAGGGGTGCGCCGATAGTCGACTACCTCGACACGGCGAACGCCTACCCCGGGAGGGGTGCGCCGATGAGCACGGCGGGCGCACCCGCGGCCTCGCGTGGAACGGGCGCACCCACGGCCTCGTGCGGAAGGAGGGTGCGCCGATGAGCGCGCTTGCGGCCCCGGGGACCGGCCCGACCGGGACGGGCGCCACCGGACTCGACGACGACACCAGGGACGCCCTGGCCGAGCTGCTGCTGTCCATGGCCGACGACGAGTTCGTGCTCGGCTACTGGGACTCGGAGTGGACCGGGATCGCGCCCCTGCTCGAGGAGGACGTGGCCTTCAGCTCCCTCGCCCAGGACGAGATCGGCCACGCCAAGGCCCTGTACGAGGTGCTGGCCGGCCTGACCGGCGAGCCCGCCGACCGCATCGCCTACGGCCGCGAGGTCGGCGGCTACCGCCAGGCCGCGCTGCTGGACCACGCCCGCGGCGACTGGGCGTTCTCGATAGCCCGCCGTTTCCTCTATGACACCGCCGACGCGGTCCGCCTGGACGCCCTGGCCGGCTCGTCGTACGCACCCCTGGCCGGGCTGGTGGCCAAGATGCGGCGCGAGGAGCGCTACCACCTGGCCCACATGCACGCCTGGATGGTGCGGCTGGCCCGTGGCGGCGAGGAGCCCAGGCGGCGGCTGGCGGCCGCCTGCGAGCGGCTCTGGCCCGACGCCCTGACCGTGCTCGCGCCGCCGGCCGGGGAGCGGCGTCTGCTGGACGCCGGCATCCTGACCGAGCCGTTCGCCACCTGCCGGCAGCGCTGGCTCAAGGAGCTGGCCCCGCTGTTCGAGGAGCTCCGGCTGCCGTTCCCGTTCCGCGTGGCCGGGGCGGGCCGGGCCGGGCGGCCCGGCCGCCTGGAGCCGGCCTTCCCCGAGCCGGGGCCGGAGGGCCGCACCGAGCACGGCGACGACTTCCGCTGGCTCTGGGGCGAGCTCACCTCGGTGTACCGCTCCGAGCCGGGCGCCACCTGGTAGGCGTGAGCATGAGCGCCACGGCATCGGCCGAGCTGGAGCGCAGGGTCTGGGAGGCCCTGGCCGAGGTCCCCGACCCGGAGATCCCGGTCGTCTCCGTGGTCGACCTCGGCATCGTCCGCACGGTCGAGGTCGGCCCGGACCGCATCCGGGTCGAGATGCTGCCGACCTTCGTCGGCTGCCCGGCCCTCGAGGTGATCAGGCGGTCGATCGCCGGCCGGCTCGCCGGCATGGCCCGGCGGGTCGAGGTCGAGCCCACCTTCGCCGAGCCGTGGACCTCCGACCGGATCACCCCCGAGGGGCGGCGCAAGCTGCGCGAGAGCGGTTTCGCTCCACCCGGCCCGCGCCCGGCCGACGAGCCGGCCGGCCGGCCGCTGTTCGCCACCATCGGCGTGCGGCCTGTGGCTGGCTCCCCTGAGGCGACCGTTGCTGCCTCCCCTGAGGCGGGCGAGGCCAGCTGCCCGTTCTGCGGGTCGCGGGACACCGCGCTGGAGAACCCGTTCGGCCCCACGCTCTGCCGGGCGATCTTCTGGTGCAACGCCTGCCGCCAGCCGTTCGAGCAGTTCAAGTCGGTCTGAGCCGTCCCAGCTGTCGGCCTGGGCCGTTCCAGCTGCGACCGGAACATTAGAAGGCATTGCGTGCGGACGGCGCGGTAAGGTCCAATCTCCGAAATGCAGGGGACCATGGTGGGGCCCCGCATTGTGGGAGGTGGGACTCTTGCAACGAGCAGCCATGATGCTGCGTGTACTCGCCGCCGGGGCCGTGCTCGCCCTCGTCGCGACCGCGTGTGGCTCGGAGAAGGGCACGACCGAGGGCCAGACCGGGGCCAAGAAGGGCGGCACGATCGTGTTCGCGGCCTCGTCCGACCCGGTCAGCCTGGACCCGGCGTTCATCTCGGACGGCGAGTCGATCCGGATCACCAACCAGATCTACGAGGGTCTGGTCAAGACCAAGCCAGGCGGCACCGAGATCGAGCCCAGCCTGGCCAAGTCCTGGACGTCGAGCGACGACGCCAAGAGCTGGACCTTCGAGCTGCAGCAGGGGGTCAAGTTCCACGACGGGACGCCCTTCAACGCCGCGGCGGTCTGCGCCAACTTCGACCGCTGGTACAACTTCAAGGGGCTGCTGCAGAGCGACTCGGTCTCGTACTACTGGGTGAGCTTCTTCGGCGGGTTCAGCGACAAGAAGACCCCCAGCCTCTACGCGTCCTGCGAGGCCAAGGACGAGGACACCGTCACGATCAACCTGACCCAGCCGTCGGCCTCGTTCCTGGCCGCCCTGTCGCAGTCGGCGTTCTCCATCGGCAGCCCCGACGCGATGAAGAAGTACGAGGCGGACAAGGTGTCGGGCACGGCCGACAGCCCGAAGTTCGACGGCAGCTACGGCCTGGAGCACCCCACCGGCACGGGCGCGCTCAAGTTCGAGTCGTTCGCGGCCAACGACAAGACCGTGCTGGCCCGCTACGACGAGTACTGGGGCGCGAAGGCCATCCTCGACAAGGTCATCTTGCGCACCATCCCCGACCTCCCGGCCAGGCGCCAGGCGCTCGAGACCGGTGAGATCCAGGGCTACGACAACGCCGACCCCGGCGACGTGGAGGCGCTTCGCGCCAACTACCAGGTGATCCAGCGGCCCGCGTTCAACGTCGCCTACGTCGGCTTCAACCAGAAGAAGAAGCCGCTCGACAACCCGAAGATCCGCCAGGCCATCGCCCACGCGCTCAACCGCGAGGCGCTCATCAAGGCCAAGTACCCGCCCGGCTCCGAGGTGGCTAACGAGTTCATGCCGCCCGAGGTGCAGGGCTACAACGAGAACGTCACCAAGTACGACTACAACCCCGACAAGGCCAAGCAGCTCATCGCCGAGTCCGGGGTGAAGAACCCGACCCTCGAGTTCTGGTACCCGACCTCGGTGAGCCGGCCCTACATGCCCGACCCGCAGGCCAACTTCCAGGCGTTCAAGGCCGACCTGGAGAAGGTCGGGTTCAAGGTGGTGCCGAAGTCGGCCCCGTGGCGTCCGGACTACAACAACATCACCCAGTCCGGCGGGGCAGCCGTGTTCCTGCTCGGCTGGACCGGGGACTTCGGCGACGCCGACAACTTCGTCGGGGTGTTCTTCCAGAAGTTCTCGCCCCAGTTCGGCTTCGAGAACAAGGAGATCTTCTCCATGCTCGACCAGGCCGAGCGGGAGACCGACGCGGCCAAGCGGGTCGAGATGTACAAGCAGGCCAACGACACGATCATGAAGTTCCTCCCCGGTGTGCCCTACGCGCACACCGGGCCGTTCCTGGTCTTCGCCAAGAACGTCAAGGGATACGTGCCCAGCCCGGTGACCACCGAGCTGTTCGCCACGGTCTCCCTCGGCTAGCGCAAAGGAGGAGCGTGCGCCGGGGCGGTCCAGCTCGGGCCGCCCCGGCGTCACCACACGGTCGTGCTGAAGTTCACCGTCCGCCGGCTGGTCCAGCTCATCCCGATCCTGATCGGGCTGTCGATCCTCGTGTTCGTGTGGATCCGGGCCCTGCCCGGCGGGCCGGCCGAGGCGCTGCTCGGCGAGCGCGCCACCCCGGAGGCGATCGAGCGCGTGCGCGAGCTGTACGGGCTCGACCGCCCGGTCTGGCAGCAGTACCTGTCCTACATCGGCTCGGTCGCGAGCGGCGACTTCGGGCAGTCGGTGCTGAGCCGGCGCCTGGTCAGCACCGAGATCCGCGAGCGCTTCCCGGCCACCATCGAGCTGACCATCGCGGCCATGATCTTCGCGATCGGCATCGGCATCCCGCTCGGGTTCCTGGCCGCCAAGCGCTACCAGCGTCCCCTGGACCACCTGTCGGTGGCCGGATCGCTGCTCGGCGTGGCCATCCCCGTGTTCTTCCTCGGCCTGCTGCTCAAGTACGTGTTCGCGGTGAAGCTGCACTGGCTGCCGACGGTGGGCCGGTCCAACGCCACCTCGACCGCGCCCCACCCGACCGGCTTCTTCGTACTCGACGCTATCGTCACCAACGACCGGATCGCGCTGGTGGACGCCGTCCGGCACCTGATCCTGCCCGCGATCGCGCTCGGGACCATCCCGCTCGCGATCATCACCCGCATCACCCGGGCCGCCGTGCTCGACGTGGTGAACGAGGACTACGTCCGCACCGCCCAGGCCAAGGGCCTGGAGCCGCGGGTGGTGGACCGCAGGCACGTGCTCAGGAACGCCATGTTGCCGGTGGCCACGATCATCGGGCTGCAGACGGGCCTGCTGCTGTCGGGCGCCATCCTGACCGAGACGGTGTTCGCCTGGGGCGGCATGGGGCAGTGGATCTACCAGGCGATCTCCTACCGCGACTACGCTGTGCTGCAGGCAGGCATCCTGTTCCTGGCCGTCGTGTTCGTGCTCGTCAACCTGCTCGTGGACCTCTCCTACGCCCTGCTCGACCCCCGGATCCGGGTCAGGTGAACCAGCATGAGCACGGCGGGCGCACAGGAAGCCGGGCGTGAGCCGGAGGAGCGCCGATGAGCCTCGCCGAAGCCGAAGCCAAGGAACTCCACGTCGAGGGCGAGCAGCTCGTCGGCCGCTGGGCCGACGCGCGCCAGCGCCTGCTCCACAACCCGGGCGCCGTGGCCGGCCTCGTGCTCATCGCGCTGTTCGTGCTCGTGGCCGCGCTCGCCCCGCTGCTGGCACCTCACGACCCGGGCCAGCAGGACCTCTCGCTGATCCGGCCCGGGGTGGTCCCGGGGCCGTCGGCCGAGCACTGGCTCGGCGTCGACCAGCTCGGCCGCGACATCCTCTCGCGCATCATCTACGGCGCCCGTTCCTCGCTCGTGATCGGCGTGGTGTCGCTCGGGTTCGGCGCGCTCCTCGGGCTCACCCTGGGCGCGCTCGCCGGCGCGATGGGCGGCTGGGTCGACACCGTGATCATGCGCTTCATGGACATGATGCTGGCCATCCCCGGCCTGCTGCTCGCGATCGGGGTGGCCGCCGCGATCGGGCGCAGCCTCACCGCCGTGATGCTCGCCATCGGGGTGGTCAACGTGCCGATCTTCGCCCGCCTGCTGCGCGGCTCGATGCTGTCCCAGCGGGAGAGCGACTACGTGCTGGCCGCCCGCGCGCTCGGGGTCAGACAGTCGCGCATCGTGCTGGCCCACGTCGTGCCCAACTCCATCGCCCCGGTGATCGTGCAGGCGACCCTCGCCCTGGCCACCGCGATCATCGACGCGGCAGGCCTCGCGTTCCTCGGCCTCGGCTCGGCCGACCCGGGCGTGCCGGAGTGGGGGCGGATGCTCGCCGAGACCCAGTCCTTCCTGCAGAACGCCCCTCATGCCGCCATCTTCCCCGGCCTGGCCATCGTCGTCTCCTGCCTCGGCTTCTACCTGCTCGGCGAGGGGCTGCGCGAGGCCCTCGACCCCAAGTTCCGGCGATGAGCACGGCGGGCGCATACGAAGCCCCGCGCGGCGAGGGGAGGGCGCCGACCACCATGCCCCTGCTGTCGGTCGACGACCTCGGCGTGGTGTTCCAGCGCCGCGGGCGGCGCCCGGTGCGCGCCGTCGACGGCGTCAGCTTCGATGTCGAGCCGGGCCAGACCATCGGCCTGGTCGGCGAGTCGGGCTGCGGCAAGAGCGTCACCTCCCTGGCTGTCCTTGGCCTGCTGCCCAAGCGCGGGAACCAGGTGAGCGGCTCGGTCCGGTTCGGCGGCCGGGAGCTGCTCAGGCTGTCCGACGCCGAGCTGCGCGAGATCCGCGGCCGCGAGATCGCGATGGTGTTCCAGGACCCGATGACCTCGCTCAACCCGGTGCTCACCATCGGCCGCCAGATCACCGAGGTGCTGCGCAGGCACTTCGGCCTCAAGGGCGAGGCCGCCACCCGGGAGGCGGTGTCGCTGCTCGACTCGGTCGGCATCCCGGCCGCCCGCCGCCGGGTGCGGGACTACCCCCACCAGCTGTCGGGAGGCATGCGCCAGCGGGTCATGATCGCCATGGCCCTGGCCTGCCAGCCCAAGCTGCTGATCGCCGACGAGCCGACCACCGCGCTCGACGTCACCATCCAGGCCCAGATCCTGGACCTGCTCCGGGTACTGATCGCCGAGCGCGACACCGCCCTGCTGCTGATCACCCACGACCTCGGCGTGGTGGCCGGCATGTGCGAGACCGTGCACGTCATGTACGCCGGGCAGCTCGTCGAGTCCGCCGACTGCCACGAGCTGTTCGCCCGCCCCCGCCACCCCTACACGGCCGGGCTGCTCGCCTCGGTGCCCCGGCTGGACCAGCCCCGGGGCACGGCCCTGAACCCGATCAAGGGCTCGGCCCGCGACACCATCCCCTGGGCGTCGGCGTGCGCGTTCGCGCCCCGCTGCGGCAACCGCGTCGGCGTCTGCACGGAGGAAACGCCCGTGCTGGCCCCCGACGGCCTCCCCGGCTCCCAGGGCTCCGGCGTCGACCACCTGCTGCGCTGCTTCAACCCTGTCGGGACCGACGCCGAGGCCGCCGAGGCCAAGGAGCCGATCGCGTGAGCACGGCGGGCGCCGACGCGGCCCATGGAGTCGATCGCGTGAGCGTGGCGGGCGCCGCCGCGGCCCAGGGAGCCGGTCGCGTGAGCACGGCGGGCGCCGCCGCGGCCTCGCGCGGGAGGAGGGGGCGCCGGTGAGCCTGCTGGAGGTGCGCGGCCTCAAGGTCCACTTCCCGATCACCGAGGGGCTGCTCTTCGAGCGCAGGATCGGGGCCGTCCACGCCGTCGACGGCGTCGACTTCGACCTCGACCGCGGCGAGACCCTCGGTCTGGTGGGCGAGTCGGGCTGCGGCAAGAGCACCGCCTCCAAGGCGATCCTGCGTCTGGTCGAGCCGACCGAGGGCAGCGTGCGCTTCGACGGCGTCGACGTGACCGGGCTGGGGGGCGACGAGCTGCGCCGGCTGCGGCGCCGCATGCAGATGATCTTCCAGGACCCCTTCTCGAGCCTCGACCCGCGCCAGAGCGTCGGCTCGATCCTGTCCGAGCCGATCCGCACCCACCGGCTCGCGGGCGACGGCGACGGCAAGGGCGTTGACGCCCGCGTGCGCGAGCTGCTCGAGGTGGTCGGCCTCCCGGCCGAGGCCGTCGGCCGCTTCCCGCACGAGTTCTCCGGCGGCCAGCGCCAGCGCATCGGCATCGCCCGCGCCCTCGCCGTCCGGCCAGACCTCATCATCTGCGACGAGCCGGTCTCGGCCCTGGACGTGTCCATCCAGGCCCAGGTCATCAACCTGCTCGAGGAGCTGCAGGAGGAGTTCGGCCTCACCTACCTGTTCGTCGCCCACGACCTGGCCGTCGTACGCCACATCTCCGACCGGATCGCGGTCATGTACCTGGGCAAGATCGTGGAGGTGGCCCCCTCCGACGAGCTGTACGACCTGCCCCTGCACCCCTACACGATCGCCCTGCTCTCGGCCATCCCCATCCCCGACCCCGAGGTCGAGCTGCGGCGCGAGCGCATCCTGCTCACCGGCGACCTGCCCTCGCCGGTCGACCCCCCGCCGGGCTGCCGCTTCCACACGCGCTGCCCGTTCCGCCAGCCCACCCGCTGCCACGACGAGGTGCCCGAGCTGCGCCCCCTGCGCACCGGCCACACCGTCGCCTGCCACTGGGCCGAGGAGATCCAGGCCGGCCGGGTGCAGCCCCACGAGGTCCCGGTCGAGGACACCGACCCGCAGCTCACCGGCGCCTGAGTCTCCTGGGACATGGGCACAGCAACCGGATCAAGCTTCGCGACCGACAGGTGGCCGGCCGCGCCGGGGGGTGATCCAGCTCTCGGCCGGCCACACCTGCGGCGAATGACCGTGCAGCCAAGGTGAGATCCTCCATGGAACAGGGCTCAGCCAGGTCGGCGGCATGATCGGCCTGTTCGGCGGAGCCAGGCGCGGGACGGCGGCTGCCGGGTCGAGGCAGTCCCGAGCGCCCCCGCGCGGCGACGTCACCGAACTGTGACCATGTGGGGGGGAACCGGTGGGCGCCGGGCGGCGTGTCCCGGGTGGATGGGAGAAGCTGGCTGGCGGGAGGTACTGGTGGCGACCGGCGACGACTTTGAGCGGTTCTTCGCCGCGACCTACCCCCGCCTGGTGCGCCAGCTGTTCGCCGTTGTCGGCGACGTGGGCGAGGCCGAGGACGTCGTGCAGGAGGCCTTCGCGCGGGCCGCGGTGCGCTGGCAGCGGATCTGCGCCTACGACGACCCGGAGGCGTGGGTGCGGCGGGTGGCGCTGAACCGGGCGCGCAGCAACCTGCGCCGCAGCCGGCGGGCGCTGGCCGCCCTGGTGCGCACCGGGCCCGTCGCCGACGTGCCCGAGCTGTCGCCCGACGCCACCGCGGTGGCCATGGCCATGCGCCGCCTGCCGCTGCGCCACCGGGAGGTGCTGGTCTTGTACTACGTCGTGCAGCTGTCGGTCGGCGAGACGGCCCGCCAGCTCGGCATCCCCAGCGGCACGGTCAAAAGCCGCCTGGCCCGTGGCCGCACGGCACTGGCCCGCCAGCTCGGCGAGGAACGACAGGAGCTTCGCCATGCGTGACGACCAGCTGCGAGCGCGCCTGCTCGCCTACGCCGACGAGGGCGGCCAGCCACGCCGCCCGGCCCCCAGCCCGGCCGAGCTGCGCCGCCGGGGCTACCGTGCCCTGGCGGCTGCCACGACCGCCGCGGTGCTGCTGGTCGGGCTGGCCGGCGGCGGCGCTACCGTGCTGGCTGGCCGCGTCGGTGGGCACCGGGACAGCGGCCTGGTCGGCCAGCCCCACCCCGCGACGCTGCCCAGCCAGCCACCGGCCAGCCCGACCAGCACACCCGGCACGGTAGCCCCCGGCACCGCGCCGAGCAGCTCCGCACCGGCCCCGCCCGGGCGGCTGACGCCGGGCAGCGCGGTGACCCCGACGGGGATGGGCCCGGTCGAGTTCGGCATGACCCTCAAGCAGGCCGAACGCGCCGGCGGGGTGCGGCTTGTCGGGCTGGGCGACACGTTCGGCGACTGCTCCTATGTGGTGCCTGCCGGTTGGAAGGTGCACGTCGGTGAGCTCGTGGTCGACCCGGTGGCGTTCATGGTCAGCAGCGGACGGATCGCCCGCGTGGACGTCCAAGCCGGCCGCACCCCGACGTCGGCCGGGGTCCGGATCGGCAGCACCGAGCCGCAGGTCCGGCGGGCCTACCCGGGTCGCGTCACCGTGGGCCGCAACTTGTACGGGACCCGCCTGCTCACGGTCGTCCCCGCCGACCCCGCCGAGGCCGGCTACCGCATCGTGTTCGCAAGCGACGGCCAGAAGGTCATGTACTTCCACGCGGGGAGGCTCCCCGAGGTGAACGCCCAAGAGGGCTGCGCCTGAGCCGCCCCACCAGGGCGCCCCGCGGTGCGGCTCCACGCCTTGGCGGCTTGCCAGGGGCGGCGACGCCGAATCCGGTAGCGCCGGCTTGCCCGAGGCGCCCGCCCGTGGCGCCACGTCGCGATGGTCGGCTCGCCGAACGTCGTTCGCTTCCTCTACGACGGCTTAGAACAGGTAGCGCGCGACCTCGCGGGCGATCTGTTCGGGGTCGTCGCCGAGCTGCGGCGGCAGGTTCCGGTTGAGCCAGAGGGTGGCGAGCCCGTGGACGAGCGACCAGGCGGCCACGGCCGCCCGTACGTCATCGCCGCCGGGGTCGCTGGCGAGGTCGGCGGCCGGGGGGTACAGCAGCGACCTGGCCGCCTCCCGGGCGCGCACCAGCTCGGGGTCGTCGGTCCGGTACAGCTCGGGGCGGAACATCACCTCGAAGTGGGCGCGGTGGGTGACGGCGAAGCGGACGTAGGCGACGCCGACCTCCAGGAAGCTGCCGGTCGTCTCGTCGGCCTCGCGCAGCGTTGCGGCCAGGCGCCGGAACCCGTCGGCGGCGACCGCGGTCAGCAGCCCGGCCTTGTCGCCGAAGTGGTGGGCCGGGGCGGCGTGGGAGACTCCGGCGCGGCGGGCCAGGTCACGCAGGCTGACCGCGGCCGGCCCGACCTCGAGGATCGCCTGGATGGCGGCTTCCAGCAGGACTCGTCGGAGGTCGCCGTGGTGGTAGGGGCGAGCGTCCTTGCCGGCTCGAGGAGTTGTGGGCACACCCCGAGTCTACCAGTGATCTTGCCATTGACAAGATCGAGGCCGAGAGCTATCTTGACGCTGACAAGATCGGCTCGTGGAAGGAGACATGATGGCGGAGCAGACCACATCTGCGGGATGGACCTTCCGGATCGGATCGACAGCGGGCATCGCCGGCGCGCTGGTGGCGATGGTCGGCAATCTCATCCACCCGGCGACACCCAGTGGGGACCCCGAAGGCGTGGCCCGGACGATCGCCGACAGCGAGATCTGGGTCCCTGACCACCTTGCGATCGTCCTCGGGTTGATCCTCATGCTCGGCGGCCTCGTCGCCATCGGCCACTCGATCCAGGGCGGGCTCCCAGGTGCCCTGGCCCGGTTGGGATCGGTCGCCGCGGTCGCGGGCATCACCGTGGGGCTGATCCTGGTCACCCTCGACGGCCTGGCGGCCAAGCAGATCGCCGAGGCATGGGCCACGGCGCCTCCCGAGGAACAGGCGGCCGCGCTGCGGCTGGTCCTGGCCGAGGAGACCATCAACTTCGCCCTGGCCGCCCTCTTCAACGTCCTCTTCGCCGGCGTGACCTTCATCCTCTACGGCCTCGCGGTGGCGTGGAGCCGGCTGTACCCGCGCTGGCTGGGATGGGTGGTCGTGGTCGCCGGACTCGGCTCGGTCGTCGCCGGCCTGGTTCAGGCGTACGTCGGCGAGTCCACCACGGTGACCAGGGTCCTGACCATCATCTTCCCCACCGTCATCACCCTGTGGGTGGTCCAGATGGGAGTGCTGCTGTTCCGGAAGGCGGCCTCACTGGAGCGTGCCATCGCGCGGGAGCTCTGAAGCGGCGCGCACGGGCAACGGGGGACCCCGTCCTGCAGGATCCTTGGCGACGGGGGCGAGCACCTCGGCCAGGCGCCGGACCCGGGCGTCGGCGGGCAGGTCGTCCAGCAGCACCGGCAGGGGCAGCGACCAGTTCGGGCGCTCGACCGTGGTGCCGGGGACGTTGGGCCGGTCGGGCGCCTCGACGGCGTCCTCCAGGGTGGCCGCCACCAGCATCGACGGGGTGCGGGCCAGGAAGGCGTAGAGCGCGGCGAGCACGGTGGCGACGTCCCGGGCGCCGCCGGGGTCGAGCAGGCCCTCGGCCTCGAGCAGGACCAGCAGGCTCTCGACCTCCTCGCGCCGGTCCTCCTCCGCCTCGCCAGCCCGGTCCGGGGGGACCACGCCGATCTCGCGGAGGTGGGCGAGGTCGGCGCCAGACAGGAAGCCGGCCACGGTGGGCAGGTCGTGGGTGGTGGCGGTGGCGAGCGCGAGCCGGGGGTAGCCGGCCGACGGGCACCGAGCGGCACCGTCCGGGCTGCGCTCGAACCAGGCGAGCCGGTAGGACAGGACGTCCTCGGCGGCCAGTCGCTCGCGCACGCCCGGCTCGACCGTGCCGAGGTCCTCGCCCACCACCAGCCCGCCGGCCCGGTGGCTCTCCAGGGCCAGGATGCCGAGCAGGTCGTCGGCCGGGTAGCGGACGTAGGTGCCCTCGGTCGGCGGGCGGCCCTCGGGGATCCAGAACAGCCGGAACAGCCCCATGACGTGGTCGATGCGGAGCCCCTGGGCGTGGCGGAGGCCGGCCCGGATGGTGTCCACGAAGGGCGCGTAGCCGCAGGCGGCCAGGCCGGCGGGCACGAACGGCGGGATGCCCCAGTCCTGCCCCTGGGGACCGAGGGCGTCCGGGGGCGCGCCGGCGGTGATGCCCGAGGCGAGCTGGCGCTGGAACGACCAGGCGTCGAACCCGCCCGGGTCGACCCCGACGGCCAGGTCGTTGACCAGCCCGACCGCCATCCTGGGGACCGCGGCGAGCTGCTCGTCGAGCAGCCACTGCAGGTAGGCGTGGTAGCCGACCTCGACCGGGTGGTCGTCAGGCCAGTCGATCACCGCGGGGCCGGCCGGGTCGCGGTAGCGGGCCGGCCACGCCCGCCAGTCCTCGCCCAGGGCGTGCTGCAGCGAGCAGAAGGTCGCATACCGGTCGAGGCCCGGCGTTGCGGCCCGGTAGGCCCGCAGCCGCCCCGACCGCTCGGGGTCCCGGGCCAGCGCGGCATGGCAGAGGCGCAGCGCCTCGTCCTTGAGCCGGGCCACGGCCTCCCGGTCGATGCGCCCGGCCTCGGTCAGGCGCCGTCCGGCCCCGGCCAGCTCGCCCAGGCGGGCGCCCTCGGCCGGCCCGAGCCGGCCCGCCTCGGGCACGTCCTCGACCCGCAGGTAGAGCGGGTTGCGGAACACCCGGCTGGACGGGTAGTAGGGGCTCGGCTGGGCCGGGGAGGCGGCGTGCAGCGGGTTGAGCAGCGCGAACCCGGCCCCGAGGGAGCCGGCGAACAGGCCAAGACCGGCCAGGTCGCCGAGGTCGCCGGCACCCCAGCTCGCCCGTGAGCGCAGCCCGTAGAGCTGCACCGTCAAGCCCCAGGCCCGCCCCTCCTCGCGGAGCTGGGCGGGCAGGTGGCAGCGGGGCGGCGCCACCACCAGCAGGGTGGCGCCCTCCGGGCCGAGCACCCGGTGGTAGCCGAGCGGCAGGTCGCCGGGCAGGGACTCCGGCAAGGGCCGCTCCTCGCCCGTCTCGAGCACGAGCCGGAACGGCCCGCCGGTCCAGGTCCCGACCCTGGCCGGCCCGGGTGAGCCCGGCCACCCTGGGCAGGGCGAGGAGCCCCTGGAATCATGGCCGGACGCTGCGGCGGGTCCGGAGACGGCCGGTGGCGGGCTACCGGACGCCCCGGCAGGCAGGGAAGCTCCCAGGAGATGCGTGGCTGGCGTGGCCGGAGCGCCCGGGCCGCTCCGGAGCACCACGACCGGCGGTTGGCCACCGGCCCCCGGTGGCGGGACCAGCCCGGCGTCCGGGTCGACGCCCATGCCGTCGAGCACGGCCCGCAGGGTGGCCTCGGTGACCTCGTACCGGCGGCCGGTCGCGTCGGAGAACGAGGTCGCCACCCCGAGCGCCTCGGCGCACGTTCTGAGCTGGTCAACGGCCATGCGCGTCACCTTACCGCCTGCCGGGATTTCACGGCGGTTGCGGGACTACGGCAGACTTGACGCTACGATGACCAGGAAACGCCGCTGATGGTGGTGGCCGGAGAGCCCGTCTGGCCCGGCCAGCCCTACCCGCTCGGAGCGACCTGGGACGGCGAGGGCACCAACTTCGCGGTCTTCTCCGAGGGTGCCGAGGCGGTCGAGCTCTGCCTGTTCGACGAGGCGGGCGCCGAGCGCCGCATCGGGCTGCCCGAGGTGACCGCGCACGTCTGGCACGGCTACGTGCCCGAGGTCGGCCCCGGCCGGCGCTACGGCTTCCGCGTCCACGGCCCCTACGACCCCGACCACGGGCACCGCTTCAACCCGGCCAAGCTGCTCATCGACCCGTACGCGCGGGCGGTCGAGGGCCGGGTCGACTGGGACGACTCGGTGTTCGGCTACCGGGTGGGCGCCGACGACCTCGTCCGCGACGACCGCGACAGCGCACCCCACGTGCCCAAGTCGGTCGTGGTCCACGACGCGTTCCCGTGGGGCGAGGACCGCAGCCCGAACGTGCCCTGGGCCGACACCATCATCTACGAGGCCCACGTGCGCGGCTTCACCATCCGCCACCCCGACGTCCCCGCCCACCAGCGCGGCACCTACGCCGCCATGGGCTCCCCACCGGTCGTCGAGCACCTGCGCAGTCTCGGCGTCACCACCCTCGAACTGCTCCCCGTCCACCACTACGTCTCCGAGGACGCGGTCGTGAAGCGGGGCCTGACCAACTACTGGGGCTACAACTCGATGGGCTTCTTCGCGCCCGAGGCGCGCTACTCGTCCACCGGGAGCCGGGGCGAGCAGGTCCGGGAGTTCAAGGCGATGGTCCGCAACCTGCACGCCGCCGGCATCGAGGTGATCCTCGACGTGGTCTACAACCACACCGCCGAGGGCAACCAGATGGGCCCCACCCTGTCGTTCCGCGGCCTTGACAACCGTGGCTACTACCGGACCATCGACCAGAACCCGCGCTACTACATGGACTACACCGGCTGCGGCAACACCCTGAACGTGCGCCATCCCCAGGTGCTCGCGCTGATCATGGACTCGCTGCGCTACTGGGTGACCGAGATGCACGTGGACGGGTTCCGCTTCGACCTGGCCAGCGCGCTCGCCCGCAGCTTCCACGAGGTCGACCGGCTGTCGGCCTTCTTCGACCTCATCCACCAGGACCCGGTGGTGAGCCGGGTGAAGCTGATCGCCGAGCCCTGGGACGTGGGCGAGGGCGGCTACCAGGTCGGCAACTTCCCGGTCCTGTGGACCGAGTGGAACGGCCGCTACCGCGACACCATGCGGGACTTCTGGCGGGTGGCCCGGACCGGCGTGGCCGACGTCGCCTACCGGCTGACCGGCTCGTCCGACCTGTACCAGGACGACGGCCGCCGGCCCTACGCCAGCATCAACTTCGTCACCGCCCACGACGGCTTCACCCTGAACGACCTGGTCAGCTACAACGACAAGCACAACGAGGCCAACGGCGAGGGCAACCGCGACGGCGACAGCCACAACCGCTCGTGGAACTGCGGGGTCGAGGGGCCCACCGACGACCCCGAGGTGCTCGCCCTGCGCGAGCGGCAGAAGCGCAACTTCCTGGCCAGCCTGCTGCTGTCGGCCGGGGTGCCGATGCTGGTGGCGGGCGACGAGCTGTCCCGCACCCAGCAGGGCAACAACAACGCCTACTGCCAGGACTCGGAGATCTCCTGGGTGGACTGGGAGCTGGGCGAGCACGCCGAGCCGCTGCTCGAGTTCACCCGCGCGGTCATCGCGCTGCGCGCCAGCCACCCGGTCTTCCGCCGGCGCAAGTTCTTCCAGGGCCAGGCCATCCACGGCTCGGGGGTCAAGGACATCGGCTGGTTCACCCCGGACGGCACCGAGATGGACCAGGCCGACTGGGCCGCGCCCGACGTGCAGACGCTGGGCGTGTTCCTCAACGGCCAGGAGATCCCGCACCGCGGGCCGCGTGGCGAGCGCATCGTGGACGACAGCTTCCTGCTGCTGCTGAACGGCGGGCCCGAGCCGGCCATGTTCACCCTGCCCGGCCGCCCCTGGGGCAAGGAGTACGAGCTGGTACTGGACACCGGTCTGGCCTTCGTGCTCCCGGCCGGGGCCGACGCGCCCACCTACCTGGCCGGCGAGGAGCTGTCGATGGCCTCCCGCTCGGTCGCCGTCCTCCGCAAGCGCGCATGACCCCCGAAGTTCTTGGTACATTGGTACCAGGAACTTGCGCGCACCGGAGGTTCGCCGTGTCGGCATGGATCTACCTGACCGTCGCCATCCTGGCCGAGGTGACCGGGACGGTCGCCCTGCGCTACACCGAGGGCTTCTCCCGCCCGCTCCCGCTCGCGATCGTCGTGGCCGGCTACGGGCTCGCCTTCTACCTGCTCACACGCACCCTGAAGGAGCTGTCGCTCGGCCTGACCTACGCCGTCTGGGCCGGCGCCGGCACCGCGCTGGTGGCGCTGGTCGGCATGCTCGCCCTCGACGAGCCGGTGAACGCTCCCAAGCTGCTCGGTCTGGTCCTGGTGATCGCCGGCATCGTGAGCCTCAACCTCGGCGGCGCCCACTGACCGGGACGAACGCAGCCTGGTCCCCGGCGCGCGAGGCCGGCCGGCGCGAGCGCGGGTTGCGCAGGCGGCGGGCGATCCTGGAGGCGACCCTCGGGATCATCGGCGAGCAGGGCACCGCGGCCGTCACCCACCGCGCGGTGGCCGCGGCGGCCGGCGTGCCGCTGGCCGCCACCACCTACTACTTCGCGTCAAAGGACGACCTGCTCGACCAGACGCTGCGCTTCGCGGCCGAGGAGGAGCTGGCCGCCCTGGAGCGCGACGTCCTGCCCGCCCCGGACGCCGCCACCCTCTCCGAGGCGGTCGACCGGCTCTGCGCGGTCGTCTGGCACAGCTACCGGACCCGCGGCCGGGTGCGGGCGCTCGCCCTCTACGAGATCTACCTGGAGGCCGCCCGCCGGCCGGCCCTGCGCCCGGTCGCCCAGGAGTGGAACGAGGCGTGCGTGCGGCTGCTCGTGCCCGGGCTGCGCGGGCTCGGCATCGCCGAGCCCGAGGCGGCCGCCCGCCTGGTGCTCGCGATGCTGGACGGGTTCATGATCGAGGACCTCGGCACCCACCAGCCCGGCTTCGAGCAGCGCGTCCTCCGCCCGAGCGTCGAGCGCCTGCTCCGCGCCCTGGGCGGCGCCCCCGACTGAGGGAGACCCGGAGCCCTCCCGCCGGTATCGTCGGGGCAGACCAGCCGATGCCAGCGCCAGAGGGCAGGCCAGCCGATGCCAGCGCCCAGAGGGAGGAGCACCACCTGACGGCCCCGCAGTCCACCTACCGCGTCCAGCTCTCGGCCCGGTTCCCGTTCGAGGCCGCCCGCGCCGTCGTCCCCTACCTGGCCGACCTCGGCGTCTCCCACCTGTACACGTCGCCGGTGCTCCGGGCCAGGTCCGGCTCGCCCCATGGCTACGACATCGTCGACCCCACCCAGGTCGGCCCCGAGCTGGGCGGCGAGCCCGGCCTCCGTGCCCTGGTCGGGTCGCTCCGGGCCCACGGCATGGGCCTGGTCGTCGACCTCGTGCCCAACCACATGGCCGCCTCGGCCGAGAACCCCTGGTGGGTCGAGACCCTGCGCCACGGGCGGGCCTCGCCGTACGCCGAGGTCTTCGACGTCGACTGGGAGGCGGCCCGCGGCCGGGTGCGGCTGCCGGTCCTCGGCGGCCCGCTCCAGCAGGTGGCCGGGGAGATCGAGGTCGGCGGCGGCTGGGTCCGCTACCACGAGCACCGCTTCCCCCTCGCCCCGGGCACGACCCGCCTCGACGAGCAGCACTACGAGCTGGTCGACTGGCGCCGGGCCGCGGTCGACGGCAACTACCGGCGCTTCTTCGACATCGACGAGCTGGTCGGGGTCAGGCAGGAGGACCCGGAGGTCTTCGAGCTGACCCACGCCACCGTCCTGCGGCTGGTGGCCGAGGGGCTGGTGGACGGGTTGCGCATCGACCACGTGGACGGCTTGGCCGACCCGGCCGGCTACCTCGAGCGCCTGGCCGGCCGCGGCGTCCCCTGGGTCGTGGTCGAGAAGATCCTCGAGTCGAGCGAGCGCCTGCCGCCCTGGCCGGTGGCCGGCACCACCGGCTACGAGTTCCTCGCCCTGGCCGACGGCCTGTTCGTCGACCCCGAGGCGGCCGGGCCGTTCACCGACCGGTACGCAAGGCTCACCGGCCGGGACCCCAACTCGGTCGCCCTGGCCGTCCGCTGCAAGCGCGCGGTGCTGGCCCGCTCGTTCGGCGGCGAGGTCGACGCGGTGGCCAGGCGGCTGGCCGGGGACCGGGCCGGGAACCGGGCCGCCGTGGTCGAGCTGGCCGCCCAGTACCCCGTCTACCGGACCTACGTGACCGACCGGGCCTCTGAGGCCGACCGGGCCGTGGTCGCCGCAGCCCGCGGCGCCTGCGAGGACGGCCTCTGGGCAGACGGGGAGGCCGAGGACGACCCGGCCGGCCGCCGCCCTGCCGCTGACGGGCGTGCCAGGGACGACCCGGCCGGCCGCCGCCCTGCCGCTGACGGGCGTGCCAGGGACGACCCGGCCGGCGAGGGGTCCGGGCTGGCGGTCGGACGGCTCGCCGCCGCCCTGTGCCTGGACGACCCGGCGGCGGACCCGGAGGCGGTGCGCCGGTTCCAGCAGCTCACCGGCCCGGCCATGGCCAAGGGGGTGGAGGACACCGCCCTGTACCGGGACACCCGCATGGTGGCCCGCAACGAGGTCGGCGGCGACCTGGCCCGCTTCGGCCGGACGGTGGCCGAGCTGCACGCCGCCAACGCCGAGCGGGAGAGGCGCTGGCCCCGCAGCCTGCTCGCCACCTCCACCCACGACACCAAGCGGGGCGAGGACGTGCGGGCCAGGCTCGCCGTGCTCACCGCCCACCCCCAGCGCTGGTGGGAGCTGGCCGAGCGCTGGACCGGCCGGCTCGCCTCCGGGGTCGAGCCCGCCGACGCCCTGCTGCTGTGGCAGACGATGGCCGGTGCGTGGCCGCTCGAGCGAGAGCGCTGCCTCGCCTACATGGAGAAGGCGGTGCGCGAGGCCAAGCTGCGCACGAGCTGGTCCGACCCCGACCCCGCCTACGAGGCGGCCGTGCGCGGCCTGGTCGAGCGCGCCTACACCGACCACGCCTTCCGGGCCGAGCTGGACGAGCTGGTCGCCGAGATCGCCCCCGCGGGCCGGGTCAACGCCGCCGGCCTCGCCCTGCTGCGGCTCACCAGCCCCGGCGTGCCCGACACCTACCAGGGCACCGAGGTCGAGCAGCTCACGCTGGTGGACCCCGACAACCGGCGCCCGGCCCCGTTCGCCGCCGACGGGTCGCTGAAGTACCGGGTCACCCGGGCCGCGCTGCGCCTGCGCCGCGGCCGGCCGGAGCTGTTCGCCGGCTACCGCCCGCTGGCCGCCCCCGACCGGCTGGTCGCGTTCGCCCGTGGCGGCGACCGCCTGGCCGTGCTGGTCAGCCGTTTCGGCGGGCCGCCCCCGGCCGAGCGGGTAGACCTTCCCGCCGGGCGGTGGCGGGACGTGCTCACCGGCGCCGCCCTGCCCGGCGGCCCCACACCTGCCGGCGACCTCACCACCGAGCTGCCCCACGCGCTGCTGGTGCGGGCCTGAGAGGCTTCCAGGCGTTCGAGGAGGGCGGGCGCCCCCGGGAGCGGATCGTATGCGAGCGGTGCGACCGCCACGGGCGGTCAGCGCGGCGGGTGGAGCACCCGGCGGTCGGTCGCCACGCGGCCACGGCCGCGACCGGCAGCCCCGGCCGCGACCGGCAGCCCCGGCCGCGACCGGTAGCCCCGGCCGCGACCGGTAGCCCCGGCCGCGACCGGTAGCCCCGGCCGTGGCGCGGCGAGCTGGTTTCGGGAGGGGCCTGCCGGGTAGGCTGCTGCACTGGTTTCGCCCGGATCATGCGATTGACCACGATCTGCGGAGTTCACTGGCCCGGGACCGGAGATGACCCTCGACGCCGACCTCCTGCGCGCGGCAAGGGAGCAGCGCGACCGGCTGCGAGGGCTGCGGCACGAGGTCGGCCGGCTCACCGACGCGTTTCACCGCCAGATCCGGCTGCTGTACAAGGCCGGCGGGTCGCCGTGGGAGATCGCCGACCGACTCGGCCTCCCCGACGAGCAGGTCCGGAGGATCCTCGGTACCGGCACCGCGGACGACCCGGGTGCCGCCGCCGCGAACGGCCCACACCCGGCCGGCGACACCGGCGGCGGGTCCGACCAGCAGGGCGGCGGGTCCGTGCCGCAGGGCGGTTCGCCGCCCGCTGCCGGAACCGGCGGTCAAGCTGGGCGAGCGGCTGGGCGGGGGGCTGTCCGATTGTCCCTGGCCTGCTCGTTCTGCGGGACAGGCAAGGGCCAGGGGCGCAGGCTGGTCGCCGGCCCCGGTGTCGCCGTGTGCGACCGCTGCGTCCGGCTCGCCCTGGAGGTCGTCGTCGAAGGCGTGGGCCGGGAGCCCGGGCTCCGGCTGGTGAACGGCGAGGGCCCGGAGCAGGCGTCGGCCTGCAGCTTCTGCCACAAGGCGCTCCGCCGGGTCGGGCGGCTGGTGCGCGGCAGGGACGGCGTCCACGTCTGCGGGGAGTGCCTCGACCTCTGCGCCGAGATCCTGGCCGAATAGGCTCGCTCCTGGCTGGGCTGGCTGGGCTGGCTGGGCTGGCTGGGCTGGCTGGGCTGGCTGGGCTGGCTGGGCTGGCCGACGCCTGGCGGCCCTACCGCACCTGGGTCGTGCTGCTGCTCAGGGTCCTGCTCGAAGCCGAGACCCACGAGATCGTGGGCGGCGGCGTCCCCGCGTTCGCTGAGCAGGAACGAGGCCGGTCGCCTATTGTTCGGTCGTGCAGGCAAGAACCGCCACACTGGCCGACTTCGACGGTCTGGTCGCCCTCTGGAAGGGCGCCGGGCTGAGGCTCCGGCTCGAGCCTCTGATGGAGGAGCTCGCGAGCGTGCTGGAACGCGACCCTGACCTGGTCCTGGTGGTCGAGGACGGCGGCTCGATCGTGGCCTCGGTGCTCGGGACCTGGGACGGGCGGCGGGGCTGGGTGAACCGGTTGGCCACCCACCCGGGCCATCAGGGCCGCGGCCTGGCCCGGCTGCTCATCACCGAGCTGGAGAGGCGCCTGCGGGCCAAGGGCTGCCGCAAGGTGAACCTGCTCATCGAGCCGGAAAACGCGGCTGTCGTGGCCTGGTACGAGCGCCTGGGCTACCGGCGCGACGACCTCATCTTCATGGAGAAGCTCCTTTGAGAACTTGCGGCAGTCGATGGACCGGGAGCGGAAGGCACGGGTGAGGGTCGTCCACGAGGCTCGTCCAGCTCGGCGAAGAAGCCGCCCGCATCGGCCTCGACTCCCCACCCGCGGCTTCGCCCCCACGAAACGGCTTCGCCCCGACGAAACGGCTTCGCCCCCACGAAGCGGACTACCTGTCAGGCCCAGGCGACCAGGCCGAGCTCGGAGGGGTCGACGATGCCGTCGTGGTGGGGGACGACCCGGACGGTGTAGCCGAAGGCGCCCGGGACGGCCAGGGGGACCTCGCCCTCGAACGTCCAGGCGCCGTCCGCCTGGCCGTTCTGCTTGAGCGGCATCGTCTCGGCCCTGGACAGCTCGTCGGCGTCGTCGACCCGGCCGTAGGTGACCTGGACCTCGACCTCGTCGGGCTCGAGGGAGCCGAGCTCGACCAAGGCCCGCACGGGCAGCCGGGCGCCGAGCGAGCGGTCCTCCTCGGCCGACTCGACCCGGCGCACGCGCACGCCCGCCCACGCCTCGGTGACCCGCCGCTTCCACTCGCCCAGCTCCCGGGAGGCGGCGTAGCCGCCCGTCCTGAGCAGCCCCGAGCTGGACGCGGCGGGCAGGTAGAGCCGCTCGGTGTAGTCGCGCACCATGCGCGAGGCGAGCACGGCGGGCCCCAGCGAGGTGAAGTTGTGCTTGACCCGGCCCACCCACGCGGTGGGCACGCCGGCCTCGGTGCGCCCGTCGTAGAACAGCGGGAGGACCTCTTGCTCGAGCAGGTCGTAGATGGCCGACGCCTCCAGCTCGTCGCGGCGGTCGGCCGGGATGCTGGGGTCGTCGGCGGACGGGATGGCCCAGCCGTTCCCGCCGTCGTACAGCTCGTCCCACCAGCCGTCACGGATCGACAGGTTGAGGCAGCCGTTGAGGGCCGCCTTCATCCCGCTGGTGCCGCACGCCTCGTAGGGGCGGAGCGGGTTGTTGAGCCAGACGTCGGCCCCGGCGACCAGCGTGCGGGCCATGGCCATGTCGTAGTCGGGCAGGAAGGCGATGCGGTGGCGCACCTTGGCGTCGGCCGCGAAGCGGGCGAAGTCGGCGATCAGCGACTTGCCGCCCTCGTCGGCCGGGTGGGCCTTGCCGGCGATCAGGAGCTGGATGGGCCGCTCGGCGTCGAGCAGCAGCCGCGCGAGCCGCTCCGGGTCGCGGAGCAGCAGGGTGAGCCGCTTGTAGGACGGCACCCGGCGGGCGAACCCGACGGTCAGCACCTCGGGGTCGAACGCCCGGTCGATCCAGCCGAGCTGCCCCTCGATCGCGCCCCGGGCACGCCAGGCCGCCTTGAGCCGGGCCCGGACGTCGGCGACCAGGCGCCGGCGCGCGGTCCCGCGGACGCGCCAGATCTCCTCGTCGGGCGCGTCGAGCAGGGCCTCCCAGCCCTTGTCGGAGCTGCGCCAGCCGTGGCCCAGGTGGCGGTCGAACAGCTCCGACCACTCCCGGTTGACCCAGGTGCCGGCGTGCACGCCGTTGGTGACGTGGCCGATCGGCACCTCGGAGGGGTCGAACCCCGGCCACAGGCCCTTGAACATGTCGCGCGAGACCTCGCCGTGGAGCCGGCTCACGCCGTTGGACCGCTGGGCCAGGCGGAGTCCCATGACCGCCATGTTGAACATGGAGTGGTCGCCGTCCGGCTCGGCGCCGAGGTCCATGATCTGGTCGACCGACAGGCCGGTGGCGACCCCGCCGGGGCCGAAGTACCGCTCGATGAACGAGCGCGGGAAGCGGTCGATGCCGGCGGGGACCGGCGTGTGGGTGGTGAAGATCGTCCCGCCCCTGACCGCCTCGACGGCGGTGCGGGCGTCGAGCCCCTTGTCCTCGATCAGGCGGCGGATGCGCTCGAGCCCGAGGAAGCCGGCGTGGCCCTCGTTGGTGTGGAACACCTCGGGCTCGATGCCGAGCACGTCGAGCGCGCGCACGCCGCCGATGCCGAGCAGGATCTCCTGGCGGAGCCGGTGCTCACCGCCGCCGCCGTAGAGCCGGTCGGTGACCGCCCGCTCGGCCGGGGCGTTCTCGTCGACGTCGGAGTCGAGCAGGAGCACCGACACCCGGCCGACCTCGGCCCGCCAGACCTGGGCGTGGAGGGTGGCGTCGGGCAGCCCCACGGCGACCAGGGCCGGCTTGCCGGCGCGGTCGGTGACGAGCTCGAGGGGGAGCTCGTGGGGGTTGAAGGCGGGGTAGGCCTCCTGCTGGCGGCCGTCGGCGGTCAGCGACTGGCGGAAGTAGCCCGACCGGTAGAACAGGCCGACGCCGACCAGGGGCAGCCCGAGGTCGCTGGCCGCCTTGAGATGGTCGCCGGCGAGCACGCCCAGGCCGCCCGAGTACTGCGGCAGGACTTCGCTGATGCCGAACTCGGGCGAGAAGTACGCGATGCTGGAAGGCGCGCCGGCCAGGCCCTGGTACCAGCGGGGCTCGGTCAGGTAGCGGTCGAGGGCGGCCCTGGCCTCGGCGAGGCGGGACAGGAACTCGGGGTCGGCGGCGACCTTCTCGAGCCGCTCGGGGTCGGCCTCGTTGAGCATCCGCAAGGGGTTGTGGCCGCTGGACTCCCACCCCTGAGGGTCGATGGCGGCGAACAGGTCCTGCGTCGCCGGGTCCCAGGACCAGCGGAGGTTGCGGGCCAGGACGCGCAGCGGCTGGAGGGCGGTGGGCACGGTGGGAAGCACCGTGAAGCGGCGTAGAGGTTTCATAACCATCGACTATACAAGTGCGCTGGTCGGGTCGAGCCGCTCGACCTAGCCGTTCCGTCCCATCTTGGTCACATTTGGTGACCTCTTGTCGGTCGCGCTCGGTAGTCCGGAGGGCATGGGTTTACCGGTGGTCGTGGCGCGGTGAAACTGAGAGAGAAAACGGGTCGAGCGGACCGGCGTCATGGCCGGGGATGGTAGGTTGCTGGGCATGATTGGGCGTATCGTCATCGAGGACATCAGGCCACAAGTCGACTGCGGGGGCTGGTCGGCCCGGGCGGTGGCAGGCGAGACCATCCCGGTCGAGGCGACGGTCTTCCGGGACGGGCACGACATCATCGCGGCCTGCGTGCGGCTGTCCGGCCCCGGGGACAGAAGGGCCCAGCTCCTGCCGATGACCGAGGTCGGCCAGGGTCTCGACCGCTGGCGGGCCGAGGTGACGCTGCCCCGGACGGGCTTCTGGACGATCGTGGTCGAGGCGTGGCGGGACGAGATCGCCACCTGGCGCCGCGACACCTGGAAGAAGCTGGACGCCGGCCGCGACGTCGCCCTCGAGCTGGAGGAAGGGGCGCGCCTGTTCGAGGCGGCCGCCCACGGCGTGCCCGCCCAGACCCGGCAGCTCGTCGCCGACGTCGCCACGGGGCTGCGCAACGAGGCGGCCGACCCGGCCGAGCGCCTCGCCGCGGCCAGCGACGGGGTCGTGATCGAGCTGCTGGAGCGCCACCCGATGCGCTCGGTCACGAAATCCAGGCGGCTGGCCGTGTGGGTCGACCGGCCCCGCGCCCTCTACGGCGCCTGGTACGAGTTCTTCCCCCGGTCCGAGGGGGCGACGGAGACGTCGAGCGGCACCTTCAAGACCGCGGCCGAGCGGCTGCCCGCGATCGCCGCGATGGGCTTCGACGTCGTCTACCTGCCCCCGGTCCACCCGATCGGCAGCACCCACCGCAAGGGGCCGAACAACACCCTGGACCTGGGCCCGGACGACCCGGGCAGCCCGTGGGCGATCGGCGGCGAGGCCGGGGGCCACGACGCCGTCCACCCCGACCTCGGGACCATCGATGACTTCGACGCGTTCGTGGCGCGGGCCAGGGAGCTCGGGCTCGAGGTCGCGCTCGACTACGCGCTGCAGTGCTCGCCCGACCACCCCTGGGTGTCCGAGCACCCGGAGTGGTTCCACATCCGGCCCGACGGCTCCATCGCCTACGCCGAGAACCCGCCAAAGGTCTACCAGGACATCTACCCGCTGAACTTCGACAACCCGGACGCGCCCGGGCTCTGGGCGGCCTGCAAGGGCGTGCTCGACCACTGGATCGCCCACGGCGTGCGCATCTTCCGGGTCGACAACCCCCACACCAAGCCGCTGCAGTTCTGGGAGTGGCTGATCGCGGCGGTCAAGGCCGAGCACCCGGACGTGCTGTTCCTCTCCGAGGCGTTCACCCGCCCGCCGATGATGCGGGCGCTGGCCAAGGTCGGCTTCACCCAGTCCTACACCTACTTCACCTGGCGGAACTCCAAGGCCGAGCTGGAGGAGTACGCCAACGAACTCGCCCACGGCCCGGCGGCCGAGTACATGCGGCCCAACTTCTTCGTCAACACCCCTGACATCCTGCACGCCTACCTCCAGCACGGCGGGGTGCCGGCGTTCAAGGTGCGGGCGGCGCTCGCCTCGATGCTGTCGCCCTCCTGGGGCGTGTACTCCGGGTACGAGCTGTACGAGCACGTGCCGGTCCGGCCAGGCTCCGAGGAGTACCTCGACTCCGAGAAGTACCAGTACCGGCCGAGGGACTGGTCGCAGCCGTCGCTGGCGCCCTACCTGGCCCGGCTGAACGAGGTCCGGCGGGCCCACCCGGCCCTGCACTGGCTGCGCAACCTCCGCTTCCACCTGGTCGACTCGCCCGACGTCCTGGCCTTCTCCAAGCGGGCAGGGGAGGACACGGTGCTGGTGGTGGTGAACCTGAACCCCTACGAGGCCCGCGACACCTTCGTCCGCCTGTGGCTGCCCGCGCTCGGCCTGGACTGGGACACCGGCGCGTTCGACGTCTACGACGAGCTGACCGGCACCACCCACACCTGGTACGGGTCGACCAACTACGTCCGCCTCGATCCCTACACGGAGCCAGCGCACGTCCTCCACGTCCGGCGAAGGTAGGCCGCCATGACCGAGCTCGAGACCCGGCTGGTCGAGTTCCTGCCCCACCAGCGGTGGTTCGCCGGCAAGGGCCGGTCGGTGGTGGAGGTCAGGGTCGAGGCGTCGGTGGCGCTGCGTACCCCGCTGCCCAGCCTGCACATGGTCGTGGTCGCGGTCGCCTACGCCGACGGGGGGGTCGAGCGCTACTCGGTGCCCATGGGCCACGACCGCGGGCCCGAGGCCCGCCAGCTCGCGATCCGGCGCCCGGAGGCCGTCATCCTGGAGACGGGCCCGCCCCAGGCGGGCGTGTTCTACGACGCGGTCGCCGACGAGCGCCTGGGCTCGGTCTTCCTCGACCACCTCAGCAAGGGCGCCACCCTGGACGAGGTGCGCTTCCACAAGCGGCCGGACTGGTCGGACACGCTCCGCGGGCCCGGCCGGCTGCTCGACGCCGAGCAGTCGAACTCCTCGCTGGTGTTCGGCGACCGGCTCATCCTCAAGCTGTTCCGCCGCCTCCAGCCCGGGGTCAACCCCGAGCTCGAGGTGACCCGCGCGCTCACCGCCAAGGGATTCCGGGCGTGCCCGGCGCCGCTGGGCTGGATCGACGGGCTGGGCTCGACCCTCGGCATCCTGCAGCCCTACTACGCGGCCAGCGTGGAGGGCTGGAAGCTGGCCACCGAGCGGGTCGTCGACCACTACGAGACGGGCGACGCGGCCGGCAACTTCGCCACCGAGGCACGCGAGCTCGGCCAGCTCACCGCCGACATGCACGGCGCGCTGGCCAGCGCCCTGCCCATGGTGGCCTCGGCCCAGCCCGACCTCGGCCACCTCTCCGCCCGCCTGCTCGGGCAGCTCACCCAGGTGGCCGCGCTCGTGCCCGAGCTCCGCCCCCACAAGGACGCCATCGAGGGCGTCTACGCCAAGGCGGAGGCGGCCGGGGGTGCCAGGCACCTGCAACGCATCCACGGCGACTACCATCTGGGCCAGGTGCTCCGCATCGCCGGTCCGGTGCTCGGCACCGCCGGCCAGGCGCAACGCACCGCCGGGCCGGTGCAGCGCACCACCGGGCCGGTCGGCCGGGCGGGCAGGCCCGGGGCCGCGGGACCGGCCGGTCCCCCTGGCGAGCCGTCCTGGATGGTCATCGACTGGGAGGGGGAGCCCGCCCGCAGCCTCGAGGAGCGCCGCCGGCTCGCCAGCCCGCTGCAGGACGTGGCCGGCATGCTGCGCTCGTTCGACTACGCGGCGAGCCAGCCGCTGGTGCTCGGCGAGGACCCCGACACCCCCGGCCCGAGCCGCAAGGAGCTGGAACGCCTGGAGGGGATCGCGGCCGCCTGGGTCGAGGCGAACCGGGCAGCGTTCCTGGACGGCTACCTCGGCCGGGCCAGGGAGGCCGGCTGGCTGCCCGGCGACCACGAGCTGCTGCTGCGCACGTTTGAGCTGGACAAGGCGGTCTATGAGGTGATGTACGAAGCCAGGCACCGGCCGGGGTGGCTCTCCATCCCGCTCGGTGGCATCCGCCGACTGCTCGGGAGCTGACCAGATGCCAACCCCAACGCTCGGCCGCGAGGAGATCGAGCTGCTCGTCCGCGGCGCTCACCACGAGCCGCACAGCGTCCTCGGTGCCCACCCCACCGGCGGCCAGGTCGCCATCCGGGTCTGGCGGCCCGACGCGACCGAGGTGACCGCCGTGCTCGCCGGGGACGGTGAGCGGGTCAAGCTCACCCAGGTCCACCCGGCCGGCCTGTTCGAGGGCCTGGTGGACGGCGAACAGGTGCCCAGCTACCGGCTCGAGGTCGCCTACGGCGACCGCTCGTACACGGTCGACGACCCCTACCGGTTCCTGCCCACGATCGGGGAGATCGACCAGCACCTGTTCGGCGAGGGCAGGCACGAGCGGCTCTGGGAGAAGCTCGGCGCCCACGAGCGCACGCTCGACGGCGTGGCCGGGACCTCGTTCGCGGTCTGGGCGCCCAACGCCAGGGCCGTCCGGGTGGTGGGCGACTTCAACGGCTGGAACGGCCGCCTGCACCCGATGCGCTCGCTCGGCGCCTCCGGCATCTGGGAGCTGTTCGTGCCCGGTGTCGGCGCCGGCGTGAAGTACAAGTACGAGCTGATCACCGCGCAGGGAGCGCTCACGCTGAAGGCCGACCCGTTCGGGTTCGCGACCGTGGCGCCTCCGGGCACCGACAGCGTCGTGTTCACCTCCGCCCACGAATGGGGCGACAGCGACTGGATGGCCACCCGCGACCGGCGCCACAAGGTCGACGCCCCGGTCTCGGTCTACGAGGTCCACCTCGGGTCGTGGCGTCACGGTCTCACCTACCGCGAGCTGGCCGAGCAGCTGCCCGACTACGTGGCCGACCTGGGCTTCACCCACGTCGAGTTCATGCCGGTGGCCGAGCACCCCTACGGCGCCTCGTGGGGCTACCAGGTCTCGGCCTACTACGCGCCCACCGCCCGCCACGGCACGCCCGACGACTTCCGCAAGCTGGTCGACCGGCTGCACCAGCGCGGCATCGGCGTGCTCGTCGACTGGGTGCCCGCCCACTTCCCCAAGGACGTGTTCGCGCTCGCCCGCTTCGACGGCACCGCCCTGTACGAGCACGACGACCCGCGCCGGGGCGAGCACCCGGACTGGGGCTCGCTCGTGTTCAACCTGGGCCGCAACGAGGTGCGCAACTTCCTCATCGCCAACGCGCTGTTCTGGCTCGAGGAGTATCACATCGACGGGCTGCGGGTCGACGCGGTCGCCTCCATGCTCTACCTGGACTACTCCCGCGACGAAGGGGAGTGGGTGCCGAACGAGTACGGCGGCAACGAGGACCTGGACGCGGTCCGGTTCCTCAAGGACGTCAACACCGTCGTCTACCAGGAGCACCCGGGCGTGGTGACCATCGCCGAGGAGTCGACCGCCTGGCCGGCGGTGTCCCGGCCCGTCTACGTCGGCGGCCTGGGGTTCGGGTTCAAGTGGAACATGGGCTGGATGCACGACACGCTCGACTACATCGCCAAGGACCCGATCTACCGGCGCTTCCACCACCACGAGCTGACCTTCGCCATGATGTACGCGTTCAGCGAGAACTTCGTGCTGCCGGTCTCCCACGACGAGGTGGTCCACGGCAAGCGCTCGCTGCTCGGCAAGATGCCGGGCGACACCTGGCGCCGGTTCGCCAACCTGCGCGCCTACCTTGCGTTCATGTGGGCCCACCCCGGCAAGCAGCTGCTGTTCATGGGCTGCGAGCTGGCCCAGGAGGCCGAGTGGTCCAACGAGCGCTCGATCGACTGGGATGCGCTCGCCGACCCCGACCACCGCGGCGTCCAGGACCTGGTGCGGGACCTGAACCGGGTCTACCGCGCGCAGCCGGCGCTGTACGAGCGCGACGCCGAGCCGGCCGGGTTCGGCTGGATCGACCCCAACGACACCGACGAGAACGCGCTGTCGTTCATCCGCTGGAGCGCCAAGGGCGAGCCGCTGGTCTGCCTGTGCAACTTCTCCCCCGTGGTCAGGGAGGACCACCGGGTCGGCCTGCCCAGGACCGGGCGGTGGAAGGAGGTCCTCAACACCGACGCCGGCGCCTACGGCGGGTCGAACGTCGGCAACCTCGGCGTGGTCCAGGCCGAGGAGATCGGCTGGGACGGCCAGCCCGCCTCCGCCCGGGTCACCCTGCCCCCGCTCGCCACGGTCTGGCTCACCCCGGAGGCACCGCGGGAACGGCCCCAGGCCCCCGGGTCGACGTCCGCCTCCGGGTCGAGGTCCGCCTCCGGGTCGAGGTCCCCCTCGGGGTCGAGATCCCCCTCCGGGTCGAGATCCCCCTCCGGGTCGAGGTCCCCCTCCGGGTCAACGTCCCCGTCGGGGTCGAGGTCCCCTTCCGGGAACGACCAGCGCCGGTAGCCCGCAGGATGCGCCCCCGCGCTCCGAGGACGCCCGGGAGCCCCCGCGCTCCGAGGACGCCCACGAGCCCCGGTGCCCGGAGGACGCCCAGGCTCGGGCCGAGGCTGTTCGACGGCGGGGCCGAGCTCGCGGTCTGGGCGCCGGAGGTGGGCTCCGTGGCCGTGCGGCTGGGTGGGCGGACCGTGCTCCTGGAGCGGGAGGAGCGCGGGGTCTGGCGGGGTGTGGTCGAAGGCGCCCGCCCCGGCGACGACTACCTGCTCGTCCTCGACGGGGAGCGGGAGCGGCCCGACCCGCGCTCGCTGTCCCAGCCCCAGGGACCGCACGGGCCCTCCCGCCTGGTCGACCTCGGCCGGCGGCCGGACCCGCTGGTCCCTCCGGCCCTGCCCGAGCTGGTCTTCTACGAGCTGCACTGCGGCACCTTCACGCCCGAGGGCACCTTCGACGCCGCCGTCTCCCGCCTCCCGCACCTGGTCGACCTCGGGGTGACCGCGGTCGAGGTGATGCCGGTGGCCGCCTTCCCGGGCCGGCGGGGCTGGGGCTACGACGGCGTGGACCTGTACGCCGTGCATGCCGCCTACGGCGGCCCAGCCGCCTTCCGGCGCTTCGTGGACGCCTGCCACGCCCATGGGCTCGCGGTCGTCCTCGATGTCGTCTACAACCATCTCGGGCCGGACGGGAACTACCTGGCCGAGTTCGGCCCCTACTTCACCGACCGCTACTCGACCCCCTGGGGTCCGGCGCTCAACTACGACGGTCCCGGGTCGGACTTCGTGCGCGACTTCGTCGTCGACAACGCCGAGCTGTGGGTGGCCGGGTACGGCGTGGACGGGCTCCGGCTCGACGCCGTGCACGACATCCACGACCGCTCCTCGGTCCACCTGCTCGAGGCGCTGGCCGACCGGGTCCACCGCTGCCGGCCGGGCAGCGTGGTCGTGGCCGAGAGCGACCTCAACCAGCCGGCGCTGGTCACCTGTCACGGGATCGACGCCCAGTGGGCCGACGACCTCCACCACGCCGTCCACGCGGCCCTGACCGGCGAGCACGACGGCTACTACCGCGGCTTCGAGGGCCTCGGCCAGCTCGCCAAGGCCCTGACCGGGGGGTGGGTGTTCACCGGGCAGTACCACCCGGCCCTGGACCGTGCCCACGGCCGCGAGCCGGCCGGGCTCGGGGGCGAGCGCTTCGTGGTCTGCTCCCAGAACCACGACCAGGTCGGCAACCGGCCCTTCGGCGACCGGCTGGCCAGCCTGGCCGGGCCGCGGCTGGACGCGGTCGCGAGCGTCCTGGTCGCCTGCGCCCCCTACCTGCCGCTGCTCTTCCAGGGCCAGGAGTGGGGCGAGACCAGGCCGTTCCTGTACTTCACCGACCACGAGCCGGAGCTGGCCGACACCGTGCGCCGCGGCCGCCGCTCGGAGTTCGCGGCCTTCGCCTGGTCGGGCCAGGTGCCTGACCCCAACGACCCGGCCGCGTTCGAGCGCTCCAAGATCGACTGGGCCAAGGTGGACGCCCCGGCCCCGGAAGGGCTGGCCCTGCCCGCGCTGCAGCTGTGGCGGCGCCTGCTCCGGCTCCGGCGTGAGGCCCCCGCCCTCGGCAACTGCCGCCGCGACCTGGCCCGGGCCTGGGCCGACGAGGAGCGCCGCCTGGTGGTCCTGGAGCGCGGCGACCCGTCGGGCTCCCGCGCCGTGGTGGTCGCCAACCTCTCCGGCGAGCCCCAACCGCTGCCGCCCGGCGTCACGGAGCTGCCGCTGCTGCTGGCAACCGCGCCGAACGGGTCGCCGGAGGAGCTTCCCGGCCACAGTTCAGTAGTTCACGGTATTTGACTAGTTTGACGGCGGCCCATTGGAAGGAGGTACAACAAGCTTGCACCGGGGCCAGGCGAGAGGAGCGGGATGTCGGCCGACATGGAAATAGAGAGGCTTGGCCTCGGTCGTCTCGAACGGCTCGACCTGCGCTCGTTCTGGGGCGACCAGGTACCCGACCTGATGCCCTGGTTCGCACAGAACCTCGACCTCCTCAGCCAGACCCTCGGCATCGACATCACCCCGACGCAGCGTGAGCTCCGGGTCGACCAGGTGTCGATGCAGGTGCTCGGCACCGACGCGCAAGGCCGCCCCGTGATGATCGAGAACCGGCTCGAACCCACCCAGCACACCGACCTCGGGCAGCTCGTCATCGACGCGTCCACCCTCGAGTCGGCCGTGGTGGTCTGGGTCGCGCCCCGGTTCCCCATCGAGCACCGGCGTGCCCTCGAGTGGCTGAACGACCGCACCGACGACAAGGCGGACTTCTTCGCGGTCGAGCTGGGGCTGGTGCGGATCGGACGGTCCCTGCCCGCGCCCGTGCTCGACGTGGTCGTCCAGCCCAGGAACTGGCGCAAGGCGGGCCGGCGCCAGGCCAACTCCTCTTCGTCGATGCCGGTGGGCCAGCACCAGCGCCACGAGCCCTCGCCGGCACCGGCGCCGGTGCCGGCGCCGGCGGCCGGGCCGCTGCTGCAGCCGCCCATGCCCGCCGCGCCGCCCATGACTACCCCGCCCATGACCACCCCGCCCATGACCAGCGCGCCGCCCGTGACCAGCGCGCCGCCCCCGCAGGCCCCGCCTGCCGCGCAGGCCGCAAGGCAGCACCAGCGCCACGAGGCTCCACCGCCCATGGCCTCCGACAAGGACGGCGGCTTCCAGACCGCCGAGGTGCGCCACCGGTTCTTCGAGGCGATGTTCGACTCGGTCGCCCGGCGCCGGCCCGGCTTCCGCATCCCCAAGTTCGGCTACGAGAACTGGGTCGGCTTCGCTGCCGGCCCGTTCGGCTTCTACGACGTCGCCTTCACCGCCAACGGCGCCGTGCGAGCCGGCGTCTACCTCGACATGCAGGAGCGCAACGCCACCAAGCGCCTGTTCGACGACCTGTTCTCCGAGCGGCTCGGGATCGAGACCGCGGTCGGGCGGATCCTGTCCTGGGAGCGGCTCGACGACCGCCGGGCCTCCCGGATCGTCGACTACCGCGAGGTTCGCGACCTCGCCAACCCGGACGAGCAGCGGATGGCCGCCGACTGGGCGGCCGAGACCGTCGTCAAGCTGATGGACGCCCTCGACGGCCGGCTGCGCTCCACCGCCCAGATCCTCCTCGCCCGCGTCCAGGGCGGCGTCTAGCCACCTCTAGAGCAGCTCGCGGGGAACTCCTCCACGGTGATGCGCGCATCCTTGAGCAGCTGGGCGAGCGTGCCAGGACGGACTCTTGCGTGCATCGGCACGACCACCGTCACCTTGGTGTCCTGGTGGCGCAGCTTGCAGTGGATCCCCGAGTGTGGACCTCGACGTACCCGGCACGCTCCAAGGCGCGCTTGACCCGGGCGCCGGAGACGCTCGGCAGGCTTGTCACGCTGGAATGCGGATGTCAAGACGCTCTACCCGCACTGGGGCGGGAACCGGCTCGTCCTCGAGGTACAACTCGAGAGCCTCACGCAGGTTGTCGAGCGCCGCCTCGGGTGTCGGCCCCTGGCTGACCACCGCTACCTCCAGGCAGCGCGCCATGTACCAGTCGTCGTCAGGGGTGACGACTGCTGTCAGGTGGAGAGTCTGCGAGTCGCTCATCGGCCCCAGTATAGGGCCCTGTGTTCCTACCGCGTTCGGGCTTCTGCCGCTGCTTCGTCTACCTCGACCCCGACTACGCCGGCAAGGACACGGGCCGCTACCCCTGGCTCGACAGCTGAGCCTGGCG